>Ga0209487_1001408_pt1 | contig 20366 bp, 21 predicted proteins | sample Poulit2012_FD_187524 | JGI IMG/M metagenome (GOLD analysis project Ga0209487, IMG submission 187524) | Agricultural soil microbial communities from Georgia to study Nitrogen management - Poultry litter 2012 (SPAdes) (version 2) | ecosystem: Environmental > Terrestrial > Soil > Agricultural land...
GAACAAGATGCAAAAGAAATGCTAGAGAAATATGACAAGGAAAGTCAGTTTAGGGAAAAAATAGGGAAATGGGCTTGGGTTGTCACTTTCCTCGGGGTTTCGCTAACTATCTTTCATTTATATGTTGGCTATTTTGGGACTTTACCTTCGCAAAAACAAGGTGCTGTACATTTAGGGACAGGTTTAGGATTAATATTTTTACTATATCCAATCAAAAGTGGTTTACAAAAAAAGCAAAATACAGTTCCTTGGTACGATGTTATTTTAGCTTTTCTCGCGATGTATGTTACATATCATAAAATTATCTTTTTTGACTCTATATTGCAAAGTAGAATTACTGGATACAGTATGACTGATACGATTATTTCTATTGTTGCTATACTTTTATTATTAGAAGCTACTAGAAGGGCAGTAGGATTGCCAATCGTCATTGTTGCTTCCATTGCAATACTATATACATTATTAGGAAATTATATACCTACTAAAATTCTTTCACATCCGGGATTCTCATTTGAACGAATAACGACTAGTTTATGGTATCGAGAAAGTGGTGTTTTTGGAACACCTATCCAAATTTCCGCTAAATTTATTTATTTGTTTTTATTTTTTGGTGTCATGTTAATTCATACAAGGATCGGACAGTTTTTTAATGATTTAGCTTTTGCTTTGACGGGACGATTTACTGGGGGTACTGCTAAAACTGCTGTTATTGCAAGTGCTTTACAAGGAATGGTTTCCGGAAGTTCAGTAGGGAATACAGTTGCTTCCGGTTCATTTACAATTCCGATGATGAAAAATGCTGGATTTAAACCAGAATTTGCTGCAGGAACTGAAGCGTCTGCTTCAACTGGTGGACAAATTATGCCACCAATCATGGGGGCAGCTGCATTTATTATGATGGAATACCTCGGAGTATCATACGCTGTTATTATGGCGACAGCCGTCATACCGGCTGCTTTATTTTTTACTGGTATTTTCATTGGTACACACTTTGAGGCAAAGAGACTTGGGATTTTAGGATTACCTAAATCACAATTACCGAATTTAAAAGAGCAAATGATAAAATATGGTTATATGTTATTACCATTAATTATTATAATCGGTACAGTGATGATAGGCTATACTCCTCAAAGAGCTGCCATTATGGGGATTTTAACAGCATACTTAGTTAGTTTAGTTAGAAAAGAATCAAGGTTATCATTCAAAAAAACAATTTATGTATTAGAGCAAGGTGCAAGAGTTGCATTACCTGTTATTGCAGCAGTAGCAACTGCTGGTATAATCGCTGGGGTTGTTAGTATGACAGGTTTAGGGGCGAAATTTGCCGCTGGAATAATTGCACTATCTTCTGGGCACTTATTTTTAGCACTATTCTTTACAATGATTGCTTGTTTAGTGTTAGGAATGGGATTACCAACGACAGCTAACTATGTTGTCACGGCAACGATAGCTGCTCCCGCTTTAATTAATGGTTTTGATTTAGCGCCAATTTCAGTTCACATGTTTGTATTTTACTTTGGAATTGTCGCTGATATTACTCCACCTGTTTGTCTAGCCGCATATGCTGGGGCAGGAATAGCGAGGGCAAATCCATTTAAGAGTGGAGTTACTGCAGTTAAATTAGCTATTGCAGCCTTTATCATTCCTTATATATTCGTTTATAGTCCAATATTAGTTCTAGTTGATGTGACGGCTATTGCATTAATTATTGCAGTTATATCGGCAATTATTGGAATGGTTGCTGTAAGTAGTTCGCTTATTGGTTTCTTTATACGTACAAGTAAAGTGTGGGAGAGACTTGCTTTATTTATAGGTGGATTATTGTTAGTAACGACAGGAAATATTACAAATATTATCGGTTTAGCCATCATTGTTGTTATCTGGTTTGTTCAAAAACAACGTGAAGATGACAGTGGTGAATCAGGCACAAAGGTTACTGCTGGTGCTACGGTTTAAAAATGTTAATCAACACCAAATGAAAAGGGCTGGATTTTAATAGATTCAGCTCTTTTGTTTTGTAAGTGACAATATTTAATAATTATTATCAATAAAATCCATTGGATGACTGATAATTCGCTTAAATATGAAAAGCTCTGTATAATAATGATTATGAAAGGGGTTTAGATATGTCATTTTCAAGAGGACCTAAGGAACCGGTAGAAGAGGTAGAGACAAAAATTTGGCTTTGTACAAATAAAGAATGTGAAACATGGATGAGACAATCCTTTAGTTTTGACAAAGAGCCAGTATGCCCTATTTGCCAATCCGAAATGATTGAAGAAATAAAAAAGCTTCCTAAACTAGACTGAATACTAAAACTATAAAAGCAATATAAAATTGGGTTTGTAATTTAATATACAAATCCTTTTTTTAATGTGCAATAATTAAATTTATCACTAAATAAAACCCATTCACATACAATGAAAGAATAAAAGGAATAGGGAAGGGATTATATGAATACAAATATAAAATATTTTGTTATCGGGCATACTTCCAATGGTAAAATAAACTTAATAGAAAGTAATTTAAAATTTATCGAACATGTTATTTTACTTAATGTTGAATCAAATAAAATAACTACACAAATTTTACAAAAAGTAATGAATAAACTTCCGTCAAATATTAGTATAGAAGTACTGTGTAGCACGAATAAACGAGAATATATTGATGGCATCATCATTCGCCAATTATCACTAGCTATTATTACAAAGAATGTAAATACAAATAATCTTCGTAGAACAAAAATTTTAAATTTAAATATTAAAAATGACAATCAAGAAAATATTAATAAATATATAAAAAAAGAAACATTATTGAAAGAGGAAGCATACACTTATTTAAAAAATGCTTTTGATATTCATCAGCATTTAGAGAAAATCTTCATATCCGAGATGGATTTTTCAAGGGCAGATCAAGTGAGGAATAATTTAGAAAAAAAACTGTTTGCAAATGTAAAAAACAAAAATAAAGAGAGTGTGATATACAAACGTTTTTTTGGGACTAATACTTCAGAGGGGATTGTAAATCAAATCGATAATTTAATAAGCTCTTTACAAACGAAGATATTATTAAAGGGGCGAGCTGGTACTGGAAAGTCCTATTTAATGAAGCGAATAATGGAAAAGGGTATTGAATTAGGCTTAGATATAGAAGTATATTTGTGTAGTTTAGATCCGAAAAGTATTGATATGATAATTGTAAGAGAGTTAGGCTTCTGTATACTAGATAGCACTTATCCACATGAATATGATGACATCAAGGAAGATGATTTATTAATTGATATGTATGAAATAGCGGTGAAAGAAGGAACAGAGGAAAAATATATTGATAAGGTTAATGAATATAAATCAGTATATAAATCAGAAATAACGAAAGGAATAAATAGATTAAAAGAAACTAAAAGTATTAATCAAAACAAGGAACTTCTATGGGAAAAAAAGTTGGAAGAAAAAGAAATTGATTTATATTTTAAAGAACTCATTGAAGAAATAGAAAAGTTAAAAATATAATAAGAAGAAATAAATGCAACTATGTTTCATCTTGAGAAGTCATCGTGTTGTCGCATATAATTGGTTTACCAAAATAAAAATTTTTCGGAAGTAATGCACGATGACCATTTTTTAACAAGAAAAAGCATAGATTTACACATTTAACAGGAATTAAACTGTAATATTTCTTTAAGTAAAAAAATGAATAGGGATAATGTTAGTTGCCATTATTAGATATTATAACTCTCAGTCGCTTTCGGAATCGCACCAATTCGTCACTATAAGGCAATAACATCTCCCAGTCGAGTTAGGTCGACACACCAATTGGTCACAGAATCTTGGTATCACTCTTTTTGTTGGTAAAAGTAAATAAAACTGGTATTGCAAATATTCTGAAAATAGTGTAAAATAGTTAGATTAACAATAGTATTATTTTAGGAGGTGAAAAATTGGTCTCTATAAAGTTACTAAAACCTTATTTTATTAAAATAAACTCAGAATATATTCGTATTATTTTAGCTTACCAATATTTTTCTATTATTATTAATAATAAAGTCTATCAGTTTGTGCCAATCGAAGGTCAGGAAATTATGATAAATCGAAAAACAAGTCATGTAGTTAATACAGAAACAAAGTTTGCATTTCAAAAAGAAAACCATATTATTTATTTAACTCTTAAAAAATTATCAACATTAAATGATTTTACTAAGCAGATTAAGGAAATTATTAAGCCATTTGATGTTAACGTTAAAGGGGTAAATAGGAATATTAGTTCTGATACGGACAAATTAATAATGAAGTTAGAGCTAGAAAATATTAAAAGTTTAATCGATTTAGCAATTGATTCTAGAGATCAAAAATTATTTCACCAGTTATCTAAACAATATTATATGATTAAAAATAAGCGACATCTAACATAGAATGTCGCTAGTTCCTAAATGAAGCATACAAGTATATACAAAGTTTATAACAATTAAAAGTTCTCATTTTTTATATCAGAAATTATGTCTGCTACTGTTTTTACAACAATTGAACTACCCTCATCATCTGTTTTTTCTAACATCATTGCTACTAACAAATCTTCATCATCTGTTGGATAACCAATAAACCAACTGTTTAAATGACCCTTATCTTCTTTTGTTGATTTTAATTCAACAGTACTCGTCTTACCTGAAATTTCTAAGTCTTCTTTATTAGCAATTTTTGCTGTTCCATTTGTAACAACTTTTCGTAAATAGTTTGAAATTTTACTTGCATCATCAACTTCGATAATATTATTTAACCATATTTCTTCACTTGCTTTCTCAAGTTCTAAAACAGGTTTAACAACATTACCATTGTTGATAAATGCGGAATACAATAAAGCCATATGCAGTGGAGTTGCTTCAATTTCACCTTGGCCATAGCTTGTGTTTGCTAAAAGGCGTTCATTATTTAAGGAGTTACTATTTGATATTTGTGATTTTTTAACGGGATAATCAAATGGAATCTTTTCGTCAAAGCCAAATTCTCTTAGCCCTTGAGCGTAGCTATCTCCACCCATTTCAAGAGCTTTCATAGCGAAATAAATATTGTCAGAACGAACAATAGCATCTTCTAAGTTAACTGGTTTTGATGATTCTGAAACCCGGGTTATTTCAAAATCATCCCACTCATCTTTACTCCATTTTAATCCATTTATTTCAATTGATTCTTCGTGAGTAATGGAGCCGTTATTTAGTCCAATTGCTCCGGTAATAGGTTTTAATGCAGAACCTGGGGCAAAGGTAGAAGAAAATCTATTAAATAAAGGTTGTTCTTCATCATTTAATAAATCTTCCCACTTTGATTGCGAAATACCGTAAATAAAATCATTAGGATTATACGCTGGATAGCTTGTCAAAGATAGTAATTGGCCTGATTTTGGATCGAGTACAACAGCAGTCCCAGCATAATCTTCATAAGCATCGTACACTTTTTCTTGAATATTAATATCAATAGTTAACGAAATAACTTCGCCGTTTTTAACGGGTTGTTCAGCGATGATATGAGTACTACCATCAAGTTCTTCAGCTACAATATTAATACCATTTTCACCACGTAGTCTTTTTTCAAATATTTTTTCCAGACCATTTTTTCCTATTACATCAGTTTCACTATACTGTTCAGCATCGTCTAATTGCTCCAATTCTTCTGCAGTTATATTGCCGATATAACCAGTTAAATGTGCTGCTTTTTCCCCTAGTGGGTAATGACGAGCTTTTGTTTCGTTTAATTTGACGGAAGGGATATCTCTAAGTTCGTTAATTAAATCACTGTTATCATTAGAAATAGTTTTTATAGGAACAAAATGATGCTCTTCTACCCAGTCAGCATCGAGAAATGATTTAATGTCTTCACTGTTCATCTTTAAGAACTGGGCAACTTTATTTATTTCATCTTGTTCATTTATAAATAACTCCGGTACTAATCCTACTTCAAATGCAATATCATCTATTGCTAAAGGCATTCTATTTCTATCTAAGATTTCACCACGTTTAGGTATAGTTTTTTCAACTTTAACAGTGGATTCTTCGGTTAAATTTGGTAAAATTAGAGATGGTTTCCAATCAATTAGCCACTCATTTTCATCGTCATCATTTTCATGACTACTTTCTATAAGAACTAATTTAATTTGCTCGGAAAAGTTAATATCATTTGCAATACTTTCCATTGAAACATTTACATCGAATATAGCTTCTTTATTTTCAATGGCTCGTTCTATCTCTTCTTGTGAAAGTTCTATAAACTCAATTTTTAAGTTGCCCATTTCAATTATTTCATAAGTATTTTTATGCAGGTCAATAAATTCATTAGATTGAAATTTACTTTTCGTTTCATCTGATAAAAAATCATACATTTTATTATATTGCTCATTATTCCAATGTTGAAGATAGCTCTTTAAATTGTCAGTAGGATTATTTAAAGTTTCTTCGGAACAGCCAAATAAGGTCAATAAAAACATAAATGATACGATGATTAAATATTTTCGCATATAATTTCCCCCAATAGTTACGGTTTTCTTTATAGACAAAAAGTCACTTTGTAGAAACAAAATGACTTTTATATAAGTGTTTAATATACTGGTACTGGCTTAGCATTAATGATATAACGGTCTGGTGCATTTCCCAAATAACTAAACGGATAACATGTCGTAACAGTCAATACTTCATCTGGTGCTGTAGAGCGAATCACAGTCGTGTCATCCGCATCAACGATAAAAGTTTCGTAAATTTCGTAAGTAAAATCACCGTAAGGCATTTTAACTGTCATTGTATCTCCAATTTCTAATTCTCCCATTCTCATAAACACAGTATCACGGTGCCCGGAAAGTAAAATTTGATCATTTTGTGTTGGGTAAACTGTATCTTTTAGATGACCAACGCCTTTGGCAAGTTCATCTTCATCAGTGCCTTCTACGATAGGTAGTTCTGCTTCAATTTTATCAATTTCTAAAATACCAACTGTATCACCCTTTAGTGGATTAAAGTCATCAAAGGTTGGTTTTAGTTTGTCAGATGTGCTTTTGTTTTCATCCAATTGAGTTATATTTTTAGCTTCCGATAGTGCAACTTTTTGCTTCATATTACCCTGAACAATTTGAAAAACACTGTAACCAATAATAAGCAATCCGATTATGATAAATAATAATGATAATTTCTTCATCATATTCTCCCTTAATCATTAAAGTTTTTCACTATGTTAATTATACTCTTTTCAGAGTGGAAATTCTATTTAATCCTACTCTTACGTTAAATAAACTGTATAATAAGTAATGATATTTTATTACCGAAATGTAAGTGAAGACAATGTAGCTATTGCTAATTAGATAAGGATATATTCTACAAACTAATGCAATATAATAGATCAATTTTCCCAAATAGAAACATTACTACGTATAAATACTTGTTTAGTTGTATGTTTTTGTATACTATTAATATATAAAATTTTGCGAAAATGTATAATAGATTAATATAGTATTTTGAAATAATGTATGAACATAAAGGTGGCATTTATAATGGTACAAAGTGAACAATTAAGAAATTTATTAAAAGAATGTATTGAGTTGGTTGAAACTAATAAAATTAATACAATTGATGAATTAGTTGAACAGTTAACAACAGATTTGGCTGGTTTGACTGAAGTAACGCTTAAAATTTAAAAAGCAAATAATTGAAACTTATGATTGCTCGCTCTTAGAGAACTTGGAAAAGGGTAAGTAACTATGGTAATTCTTTCTCATAAAATACCCCACCTAATTTTTCAAGTGTCATTTGATTACTAGTGATGTTCTTCATTTCTTTTATAAAATTGTCGATGTCATTACTTTCGACTAAAATGTTTAATGTTACATTTTCGGAATATTTAATATTTTTAATTAAGTAATTGGATGAAACAAGTGAATGTTCAACTTTGCCAAATAGTGTATAATCTATTGTTAAAGCAACTTTTTCCATCCATTGACATTTTACGATTTTAGCGGACTTGATTGCTAGAGACGCTGTTTTGCTATAGGCTCTGATAAGTCCACCAGCACCTAGTTTGACACCGCCAAAATATCTAGTAACAATAAGCAAAGTGTTTTTTAATTCATTATTTTTTAAAACATTTAAAATAGGCACACCGGCAGTGCCACTTGGTTCTCCATCGTCGCTAGCCTTTTGGATTTGATTATTATCACCAATGACGTACGCATAGCAATGATGATTTGCTTGATGATGCTGCTTTTTAATTTGTTGCATAATAGAAGTAACTTCTTTTTCTTCAGTAACACGATAAATGAATCCGATAAAACGTGATTTTTGTATGTTTATTTCATGGGAACTAGTATTTTTAATTGTTAAGTATGAAGTGGTCATTCTGTATAGACTCCTAACTATCCTATAAATATCTTTACAAATAAATATTCACTTTTATGAGAACTAGAAGTTTTCATTATTATAACATAAGTTGGTGAACAAAATGAATGATAAAATTGATGAGCATTCTTTGAAAAATATTATTGATCGAATGAAAGACGTAGTTGAGAATAGTCAAGATGAAATTCTACATATTAATGAAAGTGCCTTAAAAGAACAAAATTTATTAAAAGAAGAATTAGAAGTTGTTAAGGATCTTGTAAGTAAATACATAGAAAAAAGTGATCGCTTACAACTTGATGTTAAACAATCAAGAGTAAGATTACTTAAAGTAAGTAAAGAGTTTGGCCGATATAGTGAGGAAGAGATAAAAAAAGTGTACGATTCCACTTATGATTTACAAACAGAATTAATTATTGTTAATCAAGAAGAGAAAAATTTACGTCAAAAAAGGGATGACTTGGAAAGACGTTTAATAAAACTTGCTAATACAATTGAACGGGCAAAAAATTTAAGTAGAAGGGTTTCGGTTATTTTAACATATATTAATCAAGACTTTACCCTAGTAGATGAGGCATTAAGAAGCGTCTCTGAAAAGCAACAATTAGGAATTAAAATAATAGAAGTTCAGGAAAGCGAAAGACAAAGACTTTCTAGGGAAATCCATGATGGTCCTGCACAAATGTTGGCAAATATACTAATAAGGTCAGAATATGTTGATCATATTTTTAAAGAAGGAAAATTTGAACAAGCCACCATAGAGATGGAAAATATTCGTTCTAGTATACGTCAGTCGCTTCAAGAAGTAAGAAGGATTATCTACGATTTACGTCCGATGGCTTTAGATGATTTAGGACTTGTTCCGACAGTGAAGAAACATATAAAATCGATGTCAGAATATGCAAAATTTCCTATACAATTAAAGATTATTGGGAAAGAAACTCCATTGGAACCCAATTACGAAATTGCAATTTTTCGTTTGTTGCAAGAATCCTTACAAAATGCAATTAATCATGCGAACACAGATCAAATTTTCGTGAAATTAGAATTTTCTTCTAAGCAAATAAATCTTATTGTTAAAGACGAGGGAATTGGATTTGATGTTAATGAATTAAAAGGAAAAACTGATTCATTCGGTTTGGCTGGGATGAAGGAAAGGGTAGAACTATTAAATGGAAGTATACAATTTATATCAAAAGTGAATAAGGGAACAAGTATCATCGTCAATATTCCAATAAACAAATAAAAATAGTTTTAATTTATATTAATAGAAAATATATATTAATAGATTTCTAGTATAAATAAAACAATTTACGAAGGAGTGAGTTAAAACTATGATGGAGACGATAAAGGTAGCATTAATCGACGATCATAAGTTATTTAGAGAAGGTGTTAAAAGAATATTAAGTATTGAACCAATGATTCAGGTGGTAGCTGATGTGGATGATGGTTCGGAAGCAGTAAATGTAGTTGAAAAGTTTCGTCCCGATGTCATATTGATGGATATCAATATGCCTGAGACTAACGGTATAAAAGCTACTAAGGAAGTATTAAGTAATTATTCTGACGTGAAAGTCATTATGCTTTCTATCCATGATGATGAAAACTATGTATCTCATGCACTACAAACTGGGGCACAAGGTTATTTACTTAAAGAGGTTGATACAGAGTCATTGTTAGAGGCGATAAAAATAGTAGCTGATGGTGGTTCATATTTACACCCGAAAGTTACTCATAACCTTGTTCAAGAATATAGAAGATTAATTGAACAACAAGGAAATACTGAAGGTTTTATTGAATATAGAAAACCATTACACTTATTAACAAATCGAGAATGCCAAGTGTTACAATTACTTTCTGAAGGTCAAAGTAATCGGAAAATTTCTGAAACATTAGTAATAAGTGAAAAAACAGTTAAAAATCATGTAAGTAATATTTTGCAGAAAATGAATGTAAATGATCGAACTCAAGCAGTTGTCATGGCTATAAAGAATGGTTGGGTAGAAGTATTTAATATTGAATGAAAGGAAATGAATAAATGAAAACCGCAATTTTAACAGATAGTACAGCCTATATTCCAGAAGATTTATTGAATAAATTAAATATTTATACAGTTCCATTAAGTGTTGTATTTGGGAATGAATCGTTTCGTGAAGATGAAGATATTACGAATGAACAATTTTACGAAAAAATGAGAAACACAAAAGAATTACCAACTACTTCACAGCCAGCAATTGGAACATTCGTCGAGATGTACGAAAAATTATCGAAAGACTATGATGCAGTCATATCGATCCATTTGTCAAGTAAATTTAGTGGTACATATGGTGCAGCACAATCAGCAGCCAATATGGTAGATAAAGTGAAGGTACATCCCTTTGATTCAGAGTTAAGTGCAATGCCTCAAGGGCTATTCGTTATAGTTGCTGCGGAATTAGCACAAGCAGGAAAAAGTGACGAGGAAATTCTTAGCCAATTGTATGATATGAAAGATAGAACGCGAGCATATTTCATGGTCGATGATTTAACGAACTTACAAAAAGGTGGGCGCTTAAGTTCAGCTCAGAAACTACTAGGTAGCGTTTTAAATATTAAACCAATATTACATATTGAGGAAGGTGTTATCGTTCCATTTGAAAAAGTGAGAACTAGAAAAAAGGCGATTAGAAGAATTATGAGTATGTTAGAAGATGATGCAACAAATAAGAAAATAGTAAAAGCGGTATTTATCCACGGTAACAATGAGGAAGCAGCTGAGGAATTACGTACCGCATTTTTGGAACAACATCCAAACGTAGAAACTATTATAAGTTGTTTCGGACCCGTTATTGGGACCCATTTAGGAGAAAACTCAATTGGTGTATCTTGGTATACTGAGTGAAGGTATTGTTGATTAATTGAAAGTAATAAAAAGTTTTTTTCATCGTTTGAAATTAATTCTAAAAAAGGAGGGGAATTTACGACATAATTCCCTTCAATTTTCTTCTAAAATTAATGAGTCTCCTAACATACTACCAAAATCTCTTAAATATTTATCTAAATTATATAGTGGTAAATATTTATTAAGAAATGAAATCAACTTATCTAACAGCCATCTTAAGCAACTTTTACTTCGAGGTTATTTTAAAACAACTAACACAATTGAAACTACTATTTTTAATAACAAAATATGCCTTAGATGTCATAATGAAAAACCTTCCTTGTTTGCAACTATCCCTTGCGCAAAATGTCACCAAATCCACTATTATTGTCGAAAATGCATTCATATGGGTAGAGTATTACAATGTGAATCACTTTATTACTGGAACGGTCCACAATACCAATGGTCAAAGGGTAATAATTCTTTGACATGGTCTGGTAATTTAACTAAAAGCCAAGAAGTGGCATCACACAATATGTTAACAAAAGTAAAGAACTGCGGTGAGTTGCTAGTTTGGGCCGTAACTGGCTCAGGAAAAACAGAAATGTTATTTCCAAGTTTACAATTTGCATTATCTAAAGGGTATCGAATATGTATCGCTACTCCTAGAGCAGATGTTGTACGAGAATTACTCCCTAGATTAAAAAGAGCCTTTAAAACAACTACAATTCAAGGGCTTTATAGTGGTAGTAGGGATAATGATGGAACCGCACAATTGCTCATTTCTACGACACATCAACTATTACGATATCGACAAGCTTTTGATTTATTAATTATCGATGAGATCGATGCCTTCCCTTATCACCAAGATTTATCTCTTCCAATTGCAGCAAAACGGTCTATAAAAAAAGATAGTACAAGGATATATTTGACTGCAACTCCAAGAAAAAAACAACTATTACAAATGAAAAATGGTCAATTAGATTATGTGTTTGTTCCAATTAGATTTCATGGTAAACAACTCCCTGCACCTATTAGCCAGTATGTTCCAAACCTCTCTAAAACATTACAAAAAAATAAACTTCCTAAACAAATGATTCGTTGGTTTGAAAATAGACACAATCAAAATAGACAATTAATCATTTTTGTTCCGACAATTTCCATGACGAAAAAAATAAAAGTTTTAATTAGTAACTTCCTTTTTTGTAGAAATATAAACCAAAATAAAGAAAATGTCCAAAGTGTTTCAAGTGTGGATCCTTTAAGAGAGGATAAAATTGAACAATTTAGAGAGAAAAGGATATTTTGCCTTATAACGACAACGATTTTAGAACGTGGTGTTACATTCCCATCAGTAGATGTTGTCGTAATTCGTGCGCATCATGATGTATTTGATGAGCAAGCACTCGTACAGATTGCTGGAAGGGCAGGTAGAAGTATAAATGACCCAAATGGTAATGTGATTTTTTTTCATGAAGGAGAAACTGATGCCATTATTAGAGCGATAGAAATGATTCACATGATGAACAAAAAAGCAGAAAAATTCAAATGAGGAGGAAGATATTATTGTTATATTGCCTCTGGTGTGAAGATGAAATAGTGTTACAAGTTAGCTGGATAAATTTTATAGGGAGAGAACAACAAAATGAAATTTGCACTCAATGTGCCAAACAATTAGTTGAACTAAACGGAAAACGTTGTTTAAAGTGTAGTCGTGAAACCTCTGAATCAATTTGTTATGATTGTGAAAGATGGGATTTATTTTATAATCAAAGAGATCCCCTTACATGGAACTATTCTATTTTTCATTATAACAGCTTTATAAAGGAGGTCATCACACAATGGAAATACCGGGGAGATTATGCATTAGTAAAAATTTTCAAAAACGCAATAATAAAACAATTTAAATTTTTCGTAACGAAGGTCGAACACCCGTATATTGTTGTACCAATTCCACTGAGTGAAGAACGTCTATATGAGAGAGGGTTTAATCAGGCTGAATCGTTAGCAAAATATATTTCTACCAAACAGGATCAAATTTTAGTAAGAGTTAATAGTGAAAAACAGTCAAAAAGGACTAGAAGTGAACGATTATTATCGAAAAACCCTTTTCAAATGAACATGACTATTTACAAATCAGTTATTTTAGTAGATGATATATATACGACTGGAAGTACGCTTAGACAAGCAGCTTCACTCTTAAAAAATTCAGGATGTCCTAATGTATACTCTTATACATTAGTTCGTGGATAAGTCTTTAAATTAATATACTATCAACAGAGGTGTTAACATGGAATTAGACAATTGTTCAGTTTGTGGAAAGGTATACACGAAGACTTTTCGGGATATTTGTCCAGATTGTTTTAAAGAAGAGGAAAAAGCCTTTCAAATTGTGTATGCATTTTTAAGGCAACGTAAAAACCGTGAAGCAACTTTGGATGAAGTCGTCGAAGAAACTAAAGTTTCAAAAGACGTCATTATTAAGTTTATTAAACAAAAGCGGTTACGTTCACATAATTTTCCAAACCTAACATATCCATGCGAGAGTTGTAGTACAGAAATACGTGAAGGAACCTTATGTGAGGACTGTTCCAAAGGTATTAAGAAGAAAATGAAAATGTTTGAAACAATCGACGAAGTATATCAGGAAAGGGAACAATCTGAAAAACAGGCTGTTTATTACTCATTTAAAAACAAGAAAATTAATGGTAAAAAGGAATAAAACTTTAAACTTCTTTTAATTTTTCCGATATATAATATAAGAAGTAGATTTAATGTAAATTGGAGTGAATAGAATATGAAAATACAAGGTTCAAACCCTTTATTTAATTCATATAACAAACAGTTACAACAAAAAGATACGATAAAAAAGAAAACATCACCATCGGATCGTATAGATATTTCAAAAGAAGCTTTGAAGTTACAAGACGATAAAAAACTTAAAAATAGTGAAAGAGCAAAAAAAGTAGAAGTAATAAAAGAGAAAGTTGAAACAAACCAATATAAAATTGATTTCGATGCTACAGCAAGTAAGATGATGAAAGTATGGTCTAACCAATCATACTAGGAGGTAATGAATATTTCTATTCAGCCGATTATAATTATTATGAATGATTTAACAGACGCGCATAAGCAACTGTTAAATTTGTGTGAACAAAAATTATCAAATATTAAAAACAATAATATGGAAGAGTTATCAAAAGTTTTAAATATTGAACGAAAATATATTCAAAAAATAGATCAATTAGAAACTAAAAGACAAAAAGTAATAGAAGAATTTATCTCTCGACACAATATTCCAGTTGTTGAAAAAACAGCATCACAATTATTACAACATTTAAAAAATAGTAATGAAAGAGTTATTTTAGAAAAACAAATAGTTAAATTAATTGAAGTAATTGTTCAATTAAGAGCGATTGAACAACTAAATGAAGAGTTGTTGCAACAGTCAATGGAGTTTGTTCAGACTTCATTAGATTTATTTGATCCAACAATGAAGAATTATAATTACAATAACCATTTATCTGAACAATCTTCTCAATCTTCAAAAAACCGTTCAATTTTTGATTCTAAAGCCTAAATATCATTCAAAAAAAACGTTAGGAAATGAGGATATATTTATGAGTACGTTTCAAGGAATTGAAATGGCGAAAAAAGCATTATTTGCACAACAAGGTGGTTTACATACTACAGGTCATAATATAGCCAATGCTAATACTAGAGGATATACAAGACAACGAGTAGATTTTAATGCAACAACTCCATTTCCAGTCCCCTCAAGGGTCATGCCTAATTTGCCAGGACAACTTGGAACCGGGGTTGAAATTGGCACTGTCCAAAGAATTAGGGATATGTTTTTAGACTCCCAATATAGATCCGAAAATAGTCGACTAGGTTATTGGGGCGAGCGGAGTGAAGCGATAAGTCGTATAGAAAACTTATTAAATGAACCGTCTGATACAGGGATTTCAAAAGCGATGGACAGTTTTTGGGAATCGTTACAGGAGTTATCAGCAAATCCTGATAATTCAGGAGCAAGAGAAGTAGTGGCGGAACGTGGTTTAGCTTTAACCGAAACATTTAATTATATATCTAAAAACATGCAAACAATCCAAGGTGATTTGAAAAGCCAAATTGATGCATCTGTTGATGATATTAATTCTATCGTAAGAAGAATAAATGGAATCAATGAGCAAATACAAAAGATAGAACCGCACGGTTTATTAGCGAATGATTTATATGATGACCGAGATTTATTACTTGATGAGCTTTCTCAATTAGTCAATATAAAAGTACATTATCGTTCTAGTAGTGATAGTGCATTAGAAATAGCAGATGGTCTTGCATCGATTGAAATAGTTGATGAAAGTGGTGCGTCAATTGGTGCTGATGGAGTGTTTTTGATTGATTTGACAGATGAAAATACTAGTCCATCAGACCCGAATGTATTGAATGAACTTTCGGTTGGATATGCCGATAATGGTTTAGTGGGCAATATAGATGTTGATGGTTCAACAAGTGATTTGGCTTTGCTAGATTCAATTGGTTCTCTGAGCGGATTAATTAAGGCACACGGTTACACAGATGATAATGGAGAATATGGTATTTTTCCAGACCATTTAAGACAGCTAGACGATATGGCAAGGGAATTTGCGGAAGCATTTAATGACCAACATGCGTCTGGACTAGATGTTAATCAAGAAGATGGATTAAGCTTCTTTAATACAAGTGACAATAGTGATACCATCACCGCTGAAAATATAACTGTAAATAAGGATATTCTAGAGGATACTAGTCTAATCGCTGCTGCTGAAGAAGGTGCGGGAAGTAGAAACGGTGAAAATGCTTTAAAACTTGCCGAATTATTTGATGTACCTATTGAAGGTCTTGGGGAAACTTCAGTTCGTAAATATTTCTCCTCCATGATAGGAAAACTCGGTGTTGAGGGACAAGAAGCAAATCGAATGAAAGGTAACACAGAAATTTTACAATCACAAATAGACAATCAGCGTCAATCAGTAAGTGCCGTTTCCTTAGATGAAGAAATATCTAATTTAGTTAAATTTCAACATGCTTATAACGCAGCAGCAAGAAATATGACTGCGATAGATGAAATGCTTGATCGAATTATTAACAATATGGGACTAGTAGGAAGGTAAGGTGAGTTTAGATGCGTATTACTCAGTCAATGCTACAAAATAATATGTTACAAAATATTTTTAAAAGCCAAGCGCAAATGAACAAATATTTAAACCAAATTAACACTGGTAAAAAGATTGAATATCCTTCTGATGATCCTGTCATTGCGATGAAAGGTATCGGTTATCGTACTGAAGTAACAGAAGTCGGACAATATCGACGAAACTCGACAGAAGTTTGGAAATGGATGGATCATACAGATGATGTATTAGATAAGGCGACAAAGGTAATTCAAAGATTAGACTATTTAGCTGTACAAGCAGCATCTGATACCTATTCGGAAAATGAAAGACAAAGTATTGCCGAAGAAGTAGAACAATTAAAATTACAAATGGTTGAATTAGGAAACACACAAGTGAGTGGAAGTTATATTTTTAATGGAACTAATTCTGATCAACCACCTTTGTCAGTAAATGAAAATACTGGAGAAGTTACCTTCAATTTTAATGATGATTTAAAAAACGTAGAAATTGAAGTAGCTAAAGGCGTCAAAATGCAAGTGAACATTCATCCTGATAAAATTTTTAATGAAGACATTTTTAATAGTATTCAGAACTTTCAAGAAAACCTTGAAAGTGGTGGAGATTTTAATGTAAATATTGGTGAACTCAAAGAAAGTTTAGATGCAATTGTCGATACACGTGCCTCATTGGGAGCGCGAATGAATCGTATGGAATTAATTGATGATAGATTAGAACAACAAGAAATTATTGCAACAGATATTATGATGAAAAATGAAGGTGTTGACTTCGAAGAAGCTGTCACAAAATTATTAACCGAAGAAGTATTACACCGTGCAGCATTGTCAGCAACAGCTAAAATTATTCAACCTTCATTAATTGATTTTTTAAGATAATGATATTTTCCCTGCTCATAGAAAATGTAAGAGCGGGGTTTATCTATTTAAAAATCGAAATGAAAGTGTGACAAAAATGTATATTCCCCAATTACAAATGACTTCACAAATGGCTCGAATTGGTATACAGCAACATATGGCTCAATTATCAATCGAACAACCAAAAGCCGATTTGAAAATAGAACAACCGAGAGCAGATATGAAGATGCAATCAACAAAAGGAAAATTAACGATTGATCAATCCGAAGCATGGTCAGATTTAAATTTAATGAATACACCTGAATGGAACGATAAAATGATAGCTGAATCAGTCCAGAAAGGAAAAGATGGTGTAGCAAGGCGTGCAGAAGAGGGAGCTAGATTAATAAAAATAGAAGATGGGGAAAACGTGTTTGTACAATTAGCAATTGAAAACGGTCATCGGCATCCGAAAACATTGAGTATTAAATACGTCCCCTCGGTTTTTGCTGTTAAAAATCATTATGAACCTGGAGAAGTACAAATAGATATACAAGCAAATAAGCCACATATAGATGTTCACATAAATAAACCGATAGTACATTTTACAAGTTGGAAAGTGGATATATGGATGGAACAATATCCATCATTAGAAATTGATATAAAAGGATAAAGGTATGTAATATATATAATTTGAAACTTTTGTGAAAGGATGTTTTTGATTGCAATTGTTAACGAAACACTTGGGAGAAATTGAAATAGATAGTGATAAAGTGATAAGTTTTGAATTAGGACTACCAGGTTTTTTAGAAGAAACTAAATTTGTCATTATCGATTTACCCGAAAATGATTTGATTAAAATTTTACAATCAACTAAATCTCCGAATGTAGCATTTTTTATCACAAATCCGCACCATTTTAAAATAGATTATGAATTCACTTTAGATGAGAGCACAATAGAGATTCTAGGGATAAAGTCGGAGAAAGATGTTTTGATTTATTCTATTATGACTATAAAAGAACCTTTTAAAGCAAGCACGATTAACCTACAAGCCCCAATAATAATAAATTTTCATAAAAATCTTGGTAAGCAATTTATCATTAATGATTCGACTTATAATATGCGCTACCCAATTTCACCACTTTCAAAAAAAGGAAGTGAGTAAATGTTAATTTTATCTAGAAAAAAATCGGAATCGATTCAAATCGGGAATGATATTGAGATTTCAGTTATTGCTATTGAGGGAGAACAAGTAAAGTTAGGGATTAATGCTCCTCAATCAATCGATATATATCGAAAAGAGATATATGAAGCTATCCAACTCCAGAATAGTGAGGCTGCAATTATGCCTGAAAATGTTATTTCTTTAATTCAAAATAATGAATAGATTTGCAATGTATATTAAACTTTTTCTGAAATTAACCGATATTTAAATTAACAAGTGATTAAATAGGAGATGGGTTCAAATGAATATGAATAATATTTCAAGTAGCGTTCAAACCCTTCCAACCAATGGGCAAAAGGATTTTGAACAAACGAATAGTAACGTTACTAAGGAAATATATAAAGAACCAAATCGTTTTTTGGAAAAAGAGACTAGTTCGAACCAAATTCAGGATAAAATAAATGAACTAAATGATGTATTAGCGTATGAAAAAACTAATTTAAAATTTGTTTATCATGAAGATTTACACGAATATTACGTTAGAGTTGTAAATCCCAAAACGGATGAGATTGTTAGAGAAATACCTCCAAAGAAAATTTTAGATATTTATGCGGCGATGAAAGAATTAGTTGGTATATTAGTAGATGAAAAAAGATAAAGAAGGTGAATTCTAGTGAACATGATGAGAGTTGGCGGAATTGTTTCTGGTATGGACATTGAAGGAATGGTTAAAAAAATGATGGAAGCAGAAAGAATGCCATTAAATCGGATGTATCAGCAACAACAAACGCTAGAATGGAAAAGAGATGCTTTTCGCGATATTAATAGTAAGTTACTAGATTTAGATAATATGATGTTAGATATGAAATTATCAACAACGTATAAGCCGAGGCAAGCAATTTCCTCGCAATCAAATGCTGTCACGGCAACGGCTAGTTCTAGTGCTTCAAATGGTACATATGAAATAAACGTATCCCAATTGGCAACGAACGCAATGAATGTATCAACTGGTGAAGTGGATAAAAATGTGCAGATTATAAGTGGTGAATCAAGAGATGTTACTTTTACAACTTATAATGAAGATGGGAGCCCGAAAGAACATTCTTTTACAGTTGATGAAGGGGACAATCTGTCATCAGTATTAAAGAAAATAAGTGATGCGAGTGATGGAAGAGTACGAGCCTTTTATGATGAACCATCAAAACAAGTTGTATTAGAAACGACTAGAACTGGATCTTACAATGAAGATGTGAACGGGTCAGAAATTGAATTTAGTGATTCAATATTTACGGATGTTTTACAACTGAACAGTGATGGAGAAACTGGTGGACAGAATGCAGAATTCACTTACAATAATGGACTAGAACTAACATCCAGAGATAACAACTACACTATTAATGGCATTACATTTAATTTTAATAATACAACCGAAGGTAATGCAAGAATAACGGTTTCGACAGACATTGAACAATCTTTTGATAAAATTATGGACTTTGTTGATAAATATAATGAAGCAATAGATGTGATGAATGCTTCACAATTAGAAAGGAAAAATCGTGATTTCCCTCCATTAACAGAAGAACAAAAAGCGGAAATGTCAGAATCAGAAATTGAAAAATGGGAAGAAAAGGCTAAATCTGGTCTATTAAGAGGCGAATCAACAATTAGTGACGGAATGCTCGCATTAAGACAAAGTTTACAATCAGTTGTTGATACTGATGGTAAATATAATTTGTTAAGTCAAATTGGAATTACGACAACAAAAAACTATTTAGATGGTGGAAAGTTAGAAGTAAATGAGGAAAAACTAAAAGAAGCGCTACGTGAAAACCCTGATGATGTATATAAGTTATTTTCTAATCCATCTGGAGGCAGTGATAAAGGGCTAATTAATCGATTTGATGATGCCTTAGATCGAACAAGAGATAAAATAAATCAAACAGCAGGTAAAAGTACACAAGT
>Ga0209487_1001409_pt1 | contig 20364 bp, 19 predicted proteins | sample Poulit2012_FD_187524 | JGI IMG/M metagenome (GOLD analysis project Ga0209487, IMG submission 187524) | Agricultural soil microbial communities from Georgia to study Nitrogen management - Poultry litter 2012 (SPAdes) (version 2) | ecosystem: Environmental > Terrestrial > Soil > Agricultural land...
CAGAAAGTGCTACAACGCGCACGACCATTGGATGATCGATGAGTTCTTTATATAGGTTAGCTTTTGTTGGGATTGAAAGTTTCAACATGACATAATCATTTTCGCCTAATTTGTTTAGGTGCTCTAGAATCTCTGCTTTTAATAGGTCCTCACATTTTTCTTTTTCCGCACTGTTAATATCAACTTCTGGTTCAATAATTGGAACAAGGCCTGCATCGATAATTTGTTTACCAACTTCAAACTGTTGGTCAACGACAGCTTTGATGCCTTCTTGATTTGCTTCCTTAATTACGGAACGCATTTTGGTGCCAAAGATATGACGCTCGTTCGCGCGCTTCAGTAGTTCGTCCAATTCAGGCATCGGCTTCATGAGCTGCACACCATTTGATTCGTCAGCAAGTCCTTTGTCTACTTTTAAGAAAGGAATAATTCCTTTCTCATCAGCAAGATAGTCACCTGTGTATTTACCTTCAATTTCACGATCCATCGTTTGCTCAAAAAGAATGGCGCCTAAAATATGTTCTGCGTCGAATGCAGGTGATGTAATAATTCGAGTGCGCATTTCATGTACTAGATCAAACATTTCATCTTCGCCTGAGTAGGCATCTTCAGGGACACCATATAAAGCTAAGGCTTTTGGTGTACTGCCCCCACTTTGATCAAGGGCTGCAATAAAGCCTTTCCCATTTTTTATTTTGTCAAATTGTTTTTGGTTCATTAAGACCACTCCTCACTGTAATAGTATGGATTTCGTCAATATAAAAATGCAACATGATATTCACTCTTTTATTGTACCACTTCTGACAAAAAGGTAATAGCGTTGCGCATATTTAATAAGAAGTTTTATTCTATCTAACCTTAGATTCTTTCTAGTTTTTGTAGACATATATATCCTATACCCGAAATAACATTATTTACAAAGTTAACACCGTGCTTGAGGTCATAAAGTACCTTTAGTTAACCATTATATTAGTCGCTTTCCATCGCGGCTTTAGTTCCACGTTTTCCACTTGCTCATTTTTTGATTTTTTGAAATCAATGAAACCTTTGAGGCCAATAAACGTATAATAAGTGGGTGTTATTTTTGGGGGGAGCGATTGAAAAGTGAGAAAAGCCGTCATGTTTTGCTTAGTTGTGGTGTCTGTGGCATCTCTTTTATTTGGGTGCTTGGCGGATGAGAGAAAATCCAAAGCGCAAAGTTTTGAAATAGGACTTGAAAAGGTGCAAAAAATTGAGGTTTTATCCCCTGTAACCAATCATTCGACAATAACTATCACGGATACTCATAAAATAAGCGAGTTCGTAGAGATGACTAAAGTAGATGATTGGAATTTAGAGGCCGTGCCTTCAGAAGCGATTAAAGGAAAAAAGTTTAAATTGTACCGGGAGGAAACTATACAGTTTGACGAGTCTAGTGAAGAGCAGAAAAGATTAGTTGAGATGGCCACAATTATTTTGTACGAGGACGGGCCATACATAGATTTCTCAATTAAAAACAATATATTCAGCTTTAAACTGCCTAAAGATGTGGCAGAGTTTTTATCTGAATATGATTAAATCGTCTAAAACAATGAGTTCTAAGCTCAGCGGATTGGCATTAAAATTAAGTAATAGACACGATTTAGCTGGAGGGATAAAAGGAAGTGTCAGATCAAAAAATATTAAATAGTAAATCAGTGGTGTCATTGACACTGGGAATTTTATCGCTTTTAATACCATTTATAGGAATTATAACTGCCATTATTGGCATTGTTATTTCAATCATAAGTTTTAAAGAAATTGAGCGTAAGGCTGAGACGGGTAAAGGGCTAGCTATCTCCGGGTTAATATGCAGTATCATAGGGATCATACTCCAACTTTTTATCATTTTTGCTCTAATTGTTTTTCTGAATTTTGTTTCCTATTCAGCGATTTAATCTGGATCGGTATAAATGTCACACAAGAAAGTAGATATTAAGAACTAATAATCCCATAATACAAAAAAGACTAAAAGATCACTTTAAAGAGTGTTAGAATAATGGTTATATGTTTAATATCAGAGGGGGACATACTTAATGGATGAGCAGTTTAATAGAACAAAAGGATTTAGTGAAATTTTAGATCATACTTTTCAACTAATAAAAAATTATTTTTCGCCTTTCTTTTTAATATTCTTATTTATACTTGGACCGGTTTTCTTATTAGAAGCGATTTTGCTGTTAGTGACGGGTACTGGTTTTTTTAGACAGTTAGGTATTGGTTCAAACACGTTTGAGCAAATAATAATGGGTTTTGATGAAGATGTTTTTGTCCAAGCCACTGCAATAACTAACCTTGCTACATTTGCCACACTTGTTTTAATCCCTTTATCGACCATTTCAATTATTTTTGCCGTACAAAAGATAAAAGATGGAGAAAGTTTCACAGCTGGAAGCATTATTAAACAAGCTGCTAAAAGGTTTGGTGCCGTGCTTGGTAGTAGTATTATTGTCGGAATCATATTCTTTGCAGTGCTTGTGGCATCGATTATGATTATTGTCATTCCAAGTGTCATTATTGCTAATGATTCACCAGTCCTTGGTGTTCTTTTTGGAATTGGTTTGTTTCTAATCATTGGTCTGTTAACAGCATTATGGTTTTCACGTTGGGGCTTTTATATAGCGGCAGTATTTTATAAAAAAGCATTCCCGGGGATTGGTTATAGTTGGCGTTTGACTAAAAAACATACTTGGAGAATATTTGGCCTATTCCTTATTATTGGCTTAATTACATCAATTATTAGTGGAGCTATTAGCGGGCTATTTGGTGCTATTCTAGGAAATAGCGTGTTGTTCTCCATCATTACAAGCTTGGTCACCATTCTCACTTACATGATATCCGCTGTAGCTTACGCAGTGATTTACTTTGATTTGGAGTTGAGGCATGGCGGGGATGAACTTCAGGATATGATTGATGACTATCAAAATAACTAATTGGGTGATAGGAATGCAGAGCCCTGATAAGGCACGAGAAGAATTAGAGGAAATTTTAAATCAGAAAGAATATCAAGACTACTATGAAGACCAACGAAATTTTATTCAAATATGGTGGGATAAGCTCAAACAATGGTTTGGCGAATTGTTGTCTGATTTATTTTCAGGTTTCAATCCATCAAGTGATTTTGCTGATACTGTGCTTGTTATCATCATTGGTGTCGCTGTGTTGCTCGCCTGTTTAGTTGGATTCTTAATTTTTCGCTCGGTTAAAAGAAAGCGTACATTCAATACACATCAGCCGCTTCAATCAGTAGATGAGATGGAGTGGTCGGTCACTGAACATTTGAAAGAGGCAAAAAGACAAGAGCGAGAAGAAAATTATTCGCTTGCAACGCGTCATCAATTCTTGGCATTATTACTATATTTTCATGAGAGAAAATGGCTTGAGGCACATGTCTGGAAAACAAATTGGGATTACGTTAATGAACTAAAGCGGGAAGATAAACAAAAAGCGGAGGCCTTCTATGAACTTGCCCGTATCTTTGATGAAGCATTTTACGGCAAGCGTAAGATAAAGCATGAGGAATATCTAAGTTATCAAAAAAAGGTGCAAAAATGGCTAGAAGATCCAACGAGTCATAGTATACAAGAAGTATAAAGGAGGCTTGGAAACAAATTGCAAACATCACAGACAAATAAAAAATCATGGTTATGGCTAGGTGGCGCATTACTCATATTTATTGTGTTGAGTTATTTATTGTCGTCAAATCAACCAAAAGACTATCCTGGCTATGTTTCCGAGTCGCCTGCGCCTTCAGGGACGAAGGCATTCTATACATATATGGAAAATAATAGTGACTCAATCGAGCGATGGGAAAATGCCCCTGACTTTCTTCCGGACAAAAAAGAAAATCAGCTTTTGCTAATGATTGAACCTTTTTACGTTCCGGATAGTATGCAGATGAATGAGTATATCAGCTATATGGAAGCTGGGAATACCATTTTACTTTTTAAAAATAATCCGGAGGGGATGTTTCATCTAAAAGCCAATCCAGTTTTGGCAGGTGAAGAAGCTATCACCGTTAGTAATAATTTAAATGAAGAATTTAAGGCGTTTGTTCCATCAGACACAAGATTATTGGAAGAAGATGATGATGACGTTTTGCTGGAAGATGATATGGGCGTTATTGCTTTAAAACGTTCCTTTGGTGACGGAGAGTTAATTGTGGTCAATTCACCAGATTGGTTAGCGAATGAATACATAACTGATAACAACCATATTGATCTTGTATTTAGTCTTATGGAATCAGATAATACTTACAGTCGAATACTTGTTGATGAATTCATTCATGGATCTGGTGAAGCGACCACTGCGGTGAACCTGTATCCTAAATGGCTACTTGTACTTACATTACAACTTATTTTATTAGCCATTCTTTTGCTTTGGCATCAGGGAAAACGATTTGGACCGCTACGCCAGCCAAGAGAAGCAGCCGTGCGCTTCAGTAATGAACGGACGTCGGCTTTAGCAGCCTGGTATCAACGTGGCCGTCTGTATCAGGATTCACTTGAGATCCAAGCAGATTATTTAAAATTACTCATGCAAGAAAAGTGGGGTATCTCTTATCAAAGACGTTGGCAGGAATGTGGTGACCTCATTATCGGAAAAGATATCCGGATACCAAAAGAAGATGTCCAATCATTTACTAAGGAGTTACCAAATCTATTAAATAAGCAATCTATCAATAAACAGGAATACTTAGCTTGGTCTAAAAAAATTGATCGGCTAAAGCGAGAGGTGGAAGAAGAATGAATCATCAGTTACAACCTTTAGTTAATGCCTATGAAGAGCGGATTCTCGGGCAATCCAAAAATTTAAGATTACTTTTATCAGCCATTTTATCAGGTGGTCATGTTCTAATTGAGGGAGTTCCAGGAACTGGGAAAACTCAAATGGTACGCACGCTCTCCAATTTAATTGGTGGAGACTTTAAAAGAATCCAGTTTACTCCAGACTTGCTACCATCTGATATTACTGGAAGTGCTATTTTTAATATGAGTGAAAACACGTTTCAAACAATAAAAGGGCCGATATTCTCTAATATTGTGCTGGCTGATGAAATTAACCGGACACCGGCAAAGACGCAGGCAGCATTGTTAGAGGCGATGGAGGAGAAGCAAGTTACGATTCAGGGGGAAACTTATCCCCTTCCCGATGTATTTTTCGTTGTGGCGACTCAAAACCCGATTGAGTTTGAAGGAACCTATCCCCTTCCAGAAGCGCAACAGGATCGTTTTCTATTTAAATTAACCATTGATTTTCCGAAACTTGAGGAAGAAACAAAAGTATTAAAGCAGGTCATTGACCATCGTTATGAAGAGGAGGCGATAGACGCAATTCTTGACGTTGAGTCGTTCAAGGCAATTCAAGAAGAAGTTGAAGCCGTCACAGTCAATGAAGATGTTCTTGCGTATATCATGCAAATGGTGAGACGAACACGGGAAGCGGAGTCGATTCGATTTGGGGCAAGTACAAGGGCAGCAATTTCTATTGCTAAAGCGTCTAAAGCTTGGGCGTATTTATCAGATCGAGATTACGTGACACCAGATGATGTGAAAATAGTTGCTAAACCAGCGCTCAGACATCGTATTCAAATTTCTCCTCAAATGGAACTGGAGGGAGTCAGCCTTGACCAAATCATTGAAGAGCTTGTGGGCGCGATTCCTGTTCCTAGATAGGGGGATTTTGCCGTCTCATAAACTGCTCATTATTTATTCACTTTTATCGTTAGGTTTAATAGCTTTGTCATTTACAGACATATCGTGGGTTTATCTTATTTCAGTGAATGTGCTATTTATTTTAGCGAGCTTCTTAGATTTATTATTTATACCAAAGCGAAAAGATATCGATGTTTCACGACATATTGATGATGAACTGGAACGTGGGCTTGATTACGAGGTAACTATTAAATTGAATAATCGCTCGTTCTACCCATGCACATTCCGGATGATTGATGATTTGCCGCAAACCTTCTCAAATACGTTTCCAGTATACGGAGCAGCAGAAGCAGAGTCGACAAGCAAGGTCACTTATCATACCACTGCCCCGATTAGAGGAAAATACGATCTTAAAAAAATTTATATTCGCTATGCAAGTAAATTAGGTCTTTGGGAAAGGCAAATGGCTACAAATACAAACGAGACGATTAAAGTGATTCCCGACTTAACAGAGACACGGCAGTATTTGAAGGATGCGCAGGCTTTTTTACTAGATGAAGGAATGAAAATTCGCAAACATCAAAGCGGCGCGGGAGAATTTGCCCAGATTAGAAATTATGTCGTTGGGGATGACCCGCGAATGATCAACTGGCGCCAAACAGCAAAGCTTCAAGAAGTAATGACGAACCAATATGAGCCTGAACACGGAAAACATATCACGATACTAATCGATTGCGGACGCATGATGGGAGTCGAGCTTGATGAAGGTAATCGACTTGAAAAAACAATCGAAGCATCAATTACGGTGGCTGCGGCAGCACTTAAAAATGGTGATTATGTCGGTGTTTTAGCATTTTCAAGTGATATCAAAGTTTATGTTCCACCAGAAAAAGGGATGGAACATTTGCAAAGGATTCTTCAGTCTATTTATCACTTACAGGCTGATGCAAAGGAATCAAATTATGCAGGTGTGATGGGATATTTACAAACCGTTCAGAAAAAGAGAAGTCTTATTTTATTGTTTAGTGATATTCAAACCTTTTTACACGAAGAAAGCACGCTGCATTATATAAAGCGTCTGAGACAAAAACATTTATTTCTAATGATTGGCATTGAAGATGAGGAACTGATTAAAGAAACGAACGTCAAACCGTGGAATGTTCAATTGGCAATGAGAAAATCAATTGCCCAGCAACAGATTCAAATCAAAAAGCGTAGGAAAGCCAAGTGGCAGGCACAGGGATTAATTATGATTGAAGCACAAGAAGACAAATTAGCAACCATAGCAGTGTCTCGAGTCATTCATTGGATGAATCAAGGATTACTGTAAGGCTCTTTAAGTAGGATGGGTGAGTAAATGAATATAAGGCAATTTGTGAAGCGACATAGGGATGAATGGAAACAATTAGAACAATATACAGTTCATCTTGAGAAAAAAGGAAGAAAAGTAACTGGAGCGGATGTGACTAATTTTCAGCAGCTCTATCAAAAGGCTGCACAGCATTTATCCTATAGCCAGACCTATTATCCAGGTGAAGAGGTCACTGAATATTTAAATGGGCTCGTTTCAAAATCGCATAATTTATTATATAAAAGTCAGGTCTCTAGCTTTCAGCAAATTCGCTACTTTTTCAGTACAAAATTTATCGGCCTGTTACTTGAGCAATGGAAATTTATCGTTGTTGCTATGCTGTTATTTTTACTCGGCGGATTAGCTAGCTTTTTATCGATTGTAAATGATCCACTTCACTTTTATTCCATTATGCCGGATGAAATGTCTGCTGGCATTGATCCTGAACGTCTCGGGGAAGGACACGACGCGATTGATTCCTCTTTAATGTCAGCTGAAATAATGACCAATAATATTCAAGTGGCCATATTAGCATTTGCCAGTGGGATTACGTTTGGATTACTAACAGTTTATGTTCTTGTCTATAATGGATTAATAGTCGGCGGTATCGCTGCGGTTTATTGGCATGCTGGAATGAGTTATGAATTCTGGGCTTACATTGTGCCACACGGAATGATTGAGCTTACAGCAATTTTCATAGCAGGTGGTGCGGGACTATTAATGGGCTACAAATTATTCGTTCCCGGTCCGTTCTCGCGGGGATTTCAATTAAAGGAAAATGCGAAACGCTCGGTACAACTTTTTCTTGGAACGATTCCCTTATTCATTGTGGCCGGTGTGATTGAAGGATTTATTACGCCATCTCAGCTTTCACTCGAAGTGAAGTATATAGTGGCAGGGGTGACAGTCATTGCGTTGGTATTATATATGATAAGTGGAAAATTATTATTGGATAAAAGAAACACAGTTGAACGCTAGGAGGGGAAAGATATGAAACAAGATCAAATACAAATAAAGACACCTGAATTCGTTTCCCTTCAATTTAGACTTGCCGGTCTGGGATCAAGAGCCGCGGCAATGATTATTGATCAAATTCTTTTGACCATTGTAAATATGGGTTTAATTTTCGGATTAGTATTTATGATGGAATCGAATTTATTAATGGCGGGCGATAGTGCAGGATGGTTTGTCGCGATTTGGCTGTTAGCTCTATTTGCTATAAACTTTGGCTATTATTTGGTCAGTGAGTACTTTTTCAACGGAAAAACGATTGGTAAAAATATTATCGGCATCCGTGTGATTCAAGAAAACGGTCACAGTATTACTATTCTGTCAGCAATCATTAGGAACTTGCTTCGGGTGATTGACATGTTACCGGCAAGTTATTTTCTTGGTATGTTGTTAGTGTTTTTGAATTCTAAACATAAGCGCCTCGGGGATATGGCTGCAGGAACTATTGTTGTCCATGAACGGAAAGCGAAAAGGCAAAAGAAATCCCCGCTGGGAAAAGAAATTGAGCGACGTCAACTGGATATGGATAGCATTCATCTCGACGCATGGACTATGAACTCACTTGGTAAAAAAGAATACGATTTATTAAAGACTTATAGCTATAAACTTTTGGAAATGCCAGAAGACCGTCGGAGCCAGCTCACAAGAGAAATGGCTGCTATTTTATTTCCCAAAATTGGCCTTAGCATAGGGACGAGATCAGAACGAGAATTAGAGAATATATTATTGATCCTATATTTAAAGATGAAAGACGAGTGGGAATTTGAACTATAGGAAGAAACAATAACCAAGACAAATAGTGACTTGTCAAATCTAATTTCTGTCACTATAGAAAAATCATACACAATTTGTTGTCCGGACAAATGCGAAATCATGTTAAAATTCGTATTTGTCCGGATTTTTTATAACTAGAAGGTTATCAATAGTTGATGATTTATTGAAGAAAGGTTAATCGAAACGGCCAAAATAGTTTTAAACCCCGATCTTTACGCCTATTATTGTTTATTTATGCTAGTTCGATAGATTCATTTTAATACTAATCGACAAAGAACAACACAAATTTTAACAGATATTATCTATACTTTATTTCAACTATAGATTATTAAAAATACAAGGAAGGAGGAATGCATAGTTTATTCACCTTTGTAAGCGCTTAATATGGCTGATTATTTCTAAGGAGGAATGACATTGAAATTTCGTCGTTTAATAGCACTTTTAATAGCGGTTGCTCTGATAGTGTTATTCCCACAAAGCGGTTTTGCTATAAAAAGTGAATCAGTAACGTCGGATGAGTCAAAAGAGACCAAAAAAGATGTTGAGGAAATAATAAATGATATGACGATTGAAGAAAAGGTGGGTCAACTTTTTATTGTCCATGTGTATGGGAAAACGCCGACAGATCCAGAATATGAGGATATTAATTTAAATAACAATCGTGGAGGTAAAAACTTTAAAGAGGTTATTGAAAATTTCCATGTCGGTGGTGTTATCTACTTTAACTGGACAGATAATATTGGAACGCCTCTTGAGGCTGCCCAAGTTAATGATCTATCAAATGGGTTGCAAGAAATTGCTTTAGAGCAGAATAATGAAATACCTTTATTCGTTTCAACAGACCAGGAAGGCGGCATCGTACAAAGGGTCACAAGTCCAGCAACAGTTTTTCCAGGTAATATGGCGATAGGTGCAACGCAATCTGAAGAATACGCCGCTCAATCTGCAAGTGTACTCGGAAATGAATTAAGTAGTTTAGGGATTAACATGAATTTCGCACCTACAATTGATGTAAATATGAACCCAGATAATCCAGTTATTGGTGTTCGTTCATTTGGAGAAGATCCTCATTGGGTCTCAAAGCTGGGTGTCGCACAAATTAATTCCTATCAGGATGAGAACGTCATCGCCTCAGCTAAGCATTTTCCAGGTCACGGAGATACAGATGTTGACTCTCATCATGGATTACCCATTATTGACCATGATCTTGAGACATTACATGAGATTGATCTAAAGCCGTTTAAAGCTGCAATTGATGCTGGAATTGATTCCATTATGACAGCTCATATTGTTGTTCCAGCTATCGATGATTCGGGATTACCAGCTACACTGTCAAAGCCTATTATTACGGATTTACTCAGAGAAGAATTGGGATATAATGGCTTAGTTATCACGGACAGTCTTGGTATGTCTGGTGCCAACGTTTATCCTCAGGACAGAGTACCAGTTGAAGCATTTAAAGCGGGTGTTGATGTTTTGTTGAATCCACCGAATGTAGAAGTAGCCTACAATGGAGTACTTGAGGCTGTACAGAGTGGTGAAATAAGTGAAGAACGATTGGATGAGTCAGTTTACCGGATTTTATCTGCGAAAATGGACAAGGACTTGTTTGAAGATCCATTTACTGATTCTGATGAGATTGACAATATTGGAACTGATGAACACTTACAAGTAGCTGAGGATATTGCTGAAAAAAGTATCACTCTTGTTAAAAATGATGATACATTGCTACCACTACAAAAAGAATCTGGAGATTTATTTATAACTGGGCCAAGTCAAGCAAAACCAGACGTGTTATCTGAACTTTTAATAGACAAGGGATTCGTTGCAAGCAGTTTTGAAACTGGGACAAGCCCGACAACTACGGAAATTAGTGAGGCAGTTGAACAAGCTGAAGAAGCAGAAAGGATAATTATAACAACATACACTGCTAATACAAATGAAGCACAACAACAATTAGTTGAAGAACTTCAAGAATTAGGAAAGCCAGTTATTATAGCCGCACTTGGTAATCCATATGATTTGATAGCCTTTCCTGAAGTAGATGCTTATATCAATACCTATAGTTATTTAGATGTTTCTATTCCAGCATTAGCAGATGTAATAGTAGGTGATGTCAATCCATTTGGGCGTTTACCTGTTACAATTCCTGATTTATATGATGCTGGATATGGACTCGATTATATTGAGACCTCACTAAGTGCAAACGGGATGCATTCACTTGTTACGGAGCTCGATGAAGCAGGAGAAATAAGTAACGAGGATATTGTTCATCAATTAACAATGCATCTTACTGCCGTAAGTCATTATGAGAAGCAAGAAAAAGCCGAGAAAGTTATCAAGCATATGGAAGGGTTTAAAGATATGCTTGAACAGCAAAGAGACGATACAGAAATATCTGCAAAAGCTCTTAGCTATCTCGAGACAGAGTCAGAACGTTTAATTGAGAAGTGGACAGATAGATAAAAAAGGAAGAGTTTTTAAAAATAATGTTCACTATTTTTTATCAACATTTGTTGCAGCGATATTTGATTTGCAGTCGAGCAAACAACAGGTGAAGAGAAAATAGGTTGTGAAGGGGGAAAAGGGAGATACGCCTTCCCCCTATTTAATTAAGGGAGGGTAATCTAGTGAAAAAATGGTCTGTTGGATTCTTGATAACTTGTTTGATCTTATCAACACTAACAATTATTTCCGTTAGCGGAAAAGAAGTCTCAGAAAGGAATCATATTGTAAATGAACCCCCGTTTCAACTTGGCGTGGACGTGTTATTAAATGAAGAGATTGATACTATAAAAAATAAAAACGTAGGCTTGATTACTAATCCTACAGGAGTAGATCAGGATTTAAATAGTATTGTTGATACATTACACAATCATGAAGATGTTAACCTTGTTTCCCTTTATGGGCCTGAACACGGCGTACGAGGAGATGCTCAGGCGGGTGAAGGTGTTGAGTTTTATATTGATGAAAAAACCGGTTTACCTGTCTATAGTTTATACGGTGACACACGAAAGCCAACGCCAGAAATGTTGGAAGACGTGGATGTGCTTATCTTTGATATTCAAGATGTTGGAGCTCGATTCTACACCTATATTTATACAATGGCCTATTCGATGGAGGCTGCTGAAGAAAATGATATTGAAATGTTAATTTTGGATCGACCCAATCCTATTTCAGGATTAAATGTACAAGGTCCAGTTCTTAATCCAGATTATTCTTCATTTGTTGGAATGTATCCAATCCCACAACAGCATGGAATGACAGTTGGTGAATTAGCGTTATTTTTTAATGAGGAATTTGATATTCATGCAGATCTTGAGGTGATTGAAATGGCTGGTTGGGAACGTTCGATGTATTATGATGACACTTCTTTAGAATGGGTATTGCCGTCACCAAATATGCCAACGTTGGATACGGCACTTGTTTATTCAGGAACGGCTGTGATTGAAGGAACAAACGTCTCGGAAGGGAGAGGAACTGCAAAACCATTTGAATTGATTGGAGCCCCATTTATAAATGGAGATGATCTTGCAGACGAACTAAATGATCTTGAGTTACCCGGAGTTCAATTTAGAGCAGCATATTTCACCCCACAATTTTCTAAGCATGAAGGTGAGTTATCTGGCGGAATAGAGATCTATATAACAGATCGCATGGCCTATCAATCTATTGAAACAGGACTTACTATTGTTAAAACAATTCATGATATGTATCCAGACGAGTTTGAATTCCGAGCAGAAAACGCTGATGGAATTTCCTTTTTTGATCAATTAGTTGGAAATGGCTGGGTACGCGACAAAATTAATGAGGGTGTCTCAATTGATGAAATAAAAGCTGAATGGAATGAGGATTTAGAAACTTTTAAAGACTTAAGAAGAGATTACTTGCTTTATACTATTACAACAAAAGATTTAAATGACTTGATTAGTTCGCTAAAAGATGATGGGGAGAAAATTGAAGAAGAGGCTATTCAAGCTTTAGAAATGCATTTGACTGCAGTGAGCCAGTATGAAAAGAAAAATGAAGCGGATAAGGTTATCAAACATATGGAAGGGTTTAAATTATTAATAGATAACCAAAGAGAAACGAACCTTATTTCTAAAAATGTACATGAAATGCTGTGGGATAAATCAGACAAAATGATAAAAATTTGGCAATAAGATAAAATCCCCTTCTAAATAAAGGGAGGGGATGGTGGGGAGAGGAAAAAATGAATAGAAGTCTTTATGTTATTGTTGTGGTGGTCGTTCTAACAGTTTTTGGAACACTCTATAATGAAAAAATATTTGCTGAAGTAATAGGGCTTTCGACTGGAGAGCCAGGAAATGTAGAAATGTTGCAACAACCACTAGATGATATTGATAATTCATTAGATGAAGCGATGGGTAATAAAGAAATGCCGGGAGCGGTTGTACTCATTGCGAAAGATGGAACAATCGTTAAACAAGATGCTTATGGATATGCCTTGCGTTATGCTGATTTAGAATTTAATGAGGTAGATAATCCTGTGAAGATGGAAAACGAAACAATCTTTGATCTTGCTTCGATTAGTAAATTATTTACTGTTACAGCAGCTATGCAATTGTACGAAGAGGGTAAGTTTGAACTGGATGACCCAGTGGCGAAACATATACCAAAGTTTGCTGAAAATGATAAGGGAGATGTAACTATACGACAGTTAATGACACACACCTCTGGATTTAAGGCATGGATACCTCTAGAAAGTATGGCCGATGATCGAGAGGAAGCTTTCGATATCGTTTTAACTTATCCACTAGATCATGTACCTGGTACCAACTATGAATATAGTGATTTGAATTTGATTACGCTTGGGGCGCTTGTTGAAGAATGGTCAGGGCAACGTCTTGATAAATATGTTGAAGAATATATTTCGGAGCCACTGGGAATGGTAGATACCATGTACAATCCACCGGAAGCTTTGATAGATCGAATTGCTGCAACTTCTTATGTGCCTGGAAGAGGGATGGTTCGAGGAGTTGTGCATGATGGCAATTCACTTGTACTGGACGGCATTGCAGGTCACGCAGGTGTTTTTTCAACAGCAAATGACTTAGCAATTTTCGGGCAAATGATGTTAAATAAAGGAATCTATCAAAAATCTCGTATATTGGAAGAAGAAACAGTAGATTTAATCACAAAAAACCATACTCCGGACTTTCCAGGTAACGATCATGGACTTGGATGGGAATTAAACCAGGAATGGTATATGAGTGGGTTAGCTCATTCTGACACAATGGGTCACACTGGCTTCACTGGAACATCAATTGTAGTCAGTCCAAAGGAAGAAACAATAACGATTTTACTAACAAATCGAGTTCATCCTACAGATAATACACCGTCAACTAATCCAATTCGTCAAACAGTTGCACAAAGAACAGCTGATGCGATTAATGCATGGAGTGCAGAGGCATTGCAACAACTTATAAATGACTTAAAAGACAAAGAAGAAGTTTCAAAAGAAGCTGCTCACAGACTGAATATGCACTTAACAGCAGTAAGTCACTATGAGAAAGAAGGTTTATCAGAAAAAGTAATCAAACATATGAATGGTATGAAACTTTTAATAGGACATTTGGGAGAAGATGAATTAATATCTGAGTCATCGGAAGATACTCTTACAAGAAATGCTGAATATTTAATTAGTAAATGGCGATAACCTATTAAACTAGTGAAAGGAGTAATAAAAGTGAAGAAATGGTCAGTTGTTTTGGTATTTCTTGTGGTTATGACGTCTTTTAACACAACGGTCTTCGCGGAAATGCAATACGAAGATGATTCAGATAAAACAGAAGTAACCGCCAAAGTTGCCACTTATAATATTCAAGCAGGCAGTGGAGTTGATGGGAAGTATGATATAAAACGTACTGCATCGGTTATACGCGACATGGAAGCGGATGTGATAGGAATACAAGAAGTTGATGTTCACTGGGGCGATAGAAGTGATTTCGAAAACACTATGAAACTATTAGCGGATGAATTGGGTATGGAATACTATTTTGCCCCTATTTATGATCTTGATCCTATTGAAGAGGGTGATGCTAGAAGGCAATATGGGGTCGGCTTATTAAGTAAATATCCAATTATGAATGCAAAAAATCATGAGATAACAAGACTTTCAACGCAAGATCCAGACCCTGAGCCTAAGCCTTCACCTGGTTTCCTGGAAGTGCAGGTTGATATCGATGGAGCACATGTATGGTTTTATGTTACCCACCTAGATTACCGTGCTGATCCTGCTATTCGAGAAATGCAAGTTGATGAGATGCTTGAAATTATGGGAGAACATCATTATAATATTTTAGTTGGTGATTTCAATGCCCCTCCAGAGGCAGATGAATTAACTCCACTTTTCAACTGGTTTAACGATACATGGAATACAACTCACCAAGGAGATGGTTTTACCTTCCCAGCAGACGACCCAATTAAAAGAATAGATTATGTCATTACATCTCCCAGAATGAAAGTAGACGATGCACAAGTGTATTCCTCCCTCGCGTCTGATCATCTTCCAGTTATGGCCAACGTTACTTTTGTCCCTGGGAATCATTCACTATCTGCAGAGGGAATGAGGTCGCTCGTTGATGCTTTTTTAGAAAAAAATGAAATAAATAGTGAATTGGCAGCCCATAGGTTAGATATGCACTTACAGGCAGTATTTCATTTCGAAAAGGGCAACAAAAATCATAAAGTAATTAAACATCTAAAAAACTTTAAGATATTGCTTGAAGCACAAAGAGATGAAGGGTTATTAACAGAAAATGCTTATTCAATATTGTACGGAGATGCAGACTATCTAATTGGGAAATGGAAAGATAATTAATGAAATTCAGGCATATGGACAAAGTATGTGTTCTATGCCTGTTTTTTTGCTGGCTAAGAAAATATACGAATAATTAAACCGCAACTTTAATGATGTATTACTTTATAGGCGGATGTTCACTAGGTTAGGAAACTGTAGATAGTTTACAATAAGACTTTTCATTATTATTTTGCAATAAAAACTATTTTATAAACCCTTGAAATTTGTATTTTAGAGGCGCATACTAGAGGAATCCATTAAAAAATGGACATATATATACCTAAAGCACTTAAACAACATGAAATTGACAGAAAAGAGGTAATTTGATGGAAACGGATAAAGAATCAATTATAAAAACGATTCCCCAGACGGGTTTTTTCGGCCATCCAAAAGGACTCGCGACATTATTCTCAATTGAATTCTGGGAACGATTTTCCTATTATGGTATGCGTGCCGTGCTTTTATATTATATCTATTATGAGACGACAAAAGGTGGTTTAGGGCTTGATAAAGCAACGGCTACGTCAATCATGTCAATCTACGGATCACTTGTCTATATGTCTACAATTGCTGGAGGATGGCTTGCTGATAGAATTCTCGGAAGTCGTTCAACGATTATTATGGGCGGGGTGCTCATCGCACTTGGTCACGTAGCACTATCATTCCCTGGAAGTGTGCCAGCACTTTTCATATCCATGGCCTTGATTATTCTCGGCTCAGGCATATTAAAACCGAATTTATCAAGTATTGTTGGAGATTTATATACGAAAGAAGATTACCGGCGTGATGCTGGTTTTAGTATCTTTTATACCGGGGCAAACGCAGGAGCCTTAATTGCACCTTTAGTTGTCGGAACAATTGGACAAACTTATAATTTCCATTTAGGATTCTCCATTGCCGCTATTGGAATGTTTATCGGACTAATCTGGTATATCATTACTTCCAAAAAAACTTTGGGACAAGCTGGACGATACGTGCCGAATCCAATTGGTAAAGAAGAAAAAGCTAAAATTATTAAAGGCTTTAGCATTGGCGCCACTATCCTAGCTGTTATATTAGTTTATTCTATTGCTAAAGGAATTCTTACTATTAACAGATTTACCTTTGTTGTAAGTCTTCTAGGTATTGTCATCCCAACGATTTACTTTCTTGTTATGTATAACAGTAAGAAAACGACGAAAGTGGAAAAGTCACGACTTTTAGCGTATATTCCTTTATTCATTACAGCGATTGCCTTTTGGTCTATTCAGGAGCAAGGGTCAACCATTTTCGCTCGGATTGCTGATGAACAGACGCAATTGAGTATTGGATCTTTTGCTATTAAGTCAAGCTGGTTCCAGTCAATTAACCCATTTTATATTGTATTTTTAGCGCCATTATTTGCTGTCATGTGGACGAAATGGGGGAAAAAACAGCCGAGCACACCAGTAAAGTTTTCAATCGGCGTTATCCTAGCAGGAGCATCCTTCTTACTAATGGTTATACCATTTAGTGCATCAGGCGGATCTGCAATCAGTCCAATATGGCTTGTATTTAGCTTCTTACTTGTAACATTAGGTGAATTATTCTTATCACCAGTTGGAGCATCAGCTACGACGAAACTGGCTCCAGCAGCTTTTGCATCACAGACGATGAGTGTTTGGTACCTATCAAATGCATCAGCACAAGCCATTAACGCACAACTTGTAAAGCTTTATAGTGTTGATACACAAATTATCTATTTTACGGTGATTGGGATTGTGTCAATCGCCATTGGTATTTTACTCTTATTCTTATCTAAAAAAATCCATGGCTTGATGCGGGGAATAGATTGATCTTATTTGCTGGTATTTTGAATGATGTGACGTTGTTCAAAATACCAGTTTTTTGCTATCTCAGGATTAATCTTTTATACTGCAATTAGAATACCATCATCCTTGGAAGGGAAGAGATTTTATGACATTTGAAGATGTGTTACCAAAGTTAAAAACAGGGAAGAAAGTGATCCGTACAGGTTGGGGTGGTGCAGAATTATATGTGAAGCTTGTTGATGAAAGTACTCATGATGGTGAAACTCTGAATCCTTATTTTTTAATTAATGTTCGTGGCGAAGGTTATACGATGTTCACGCCAACTGTATGTGATATTTTAGCTGAAGATTGGAAAGTTGTTGAGTAATTATGCGATTGTGGTAGGTGAATATGGTCGCCGAAAGCAATAATAATTTTGGAGGATAACACGATGCTGTTTGAAGAATATAAAGAAAAAACTGTTTTCATTACAGGGGCAGCTTCAGGGATTGGACAGGCACAGGCCGAGGTTTTTTTGAAAAACGGGGCGAATGTTTTTGCTCTTGATATTAACGAAGAAGGTTTGGCGACTTTGAAAAAGCAGTATGGCTCCCGTTTTACATACTTCATTGGTAGTGTCTCGTCTGGCATCGAAGTTGAAGCAGCAGTTCAGAAGACGCTGTCGTATTTTAAACAAATTGATATTTTGGTAAACACGGCAGGGGTTCTCGACGGTTACAAAAAAACTTTAGAAACCGATGAGAAACTTTGGGACCATATAATTAACACGAATTTAAAAGGTGTCTTTCTCGTTACGAACGCTGTACTCCCCCATATGTTAGTCCAAAGGTCAGGTGTCATTGTGAATATGGCGTCGATTGCTGGGTTAGTTGCTGGAGGAGGCGGAGCGGCATATACGGCAGCTAAACATGGAATTATTGGTTATACAAAACAGCTTGATTTGGATTATTCGAGAGAAGGGATTCGTGCTAATGCTATTGCTCCAGGCGCTATAAAAACGCCGATGAATAAAGAGGATTTTGCAGGTGACGGTGATATGGCGAAATGGGTGGCAAGTGAAACCCCGGCAGGTCGCTGGGCAGAGCCGGCTGAAGTTGCTGACCTGACATGTTTTATTGCGAGTGAGTCAGCAAGTTACATTCATGGTGCTGTCATTCCTATTGACGGTGGCTGGACAATCAAGTAACGGTGATTATAAAATAACTTTTATCAGCAGTCGTACGTCAATTTATGTTACAATTAGTGAGCGAGCAAACAAGCTTGCACTACGGAACTTAATCTTCTTTAGCCGTAGTTATTACTAAAATAGCATTCATGCTATTTTACAAAGGAGAATCACTAATTGAATAACACAAATGTACACTCGCAATCGTCACGAGTAAATGCTTCCGAGCTGACGAAAATAGCACTTGTTGCTGCCTTATACGTTGTCGTCACTGCAATATTAGCTGGTTTTGGAGCCATGCCGATCCGGCTATCGGAAATGTTTAATTATTTAGCTTTATATCATAAAAGATATGTTGCTGCTGTAACGCTTGGCGTTGTTTTCGCCAACTTTTTATCACCGACTTGGGTACTTGATGTGCCTATTGGTGGAACAGCGACACTATTGGTATTATTACTTTGCCGCACCGTCACAAAACATATAAAAAGCGATAAGATAAAATTAGCAGTGACTGCAATTATTTTTTCATTTTCTATGTTTACCGTAGCGGGTCAGTTTGCAATTCTTCTCAATATGCCATTCTTTGAAACGTGGTTAGTCACTGGATTGGGTGAATTAGCATCTATGACAGTTGGTGGGGTTATTATCTACTTCATTAGTAAGAGAATTGATTTAACGAAGTAGGAGACACGTTTATATGAAATGAAGGTATGTTTTTGAATAAAAATATATTAGTTTCACTTATTAAAAATAGACTAGTCAAGGGTATTATTTACCCCTAGACTAGTCTGTTTTTTAAACAATCACATTATCAACCGATTCTCTATCGGGCGTTGCAGCGTTTACCATTAAGAAAATAGCTGATAAAATATGCATAATCATTCCTACAAACGGGATCCACCCGACGCAAGAAGTAACAATGCCTAAAACACTTCCAGTACTTGCACCGTTATCTCTTTTAGTCAAAACTAAAGTGATGATATGTAATATTAACATTGCTAGTAATGGCGTCCATGCGAAAGATAGAATAATTGACGCTCCAATAAACGGAATACCTAGAACCGCTTCAAATGCCCCAGTAATCCATTTTAAAATTCGTGATACTGACACCCACCTCACCCCCGTTCAAAAAGTTAGAAAACTTAAATATATATTATCATTGTATGAGTGTAAGGTCTATAACATTTTTAGAATTAGCGGTTAACGTGAAAATACGAATGATATTAAATACAAAAACCAGACCTAAATTCATGGACGTTTTTGAGCTGCTCCATTTGATTAAGTTCCTAAAAGATTAGTTGTCTGTTCCCTCTTCCTCAATAGCATCTCGCTTGAATTTCTTACTAAAAACTATCGATAAAACGATAATCAAAGCAGCTGCACCGGCGGTTGTAAAGTATATTGGTTCATAAGCGTTGTGTGCCGCTTCGTTAAATGCTTCTTGTAATGCATTTTGTACATCTTCGGAAGGAATTTGGGCTATACTTGCTTGAATATCACTATAGCTTCCACCGCTAATTTTCTCCATTTCTCCTTGAGGGATGTTACTTGGATCAACTCCATGCGCTTGCAGTTTTTTAGGTATGATTTCTCCTAGATTGCTAAAGCCGCGCTGAATAAAAGTTCCATATACTGTTGGTGCAATCGTCAATCCTATTTGACGTGCAACTGATAAGGTACCGAGTGCTGAACCTTTTTGCGTGCCAGCTGCATTAGACGTCAGCACAGTTAATGGCGCACCCAACACAAATCCAAAACCAATCCCTGCGATAACTGAG
>Ga0209487_1001410_pt1 | contig 20363 bp, 18 predicted proteins | sample Poulit2012_FD_187524 | JGI IMG/M metagenome (GOLD analysis project Ga0209487, IMG submission 187524) | Agricultural soil microbial communities from Georgia to study Nitrogen management - Poultry litter 2012 (SPAdes) (version 2) | ecosystem: Environmental > Terrestrial > Soil > Agricultural land...
ACCCTGGACGAGGAACAGGAGCGGTTCGTACGGCGTGATGACCTGTTCTCGCTGGAAGTAGCACTGATCAAGGCGATCAACAGCCTGGCTGAGCCGGTCAGCTCCCCCGCTGCCGCGGAGGCGACTGCAGTGCGGGACACGCAGCCCGGACAGGTACCGGATTTCGACCCGCTGGCGCGGCCGGCCCGTGCAGCCGCACCGGAGCGTAGCGCGCCCCGGCCGGCCCGGCAGCAGGCAGCGGCCAAGGACAGTTCACCGGGCGGCAGGCGCTTCAGCTTCCACACGCTGCGTGAGGAGGCCGGCGGCAAGATGCGTGCGTTCCTCATGCCGGCCCAGGATTCACTCGATGGTACGGTCCTGACCCTGGACTACCCGGAGCAGGCTCGTTTCCACTACGGTCAGCTGCTTAAGCACCAGGACGAACTGGAACAGCTGCTGGCCCGCGTCGCCGGTCCGGAATACACGGTTGTCATCCGGGGGCCTGGAGGCAGCGGCCCAAAAAAAGCCTGACGGGGCGCGCCGGCCAGTCGGTCGCCCCGTTGAGTCCGCCAGCCCACCGGCCTGGCAGCCGCAGCGCTCCGGCACAGGAGCCGCAGCCGGTGCAGGAATCCACGGTCCCAGCTGCTGCTGATGACGATGACCTCTGGCCCGAGGCAGCCGGGGGTGACTGGCCGGAACCTGCGGCTGGCTCGCCGCGGCCGCCCGCTGAAGCGCTTCCAGAGCGGCCGCCTGACCCGGAACCGGAAACCGGCGGCAGCGCCAGCGGCGGCAGCGGCACGGTGCAGCTCGTGCAGGAGCTGTTCCCGGGGCGGATCCTGAGCCGCGAGCCGCTCAACACTACTGAAGACCCGGCAGGCATGGGGGTAGAATCCGAGGGCTATGAATATCCAGAAGCTGATGAAACAAGCCCAGCAGGCTCAGGAGAAGATGCGTGAGACGCAGGAGCGGCTGGCCAGCGAAACGGTTGAGGGCACGTCCGGCGCCGGGCTCGTCACGGTCACAGCCAGCGGCGACGGTACCGTGACCGCAGTGAAGATCGATCCGAAGACGGTTGATCCCGAGGACGTGGAACTGCTCGAGGACCTGATCACCGCGGCCGTCGCCGACGCGCAGCGCAAGGCACGTGAACTGCAGGAACGCGAGATGGGCTCGGCTTTAGGCGGCATGGGTGGCCTGGGCGGTATGGGCGGCCTGTTCTGAAGTACCCGCCCTCACTGGTCAGGCTCATCCGGGAACTCGGCCGGCTGCCCGGCGTCGGACCCAAGAGCGCCCAGCGGCTCGCCTTCCACCTGTTCAGCCAGCCGGAGGACGAGGTCCGTGACCTTGCCCAGGCGATCCTCGAGGCGAAAAGCGGCCTCGCCACCTGCCCGGTCTGCCTGAACATCATGGATGCCCGCCAGGAGACGTGCGCGGTCTGCTCTGATTCCCTGCGCAACCGCAGCCTCATCTGCGTGGTCGAGCAGCCCGCTGATGTGCTGGCCCTGGAGCGCAGCGGCGAGTATGACGGGCTGTACCACGTGCTGCACGGCGCCCTCTCTCCCATGAATGGCATCGGACCCGACCAGCTGTCGTTCGACCGGCTTACCGCACGGCTCGAAGGTGTCGGCGAGGTCATCCTGGCCACCAGCACCACGGTCGAAGGCGAAGCTACCGCCATGTACCTGGCCCGGCTGCTGCAGGACCTTGACGTTCCGGTGTCGCGCATCGCCTATGGCCTGCCGGTCGGTGGTGACCTTGAATACGCCGATGAAGTCACCCTTGGTCGCGCCATCGCCCACCGCCGATCGGTCTGAGCGGTGTGGCCAGCTGCTTGACATGAGGGGACTGGTCCGTATAATTAGCGCCGTTGCGTGACAGGTGATGCCACCATCCCGGCACCGGCCTCACGGCCCGGCTGCCTGCCGTACTGTCACGCTGCCTGTCTGAGGTGAATTGGTTGAGCAAGTCCACTGACAAGAAACTCGTTATCGTCGAATCCCCGACGAAGGCCCGCACGATCCGGCGCTACCTGCCCGAGGAGTTCGAGGTCGAGGCCAGCATGGGTCACGTCCGTGACCTGCCGGCCAGTGCTGCCGAGATCCCCGCGCGCTTCAAGGACCAGCCCTGGGCGCGGCTCGGGGTGCAGGTCGACGACGGTTTCAAGCCGCTGTACGTGGTGTCTCCCCGCAGGCGACAGGTAGTCAACAGGCTGAAGAAGCTGGTGCAGGACGCCAGCGAGATCTACATCGCGACAGATGAGGACCGCGAAGGCGAATCGATCGGCTGGCACCTGGTCGAGCTGCTGGAACCCGAGGTGCCCATCCGCCGCATGGTGTTCCACGAGATAACCGAGGACGCGATCCAGCGTGCCCTTACTGACACCAGGCAGATCGACCGCAATCTGGTAGACGCCCAGGAGACCCGCCGGGTGCTTGACCGGCTGGTCGGCTATACCGTGTCGCCGCTGCTGTGGCGCAAGATCGCTCCGAAACTGTCCGCGGGACGGGTGCAGAGCGTAGCGGTCCGGCTGCTGGTCATCCGGGAGAAGGAACGGCTGGCGTTCGTGCCGGCCAGCTACTGGGACCTGAAAGCCCGCCTGGGCAAGCAGGAACCGGCCAGCACGAAGTTCGACAGTGTGCTGACCCACGTCGGCGAACTGCGCGTGGCCAGTGGCCGTGACTTCGATGACAACACGGGCCGGCTCAAGGAAGGCCTGACCGCAGGCAAGGACCTGCTGCTGCTGACGGCGGACGAAGCGAACGGGCTGCGGGGCCTCGCTGAAGCCGGCCGCTGGGAAGTCAGCAAGATCGAGGAGCGGTTCGTGACCCGCACCCCGGCCGCTCCCTTCACCACCTCGACCCTGCAGCAGGAAGCGAGCCGCAAACTGGGCATGAGCGCCCGCGACACCATGCGGGTCGCCCAGAGCCTGTACGAGAACGGCTTCATCACCTACATGCGTACCGACTCGACCAACCTGGCGCAGGAAGCGATCCAGGGCAGCCGGGCAGCCATCGAGCGCCGCTACGGCAAGGAGTACCTGCACAGCGAGCCCCGGCAGTTCGCGACGAAATCCAAGGGCGCCCAGGAAGCTCATGAGGCTATCAGGCCCGCCGGCGGCGAGATGCGCACCCGCGAGGAACTGGGCCTGGACGGCCGTGAAGGCCAGCTGTACGACCTGATCTGGAAGCGCACGGTGGCGACGCAGATGGCGAACGCGCGACTGAAGTTCGTCACCGCCCGCATCCGTGCCCTGCTCGAAAGGGAGTTCACCACCGGGTCGCTCACCACCGACTCGCTCACCTTCCGGGCGAGCGGCCGCAGCACGGTCTTCCCGGGCTTCTTCCGCGCCTACGTCGAAGGCAGCGATGATCCGGACGCAGCCCTCGATGAGCGGGAGCAGCCCCTGCCGGAACTCGCACAGGGTGAAGCCCTCAGCCAGTATGGGGTGGAAAGCGTCGGGCATGAGACGAAACCACCGGCCCGCTACACGGAAGCGTCACTGGTGAAGACGCTGGAAGCCGAGGGGATCGGCCGGCCGAGCACGTACGCCAGCATCATCGACACCGTGCTGAACCGGGGTTACGCCCGCAAGAACGGCAGCCAGCTCGTGCCGACGTTCACCGCGTTCGCCACCAACAACCTGCTGGAGCACCAGTTCCGTCAGCTGGTCGACACCGAGTTCACCGCCAACATGGAGCAGGCGCTCGACGACATCGCCGCGGGTGCGCTTGACGCCATCCCCTACCTGCAGGATTTCTATCACGGTGAGGGCGGGATCGAGGCACGGGTCGAGGAAGGACTCGGTTCGATCGATGCGCGTGAGATCTCCACGGTCAGGGCCGACAAGTGGGAGCCTTACGTCGTCCATGTGGGCCGTTACGGTCCTTACGTCGAGGCCGAACTGGACGGCCGGCAAGTCAACGTCAACATCCCCGAGGACATCGCGCCCGCGGACGTCACCCGCGAGTACATCGAACAGCTGCTCGCCGAGGGCGCCAAAGGCAGCGAGTCGATCGGCGAGTACCCCGGCAGCGGCCAGCCGATGCTGCTGAAACGTGGTCCCTACGGTCCGTACCTGCAGCTGGGCGAAGACCCAGAGGACGGCAGCAAGCCGAAGCGGACCAGCCTGCCGCGCGGCGTCAGCCCCGCAGAGGTGACACCTGAGCTTGCCGCCGGCCTGCTGTCATTGCCCCGCGCACTCGGCGAGCATCCCGAGAGCGGCAAGCAGATCGAAGCCGGCATCGGCCGCTTCGGACCGTTCGTCAAACACGGTTCGCTGTACGCCTCACTGCCCAAAGACGAGGATGTGCTCGAAGTCACGTTCGACACCGCCCTGGAACTGATCCGCCGCAAGGAGGAACGCAACCGCCCGCTGCGGACGCTGGGCGAGCATCCGCAGTCAGGCGAAGCCGTCGAGGTGCGGCGGGGCCGCTATGGTCCCTACCTTACCGATGGTGCGCGCAACGCCTCACTGCCCAAGGGCACCGAGGTCGACGAGCTGGATCTGAAGCAGGCACTGGCGCTGCTCGAGGAACGCGGCAAGCCGGTCAAGAAACGCGGCGCGGCCGGTAAGCAGAAGAAGAAGCCCGCCGCGAAGAAGGCCGGCGCCAGGAAGGCTGCGCCGAAGAAGCCGAAGGCAACCACTGAACAGCTGGCCGAGCATCTTCACATCCTGCCTGAAGAGCAGCAGGAGGTCATCACCCGGCTTGAGGGCATGGGCCGGGACGCCATGCCGGCAGCTGCGGTCGCTGCCGAGCTGGGCCTGAGCGAGGAAGAAGTGAAGAAGCGTCACAAGAGCGGCATGTTCCGGCTGCGGATGGCGTTCGGCAAGGCCCGGGCAGACTGACAGGCACGGAGCCTGGCCCGGGTCCGCCGCGCGATACAATCCAGTCGATGCGTTCGCGATACCAGACCACCAGCGGGATCGTGCTGCGCCGGCGCAGCCGTCCGAACGGGGACGTGCTGATAACCCTGCTGGGCCGGGGCGGCAAGTGGCAGGCGCTGGCCCGGGCCGGCCGTTCCAGTGCAGGGAACGCGGGCCGACTCAGCCTGTTCAATGACGTGAGCGTGCAGTTCTACCGGCGCAAGGCTGATGACCTGCCGATAGTCACCCAGGTGACCCTCAACGGCATGCTGCCGGATCTGAGCGCGCCTGCGCTGTACCCGCTGGCGCACTACCTGGCGGAGCTGTGTGACGCCCTGACCGTGGAAGTCGATTACGGCGAACCGCTGTACGAGTACCTGGCCAGCGGCCTGCGCGGCCTGTGCCGCTCGGCAGACCCGGAGCGGGTAGCGCTGGTGTACGCCTGGGGCATGCTGCGGGTCGCCGGCCTGGCGCCGCGCAGCAGCAGCTGTCCGCACTGCGGTCGCCCTGAAGGACTCATCCGGCTGGACATCCCCGCCGGAAGTTTCAGCTGCAGCACCTGTCAGACCGGCCGGCCACTCGATCCGGACACTGCCGCTGAACTGCGCACCGTCACCGCGGGCAGCGTCCGCTCGGGCCTCGACGTGCAGCTTGACGACCGGGCTTCTCACTGGCAGCTGCTGAACCATTACCTCGATTTCCACGTGCGGCGCCTGCGCAGCAGCGAGGCCGCCCAGGCCGTGCCAGAAAGGCCTGCCGGTGCCGGACATGCCTGAAGTCAGCGCCACCTTCCTGGCCCTCCTGTCGGCCTACCTGCTCGGCTCCATTCCCTCCGCCCAGCTGTTCGCGCGGCTGCGGGGCAAAGACATCTTCGCCACCGGTTCCGGCAACATGGGCACGATGAACGCTCTGCGCAACCTGGGGCCGGTCACCGGGGTGCTCACGTTCGCACTGGACGTGCTCAAGGGTGTGGCAGCGATGCTGCTCGCCGGCTGGCTCGCGGAACTCATCGCTTCGGGTTCGGCCCTGGCTGGTGACCTGGCCCTGGCGGCCGCTACCATCGGCGCTGGCCTCGGTCACGTTTTCCCGCTGTTCACCGGCTTCAGGGGCGGCAAGGCCCTGGCGGTCGCCGTCGGCGTGCTGCTGCCAGGCTACTGGCAGGTGGCCGTGGCCGGCATCATCGTCATCGGCCTGCTCGTCCTGCTCACCCGCAACGTCAACCTCGCCACCCTGATCACGGTTGTCGCTGCCGGTGCAGCGGTGCTGATCATCGAACTGGACGCACCCGGTGGCCTCATACGGGCGTCCGGCATGCTGCTGCTGGTCGTTCTCATCGCCTGGCGCCACCTGCCGCTCACTGCCAGCGCTCGTAACCCTCTGGTCTCTGACCGCTGAGCAGCGGCCGCACCTCCCCCAGCAGGTAGAGGCTGCCGGCCACGACGATCAGCTCGGCCGGCTTGCTGAGCTGCCGGGCCAGCTTCAGCGCCTCGGCCGGGCTGTCCGCCGTCAGGACGGAACCGCTCAACCGGGCTGCCAGCTCGCCCGGGGGGAGCGCCCGCGGACTCAGTTCCGCCCGGGTGGCCACCGTCAGCGGCGCCAGTCCTTCCAGCTCGGCGGTGATGCCGGCAATGTCCTTGTCAGCGGTAAGACCCAGCACGAGCACACCGGGCCGGGCACCGAGTTCCCCGAGCGCCTGCGAGAGCGCGCGGGCAGCCGACGGGTTATGGGCCCCATCGAGCAGCCAGACGCGGTCGTCGGCGCTGAGGCGCTCCAGCCGGCCAGGCCAGCTGGTCGTGGCGATTCCCGAGCTGATCGCTTCATCAGGGACACCGAGCAGATGGGCAGCACAGGCGGCCAGGGCAGCGTTGAGCGCCTGATGCCTCCCTGGCAGCGGGGTGTGCAGCTGCAGAGACCAGTCAGCGCTGCTGACCAACAGGCGGGTGCCTGACCAGTCGGTCGCTTCCAGCCCGAGGGACAGGCCGGCCCCCGGCAGCAGCAGCCGGGCTCCGGTGCGTTCGGCGTGTCTCCGGAGTACAGCAGCTGCCTCGCCGGCAGCTCCGCTGAGCGTGGTGACCCCCGGCCGCATCAGGTGCGCCTTGTCGGCAGCCACCAGTTCCACCGTCTCCCCGAGGACAGCCGTATGGTCAAGGTCTATGCCGGTGATGATGCTCAGCGCAGGATCGCTGGCGTTGGTGGCGTCGTAGCGGCCGCCGAGGCCGACCTCCAGGACCACCGTCCGGCAGCCGGCAGCCCGGAACAGCAGCCAGGCGCAGGCGACCAGCACCTCGAAGAACGTGGCGCCCAGCCGGGTCGCAGGCGGTCTGACAGTATCGATGACCGCTTCCAGCTGTTCAGCCTCCAGCTGCCGGCCAGCAACGACGAACCGTTCCATGACGCTGGTCAGGTGCGGACTGGTGAACAGCCCGGTTATTACTCCAGCCGCCCTCAGGCTCTGGGCGAGCATGCTGGCGGTGCTGCCTTTGCCGTTCGTTCCGCCGACGAGTACGGTGCGGATGCCCTTTTCGGGCCGGTCCAGGGCGTCAAGCAGCGCTTCCATCCGCTCAAGACCCGGCTTCATCCCGAAGCGCTGCAGCGCCATGAGCCAGCTGATCTGTTCGCTCATGTCGCGGCGTCCGCCTCGCGCAGGAGCCGCACCGCCGGTTCACGGCTGCGCTCGTCACCGAGCTGACGTACCAGCTGCGCAACCCGTGGTGAACCGCCCGCGTCCCTGATCAGCTGCGCGCCAAGCTGCTCGTGGTGCTCGCGCAGCTGCAGAGCGCCGTGCAGCCCGGGCTGCAACGGCCAGCTGGGCAGGCCACGCGGCCGGTACAGGTGAGCGATCACCCGGAACACGGGGTTGAAGGGCAGCAACGACTTGCCGATGTCATGCAGGAGGGCGGCGGCGACAAGCTCGCGCTCAGCCGTTCCCGCGTCCAGCAGCCGCCTGGCGACCAGCACGCTGTGACTGCGGTCGCGGGCATCCAGCTGCAGGTAGAGGCTGTACTCTGCCTCAGTGAGCCAATGGCGCGCGAACTCGTCACCGGGCCTGGCCAGGCCCGGTATGAACGCCTGCACGGTACGCCAGCCCAGGTTGAGAAGTTTCCCTCCCACTGCCAAGGATTCTACAACCGGACGGCCGTATGGAGCCGGGTTATGCTCTCCCCTGTGACTTTTCCTGGGTTCTCCCGACTCCTCATGCTGCTGCTCGTCCTCGTGTCGTTCCCCGCAACCGCCCTGGCCCAGAGCGGCCAGCCCGGTCCGGAGGAACTGGCTGACCGGGCAGTGACACAGTGGCGGGAGCGCACCGCACCGGACTTCGAAACGCTGACGGCCATGGGCACGGTCGAACTGTGTGAGGCGATTCCGGCCCTGCTCGTGAATCCACCTCCGCCCGCAGGCACCCGGGTGAACCTGGATGACAGGCTGGAACTGCCCACTGACGATCCTGACCGGCGCCTGTACTCGTACTCTGCGGTCGGTCCGGCTGACCAGCTGGCGGTGGTTCAGGTGGAACTGCAGCTTTCCGGTGACAATTGGCAGGTCAGCCGGGTCGGCTTCCGGCAGGCCCCACCAGGCGGCATCCGTGCCTGGGTGCAGACGCCGGCGGCTGCCTGGACGTTCTCGCTGCTCAGCCTGGCGGTACTGGTGCTGCTGCTCGTTCCCGGCAGCTGGCTGAAACGGCTGCTGGCTCGGGCCTTCGTGGTCATCAGGGAACACCACCGGACTTACACCGTGTCGCTTGTACTGCTGTTCGGGCTGTTCGCAGCTGGGGTGTTCACGGGTTCGCAGTTGCCTGAGGAATGCAACGCTGCGATCATGGACACGGTGAGCACGGCGGTGAGCGGGGTCGGAGCGACCGAGGCTTACCTCAGCGGCAACATCCCGCGGGCCGCGACCGTCACCTTCCACCAGAACTTCGTGGTCGTTACCGCCTCCACCCTGTTCAGCCTGGCGCTGCTGTTCGGTATTCCCGCTTACCTGTTCGGTGGTTTCTCGTTCTTCGCCCAGGCGATCCCGTTCGGCCTCATCGAACCCGCCGGCCTTGAACTGCTGCTGATCGGGATCCTGCTGCTGCTGGAACTGTTCGCCTACTTCAGTGTCATCGCCGGCGGAGGCATCCTGCTCGTGACCCTGTTCCGCAAAGGGTTTCAGGCGCTGCCGGAGGCGGTGGGCAAGCTGCTGCTGATGGTGCCGCTGGCCGGCCTGCTGCTGCTGATCGGCGCCTGGTACGAAGCGTTCATCATCATCGGTGTCGGCTGAGCTCGAGCCCCAGCACCCGGCTGACAGCCGGAGCGACGCCGGTCAGGTCGGTGACTCCGGCGAACTGGTCGGCGGCAGGCCCGCTCACCAGCAGCGGCACGGGCGCACGCGTATGCGTACGTACCGACTTGTCCTCTAGGTTGCCGTGATCCGAGGTGACGATGACCGTGACACCGTCATCGTGCGGCTCGACAGCGGCTGCCAGGAAGCGGGCGAGTTTGCGGACCAGGTCCTCGGCGTCTGCAAGCGTTCCGCGGTGCCCGACCTGGTCACTCAGCCAGAAGTCGAAGAAGGTGAAGCCGTAACGTCCCGCCAGGCTGCGCAGCTCGCGGCCGGACTGCTCCGGGCTGACCACCCTGCTGCCGGGGTGCATCCGCGCCAGGTACTCACCCGTCAGGTCGGCACTGACCGCCTGACCGGCTTCGAAGTCAGCGGTCTGCCGCAGCTGCAGACCGGCGGTAAGGGCCGCGTGCACGGGCGCGTTGACCCGCTGCCGGCCCTGGTCCAGACTGCGGAAATAAGGTGGCGGGTACATGTTGGCGATGGCCGCCCCGGCTCCGCTGCTGACGCTGGCGCTGAACAGGTTGCCTTCATCCAACAGGCGCCTTAGCGTCGGCCCGGGCCACGGGCCGTAATGAGCGCCCATGACCCGGGCGGCGTTCTTTCCTGTCAGCAGGGTCGACTGCCCGGTGGCTGACTGTGGCAGGCCGGCGACCGCCAGCGTAGCGTCGAGCTGACTGAACAGGAACTGCCCCCGGCTGAACGCGGGCAGGTCGCTCGCGAGCGGACCGCCGAGCAGGTCGTCAAAGGCGGTCGGTCCGGCCGTGATGAACGGGTTGGCAGCAGAGTCGGGGACGCCGAGACCGACGCCGTCCAGGAAGATGAACAGGAGCCGCGGAGGGCTGCTCAACCGACCCCCATGGCGGCCTTTACCCGGTCGACTACGGGCTGGGCCAGTGAGCGGGCGCGTTCAGCTCCGTGCGCCAGCAGCTCATCCAGGGCCGCCTCGTCTTCCATCAGTTCGTTGGTCCGGTCTCGCAGCGGCGCAACCGTGTCGATGACGGCGTCGGCGAGCGCCTTCTTGAGCGTGCCGTAGCCTTCCCCGGCGAACTCCGCTTCCACTTCGGCTTGGCTGCGGTTGCGCAGGATGCCGTACAGTTCCAGCAGGTTCCGTACCCCACGCGAAGCGTGTTCGAACCGGAGTTCCCTGCCGGAGTCCGTGACGGCGGACATGACCGTCTTGCGCAGCTGTTTGTCGCTGGCCATCAGGTCGAGCGAATGGCCGGGACGGTGGGCCAGTGACTTGCTCATCTTGACGTCCGGATCGTCCAGGCCCATGACGCGGGCGCCAGCCGCCGGGATCTCCGCTTCGGGGATCACGAACGTCTCGCCGAACAGGTTGTTGAAGCGGATCGCCAGGTCACGGGTCAGTTCGATGTGCTGCTGCTGGTCCTCACCGACCGGCACTTTCTCGGTGTCGTAAGCCAGGATGTCGGCCGCCATCAGCACCGGGTAGTTCAGCAGGCCGGCACCGACGCTCTCACGGTTCTCGCTCTTGGATTTGAACTGGGTCATGCGGTAGAGCCAGCCGAGCGGGGTCACACAGTTGAGCAGCCAGGTGAGCTCACTGTGTTCCTTGACGTGTGACTGTACGAAGATGATGCTTTCGTCCGGATCGATGCCGGCCGCCAGGTAAAGGGCCGCCAGGGCCCGGCTGCGCCGCCTCAGTTCTTTCGGATCGACCTCCTCGGGGATGGTGAGGGCGTGCAGGTCGACGATGCAGAAGATGTTCTCGCGTTCGTGCTGCCGCTCCACCCACTGTTTCAGGGCACCGAGGTAGTTGCCGAGATGAAGGCCACCGGTCGGCTGAACGCCGGAGAAAACGCGGGGCCGCCTGGTCGGGGCTCTGTCTGCTGACTCGCTTGACTGCATGCGGCCAATCTTAACTCTTAAGCTAGTGAGGGACGGTCTTTCCCACCCAGCGCAGCGGATTCGTGCCCTGGTTGCCGAGGCGCATCTCCCAGTGCAGGTGCGGTCCCGTCGACAGGCCGGTAGTTCCGACCTCGCCGATCAGGTCACCGCGGCTGACCTCGCTGCCTTCCTGTACGTGCACCCGGTGCAGATGCAGGTAGTAACTCATGAGCTGAGCCCCGTGATCGATGATCACCAGCCCGCCCTTGATGGGGTAGGCGGGGAACTCGGCGGCGATCACCACCCGTCCGCTGTTGGTCGCCAGCACGGGAGTACCCTGCTGCGCAGCCATGTCCGTTCCTTCGTGGAAAGACACGCGCCCTCCGGGGGCGTAGCGGCGTGGGTCACCGTAGATGCTGGTCGGCCGGCTGCCTTCGATCGGCAGGATGAACGGCTCGGTCCACAGCGGCTCGGGTGCGGGCGCAGACCAGACGCGTTCGACCATGGCTGCCTCCACCTCGCGTGCCTCCGGGGTGGACAGGCTCAACACCGACGCGGGGATCGACAGTTCTTCGACCGGCCTCGGATCGGCACGAACGGCAACGCTGCCGCTGTAACTGTGCAGCTCACCGTCGTCCGTCCGTACTTCCACCTCGAGGAGCCAGTCAGCAGCCTCACTGCCGAGCGGTGCCAGGCTGAACGCTGCCAGGCCTCCCGCAAGCGGGTACGTCTGCAGCGGGCTGCCGTTCAGGCGGAGGCTGACCGTTCCTTCCAGCCAGCTGAGCACCCGGATCCCGATCGGATCTCCTGCAGTGACTTCCTCAGGGTGACTTACCTGCAGCGGCGGCTGTTGCGCCGCAGCCGGCAGCCACCAGCCGCTGAGCAGTGCGGCCAGCAGCAGCTGGCGGAGCCTCATGTCTTCTGGCTCGTTATGAACGGCAGGTTGCGGTAACGGTGTGCGACATCAAGGCCGTAACCGTAGATGTAGGCGTCCTCGATCTCGAAGCCGAGGTAATGGACGGGCACCTCGACCTGACGGCGCGACGGTTTCGACAGGAGCGACACCACCTTGACCGACTCGGGGCCATGGCCCTCGAGGTAATTGAGCAGGTAGCGCATGGTCAGGCCGGTGTCCACGATGTCCTCTACCAGCAGCACGTGGCGGCCGTTGAGGCTGTGGGTAAGGTCCTTCACGAGACGAACTTCGCCGCTGCTTGAAGTTCCTTCGCCGTAACTGGAGACGGCCAGGAAGTCCATCGTGAGCGGCAGGTCGATCGCGCGGACCAGGTCAGCCATGAAGATGAATGCACCGTTCAAGACACAGATCAGATGGAGGTCCTTGCCGGCGTAATCGCGCCGGATCTCAGCTCCGAGTTCCGCCACCCGCTGGCTGATCTCCTCGGCACTGATCCTGACCAGACCACCACCGTCGACAAAAATTGATTCACTCATTGCGTCCCCGCCTCTCCACATGACGCGGGAAGTATAACCGCCGGCCCGCCCTTCAGCGTTTGAGCCGGTCGATCTCGGCGCCGGACAGCTTGCGCCACTGTCCGGGCTGCAGGTCACCGAGCCGCAACCCGTCTATCCGCAGGCGCAGCAGCCGGCTGACCTCGTAACCGACTGCCTTGAGCATCCGCCGGACCTGGCGTTTTCGTCCTTCCTGCAGCACGAGCCGGACGCCACCGGCCGCGTGGGCGGCACTGACTGCGGTGGCAGGCCCATCGTCGAGCATGACGCCGTCGGTGAGTCTCTTCAGCGCCTGCTTCGACAGGGCACCCTCCTCACACCAGACCCGGTACTCCTTCTCCTTGCCGAAACTCGGATGGGTCAGCCGGTGGGTCAGTTCTCCATCGTTCGTCAGCAGCAGCAGGCCTTCCGACTCAAGGTCGAGCCGGCCGACCGGGTGCAGGCCCGGCGCGGGTGGCACGAGGTCGAGCACGGTCTGGCGCCCCCGGTCGTCGCTTGCCGCGGACAGCACGCCTGCTGGTTTGTGCAGCAGCAGCGTCACGCTGGAGCCGGGCCGCTGCACCGGCTTCGAGTCCAGCCGGACATCATCACCCGGCAGCGCCCGGTCACCAAGCTCCGCGCGGCGGCCGTTAACCGTCACCCGGCCTGCCCTGATCAGTTCCTCTGCCTTGCGGCGGCTGGCGATGCCGGCAGCCGCGATTATCCTCTGGATCCGTTCCCCTTGCACCCTGTAACTGTACCCGTCACGGCTGGTAATCTCCTTAAGTCATGCTTCGTAACCTGTTGATCCTGATGCTGCTGGTCCCGGCTGCCCTGGCTGGCGGTTTCGCGTTACCGCCGGAACGCGGTGAGCTGCGCGTACTGGTGCTCGGAGATTTCAACGGCCCGTACGGCAGCGTCGGTTACGGCCGGCCGCTGCTTGACCTGCTCGCCGGCATCAGCCACTTCGATGCCGACCTGGTTCTTCTGCCGGGTGACCTGATCGCCGGCCAGGACCGTTCACTGCCGGATCAGCAGTTCAGCCGCATGTGGGACGCCTTCGAGCGCGAGGTCGCGGCGGCATTGCGGTCAGCCGGCGTGCCGTTCGCGGCCGCCCTGGGCAACCACGACGGTTCCAGCCTGCGGTCGGCTGGCCAGTACACTTTCGCCCGGGAGCGGGAGGCGGCGGCGGAGTACTGGCATGCGGTCAGGGACCGCCTCGGTGTCCAGGCCGCTGACTCAAGCGACTACCCGTTCAACTGGTCGTTTACCTTCGGTGACCTGTTCGTGATCGTCTGGGATGCGTCCAGTGCCATGATCGACAGCGCCCAGACGGAGTGGCTGTTCAGCCAGCTGCAGAGCGCAGAGGCGCAGGAAGCGGAGCTGCGCTGGCTCGTCGGCCATCTGCCGCTCGTCGGCATCGCCGAGCGGCGCGACCGGCCCGGTGAGGTGCTTCCTGACGGGGCGGAGCTGGCGCGAAAGCTGGTGCAGGCTGGCCTGGACACTTATGTGAGTGGTCATCAGGCCGCCTGGTACCCGGGCGAGCTCGAGGGACTGCAGCTGCTCATGTCGGGCGGCATCGGTGGCCGGGCCCTCATCACCGGCGACGCGCCGGTCCGCTCGACCGTGACGGTCGCCGATCTGTGGCCTGCTGCCGGCCGGTTCAGCTACACGACCTGGGACATCAACAGCGGCGAGGTGGTACCGGCCGCTGAGCTGCCGGATGCAGTCGAGGGGTTCGGTGGAACGGTACGCCGTTCAGCACGGGCCCGCTGAGAAGCGTGCGGCAGTTAACATGGCCGCATGCTGAACCCAATCCATGAGAAGTTCGCCCGGCTGATCACCGGCTACTCAACCGAAGTGAAAGCCGGTGACAACGTGCTGATCAACGTTGACGCCGGTGCCCTGGAGCTGGGCCGCGCCCTGGTGCGCGAGGTGCTGCGGCTTGACGCTGAGCCGCTGCTGCGCGTCAGCTACCCCGAGCAGATGACCGACCTGCTGGAGCTCGCCAGTGAGGAGTACCTTGAACGTGAACCGGTGTTCGCGCTGAACGAGATCCGCCAGATCGACGCCTGGATCCGCGTGAGCGCCCCGGAGAACGCCCGCCAGCTGCAGAACGCCGACAAGGAGAAACTGAACCGGCTGATGAAACGCAACCGGGCGGTGCAGAACATCCGGGTGAACGAGACCCGCTGGCTCGGAACGATCTACCCCAACGCTGCTGGTGCCCAGGACGCGGGCATGAGCACTGAGGAGTTCGAGCGCTTCGCGTTCGAGGCGATGCTGCTGCACGAGGACGACCCGGGCGCGGCCTGGCAGGCGAAATTCGAGGAGCAGAAACAGCTCGTCGAGCGGCTGTCACGTGCGAAGGAAGTCCGCATAGTCGGCCCCGGCACCGACCTGAAACTGAGCGTTGAGGGCCGCACCTGGATGAACTCAGCCGGCAAGCGCAACATGCCCTGCGGCGAGGTTTTCACCGGACCGATCGAGTCAAGCGCCGAAGGTGTCATCACCTACGACATCCCCAGCAGCGTCAACGGAGTCGAGGTGCGCAACATCCGCCTGCGCTTCGAACAGGGTCAGGTGGTGGAGGCGGAAGCGGAACTGGGTGATGACCTGCTGCAGGCGCAGCTGAACAGCGACCCGGGCGCCCGTTACCTGGGCGAGCTGGGCATCGGCACCAACTATGCGATCCAGCGGCCGATCAAGAGCATCCTGTACGACGAGAAGATCGGCGGTACGGTGCACCTGGCGCTGGGGCAGTCTTACGCGACGACGGGCGGTACCAACAGCTCGTCCATCCACTGGGACATGATCACCGACCTGCGCCAGGGCGGCGCCATCTACCTTGACGGGGAGCTGTTCCAGCAGGACGGCAAGTTCGTGGACTGAGCCGGCTCCTCCCCGGGCGGCGCGGGCTGACCCGCTGAGCCGCCCGGGGACTTGCATTCGTGCGCAGGTGTGTTAATATTTCTTCCTGCCAGCCGCCCTTATTCGGGCGCTGCGCTGAAGCCCCGAAAGGGGTCTGCGTCCACCTTGCCGAAGTGGCGGAATTGGTAGACGCGCACGATTCAGGGTCGTGTGGCCGCAAGGCTGTGTGGGTTCAAGTCCCACCTTCGGCACCAGAGTGAAGCCCCGGAAGGATTTCCTTCCGGGGCTTCTGCTTGATTGCTCGGGTCCAGCGTCCGGGCAGCCGCTCAGACCCCGAGTTCCTCGAGCGCACCGAGACCGCTGAGCGAGTCACGCACCGCGGCGAGCAGCTGCAGCCGGTTCGTCCTTACCTTCTGGTCATCCACCATCACGTGAACGTCATCGAGGAACCGGTCGAGTGGCTGCTTCACCTGCAGAAGAGTGAAAAGTGCCGCCTGCAGTTCGCTGCCTGCTTCCCCGAGGTCGGCCACCGGTCCCTTACCGAGGTCCCAGGGCTCGAGCCGGCTCCCGGCGAGCGCCAGCAGCTGCTCAGTCCCCTCACGGGCACCGGGCAGCGCTGCGGCAAGTTCCTGCTCCTGCGGCTCCTGCAGCAGTCCGCTGTCGACACCTTCAGCTGCGGTGACGCCACTGGTGATGTTGGCGACCCGCTTGTACAGCTCCGCGAGCTCAGCGAACTCCTCAGTGCGCATCAGGCCGGCCAGCAGGTGTGCGCGGCGGCTGGCAGCGATCACCGGGGTGTCGCCGGCACTGGCGGCGCGGATGACCCGGACCGGCAGCCCTTCTTCCTGCAGCAGCGCACTCACCCGCTCCCATACGAACCTGGCGGCTTCCTGTACGTGCTGGGTGCTGATCTCGATCGTGTCGCCAAGGGCTTCCGCCACGGGTTCCAGCAGCTGCTCGGGAGTGGCCTGCCAGCCGGACGCGTTGAGCATGCGGGCGACACCGATCGCATCGCGGCGCAGGCCGAACGGATCGGCCGAACCGCTTGGTTTGCGCCCGACCGCGATGAACCCGAGGATCTTCTCGAGCCTGTCGCTGATCGCCAACACGAGTCCTGCCGGTGACTGCGGCAGGGCACTGTCGGGTCCGCTCGGCTGGGTGCCTTCTTCGAGCACGGTGGCGACGCCTGCGGGCAGCCCTTCCGCCAGCGCGTAAGCCCGTGCCATCGTGCCTTCCAGTTCCGGAAACTCGTTCACCATGCCGGTGACCAGGTCGGACCGGAACAGCGGGACCGCTTCACGCAGCAGTTCGTGCTGCTCCTCTTCCAGCCTGAGCAGTTCCGCGAGCGCGAGTGCGGCGCTGCCGACACGCGCGACCTTCTCCGCCATGCTGCCGAGTTCACGGTGGTAACCGATGCCGGAAAGGCCCCAGGCGTGCTGCGCCAGGCTCTTCCTGCGGTCGGCGTCCCAGAAGAAACGTGCGTCGTACAGCCGGCCAGCCAGCACCTGTTCGTAGCCTTTGCGGACCACGGATTCATCGGCCACCCGGTTGTTGGATACGCCGATGAATGCAGGCGCCAGCTTGCCGCTGGCATCGCGCAAGGGGAAGAAGCGCTGGTGAACGATCAGTACCGTCGTCAGCACCTCGGCAGGCAGCTGCAGGTATTCCGGGTCGAACGAGCCCATGATCGGAAAGGGATGCTCGACCAGTCCGTTCACCTCGGTAAGCAGGGCCACATCGGGCTCGGGACTCAGGCCGTTGCCGGCGGCAAGGTCGGTAACGAGCTGCCGGGTAAGTTCCAGGCGGCTTTGCGGGTCGGCTATGACGAAGGCGTCAGCCAGGGCAGCGGCATAGTCCGCCGGGACAGCGAACGTGACGTCACCGTCGTGCAGGAACCGGTGCCCCCGGGTGGTGCCGCCCGCCTGCTGGCCGGCTGCGCTCAGCCCGAGTACCCGGTCATCAAGCCGCGCGGTCAGCCAGGCGACAGGTCTGACGAACGCATCGTCCACGTCACCCCAGCGCATCTTGCGCGGGGCAGGGACAGCACGGACCAGTTCGGCCAGCAGCGGCGGCAGGAGCTCCGCGACGGCCTCACCGCCGGTCTCGATGGTGGCGTACACGTACTCGCCGCGAGGCCCGCTTTCGACGGTCAGGGCGTCAGCGCTGACCCCGTTGCTCTCCGCGAATCCGAGGGCGGCCCTGGTCGGTTCACCTGCGGCATCGAACGCCGCCGCAACGGGAGGACCGCGCCGCTTTGACGTGCGCCTCTCGCTGTACTCCGGCAGGTCCCGGACCAGCAGCGCCAGCCGCCGGGGGCCGCTGTAACGCGTGATCTCGCCGTGGCTGATGCCGGCATTGGCCAGAGCAGCCTTCAGCAGCTGCTCCATGTCGGCGGTCGCCCGTTCCGGGTACCAGGCCGGCAGTTCCTCGGTACCGATCTCGAACAGCAGGTCAGCCATCTGCGACAGCTCCGCTGCTGACGAGTTCCCTGCCGTCATCATCCAGCATCCCCAGGTAACCGCGGGCGGTGCGTTCGCTCAGGCGCCGGACACGCTGCACGTAGTCCTGGCGCTCCATGTGCGACAGCACCCCGCGGGCATCGAGCAGGTTGAAGGCATGAGATGCCTTCATGACCATCTCGTACGCCGGGTAGACCAGGTCTTCGTCGAGCAGCCGGCCCGCTTCGCCCTCGAACGCGTCGAACAGGCGGCGCTGCAGCTTCACGTTCGAGGCCGAGAAATTGTAGTGCGAATGCTGCACCTCGAAGGCGCGCCGCAGTTCGCCCATGCTGATGCCGGGACCGTAGTCGATGTCGAAGCCATGGCTGCGGTTCTGCAGGTACATGGCGATGCGCTCAAGTCCGTAGGTCAGTTCGACCGACACCGGCCGGCAGTCCTGTCCACCGACCTGCTGGAAGTAGGTGAACTGGGTGATCTCCATGCCGTCCATCCACACTTCCCAGCCGAGCCCCCAGGCACCGAGCGTGGGGGATTCCCAGTTGTCCTCCACGAAACGGATGTCATGCGCGGCAGGGTCGATGCCGATCGCACGCAGCGAATCGAGGTACAGCTCCTGGACGTTAAGTGGCGAGGGCTTCAGGATGACCTGGTACTGGAAGAAGTACTGGAAGCGGTACGGGTTCTCCCCGTAGCGGCCGTCAACCGGCCGGCGGCTGGGAGCGATGCCCGCCACGTTCCAGCTGCCGGGACCGAGCGCCCGCAGGAAGGTGGTCGGGTAGAAGGTGCCCGCTCCGACCTCGGTATCGTGGGGGACGCCGATGATGCAGCCGTTATCGCTCCAGAAGCGATCCAGCCGCATTGTGATATCTTGGAATCGCATGAAGGCTCCTCTGGCATGTGCGCAGGATTAAGGGACGCTTCAGGGCGTCACCTGCAAACGGTGACCGGGGTTATCCCCAGCCGCGCTGGGACGGCGTACTATAACACCGTGGAGCACTTCAGCAAATGCGCAGCGTCCGGCTTCACGGACTGCAGCTGCCCGGCATCTGGACCATCAGGAAGGCCTTCATGAACAGATACGACGACAGGGCCCGAATGGTCTTCCACTACGCGCGGGAAGAGGGTTCGAAGCTGGGCCACTCCATGATCGGGCCCGAGCATCTGCTGCTCGGCCTGATGCGTGAAGGCGGCACCGCCAGCCGGGTGCTTGCCGAGTTCGGCGCGACCCTCGAAGGTTTCCGCAGCCAGGTTGAAGACATGGTCGGGCGGGGCGACGGGCTCGCACGCAACGAGACTGCTGCGATCACCCCCCGCGCCCGGCGGGTCATGGAGCTCGCCGGCAGCGAGGCACGCAGCCTCGGCTCCAACGTCATAGCTACCGAACACATCCTGCTGGGCATCATCCGCGAAGGCGACGGCGTCGCCTACCGGATAATGCAGCAGCTTACCCGTGACGTCGATACCGTCCGCTGGCGCATCCTCGCTGCTGCCGATCCACGCCAGGAGCAGCAGGAGAGCCCCAGCACGCCGTTCCTTGACGAATACGCCCGCGACCTGACCGCCGAAGCGCGCGAAGGCAACCTCGATCCGGTCATCGGCCGGACCGAGGAGATCCGCCGGGTCGTGCAGATACTCAGCCGCCGCACCAAGAACAACCCGGTGCTGATCGGCGAGCCCGGCGTCGGCAAGACCGCCATCGTCGAGGGGCTCGCCCAGGCCGTCATCGAGGGCCAGGTTCCGCCGAACCTCGAGGGCGTACGGGTGCTGTCGATCGACCTGTCCAACATCGTGGCGGGCACCAAGTACCGCGGCGAGTTCGAGGAACGCCTGCGCCAGATCATCGAGGAGCTGCGCACCGCCCGCGTGATCGCCTTCATCGACGAACTTCACACGCTGGTAGGTGCCGGTGGAGCTGAAGGCACGCTGGACGCAGCCAACATCCTCAAGCCGCCGCTGTCGCGCGGCGAGGTGCAGGTGGTCGGCGCGACCACGACAGGCGAGTACCACCGCTACATAGAGCGGGACGCTGCCCTGGAGCGGCGTTTCCAGCCGGTGATCGTGCTGGAGCCGACTCCTGCGGAGTCTCTGGAGATACTGCAGGGACTGCGCGAGAAGTACGAGTCGCATCACGCGGTGAAGATACCGTTCGAGATGCTGGAACTGGCCGTCCGTTACGGGGAACGCAGCCTGCCGGGCCGCAACTTCCCGGACAAGGCACTCGACCTCATCGACGAAGCTGCTTCCCGCACCCGGCTGAACAAGTCGCTCGGCTTCCCCGTGCTGGAAGACGAAGCCGGTACGCCGGTCGTCAGCCGCGAGGACCTTGAAGCCGTCGTCAACTCGTGGGGCGGCATCTACGTCGATGACCAGGACGCAGAACGGCTCGGTGAGATCGAGTCCCGCCTCAAGGAACTGGTCGTCGGTCAGGACCGCGCCATCACCGCCCTCATAGCTGCACTGCGGCGCGCCCGCGTGGGCCTGGGCGGCAACACCCGGGTGTCTGCCTCGTTCCTGTTCGTCGGCCCGTCCGGGGTCGGCAAGACGTTCCTGGCCAAGCAGCTGGCGTTCGA
>Ga0209487_1001411_pt1 | contig 20342 bp, 17 predicted proteins | sample Poulit2012_FD_187524 | JGI IMG/M metagenome (GOLD analysis project Ga0209487, IMG submission 187524) | Agricultural soil microbial communities from Georgia to study Nitrogen management - Poultry litter 2012 (SPAdes) (version 2) | ecosystem: Environmental > Terrestrial > Soil > Agricultural land...
TGCTTGGGCACGTCCTGGTTAGCGCCAGGGACGAGGCCAGCGTGCACCTCTACGCTCCGGACGACACGCCGCTCCTCGCCAGCTGGCGTCACGGAGTGGGCCGCGTGGTGGCGTTCGCTTCGCACGGAGCGGGGCCGTGGAGCGAGGAGTGGCTCGAGTGGCCGCAATACCCACAGCTCATGGCCCAGGCCGCCAGGTGGGCGTTACCGCCACAGGGCAGCTCCGGTACTCACGTGGAACTGGTTAGGTCCGGGGACGAGCTGCTGATCAACGTGTCGGCCGCGGACCCGACGGGCGAGCCGTGGCAGGGCCTGGACCTCGAGGCGGTCGTCCGGCGCGGCGAAGCCGCACCCGGGACTCTGGACAGTGATGCCGCTGCGGGAACGGAGGAGCGTCGCGTGCCGCTGACGCCGGTGGCCCCCGGCAGTTACGCCGGGAGCGTGCTGCTGGGCGAACCAGGAAACTACCTGGTCGAAGTGCGGGAGAACCCGGGCGCGGTTGCAGCCGGACAGCTCGCGTTCGATCCCGTCGTGAAGACGCACTTTGTGGCTTTCCCCGCCCGTCATCAGTTCGGCCATGCATCGGTCGACCGCCTGGCGGGGCTAAGCGCACTGACCGGCGGTGTGGTCCTGACCGAAGGGCAGGTCGTCCCCGACGTGCAGGTCCAGTCTGTGGCCCGGAACGCGTGGCCCCTGTGGCTGGTCACCGCGCTGGCGCTGGTACTCCTGGAGTTGCTGTTGCGCTACACGTCGTTCGGTCTGGGCCTGGGAAGGCGCAGCCGATCAGGGCGCCCTGCGGATGGCGTCAAGGTGCCCCTGAGTAGCAGCTGAGCGGCGGGCAGGTCCAGTCGTACCAGGACGAAGTCGGGCGCCGGGAAACGCATCCCGGCGCCCGACTCTTGGCGCGTGGCCTGCCTGTCTGATCAGTATGGTCAGCGACCGGTGCCGGCGGGCGTGCCCCTTATGCCGTACTGCGCGAGCAAGCTTTCGATCGTTCCGTCCTGAATGAGGTACTGGATTGCCTCGTCCAGCATCGTGCGGAGGAAGGCGTCCTGATTCCTGAGTGCCAGGCCAAACTCGGTGGCCGGGGGCTGGTAGGCACCCGCACTGATCACCCTGATTCCCTGGCTCTCCGGGTCGCCGTCGGTGGCGGCGTACAGCGCCGGGTCCCAGATCATCGCAGCCCTGATCGTGCCATCAAGCAGCCGCTCCAGCAGCAGCTCGTTGTCCGGGTAGGGCGCCCGCGACCAGCGTTTGCCGTCGTCCAGCGACTGGATAAAGGTGGCGAAACTGATGTCGGCAGCAGTCTGGCTTCGTGTGCCCACCCGTTCGCCCGGCTCCAGATCCTGAAGGCTGGTTACCTCCGGTTGCGTGGAGATGAAGCTGAAGCCGCTCCGGTAGTAGGGCCTGGTGAGGATCATCCATTCAGGTGTGTGCGGGGAGATGGAGAAGTTGATGAAGGCGTTGCAATGATCGGCCAGCAGCATGAAGGTCTGGTTCTGGTTTAGAGGCAGCCGGTAATCCAGCGGCGGCGTGGGCCGCCAGGTCTCCACCTCGTGGATCCTCGGTTCAAGCAGCAGGACGCCGGCCAGCTCCTGGGCCAGTGCCCTGTCGAAACTCGCAGTCAGGGCATCCGGGTTCAGGCAAAAGGTAATCCGATCCCCTTCAAGCTGCAGCCGGTCCTCCAGCCACTCACGCGGAATGTCCGGGTTCTGCGCCAGCGAGAGAATGGTCAGGCTCAGTATCAGGATGACTGCCGGCAGCCGCAATAACTGTTTCATCTGTTTGCCTCCCACAACGTGAGCGAATAGAAGAGTGCAAAAAATAGCGTGAGCGTAATAAGGAGAAAGGTGGGAGCGCAACTGCGACTCCCACCTTCCTGCGTGTAACTGGAGTCCTTACTGGACGTCGTCGGGCAGGGCGAACACGTAAACCGCGTTCGCGCCGGTCACGAAGTCGATCTCGGGGACAAGCGCAGCGAAGTCGGCACCGGCGAGAGCACTGCCGGCCAGAACTGCTACATACTGCTTGCCATCAACCTCGTAGCTGACGGAGTGGCCGGATACTGCAGAGGCCAGGCGGGTTTGCCAGATCACTTCGCCCGTCTCCTGGTCGAAGGCGCGGAAGTAGCGGTCGGCGCCACCACCGAACACGAGGCCACCACCCGTGGTCATCACCGGCGAGTAGTTGGGCGAGCGGCGCTGGTGCGACCAGAGGGTTTCACCCGTTTCGACGTTGATCGCGTCCATACGGCCCACGGTGTCCTTGCCCGGTGCCATGTGGTAGGTCTCGGCTACCGCGTATACGTCGTCGGGAGTCGGCTCGTCCGTGAAGGGGAGCATGTCGGCGCAGGCGTCGTTCAGCGGCACGTAGAAGGCGTTCGTCAGGGGGCTGTAGGCGGCGGGAGCCCAGTCCTTACCACCGGTGAAGGTGGGGCACACGAAGACGGACTCGCCAACCTCGCGCAGGATCACGTCTTCGTTGATGATCGGGGTTCCGGTCTCATCGATGTCGTCGTACATGTTGATCTCGACGGTCGACTTGGCCCAGAGGAACTCGCCGTTTTCACGGTCGAACGCCCAGGTTACGCCCGTCTTGCAGGGGATGCCGACGGTGACCTTGCGCTCTTCGCCCAGCTCGACGTTCGGGTTCACGGCCCAGAGGTCGTCGGCGGTCGGGCTCACCACGGTGTCGACGAGCATCATGTCGAAGGTGCACTCCTGGTCCCAGTTGTCGCGCGGGTGGACCTGGTGGCGCCAGACGATTTCGCCGGTGTCAACGTCCACGCCGAAGCGGGTGTTGGTGCCGTAGAGGCTGCCGTCACCGGAGCCGCGAACGGTCTCGGAGGCCGGGCCAACGCCGGTGGAGCCGTAGTAGACCATGTTGAGCTCGGGGTCGTAGGCGAGGCTGCCCCAGGCGCCGGTCATCCAGCGGCTTTCGAAGGGAAGACCGTTCCAGGTCTCGTCGCCCTCTTCACCCTCGCGGGGGATGAAGTAGTTGCGCCACAGCTCTTCGCCACTCTCGGCATCGTGGGCCGTGACGTAGCAGCCGAACGGAGCGAACTGACAGGTGCTGCCTGCGATTACCTTGCCGGCGGCAACGATCGGGCCGGTGGAGTTCGTGACGTACTGGTTGTCACCGCGGTCGCTTTCCCACACGAGCGCGCCGGTGCGGGCATCGAGGGCAATGACGTAGTTGTCGAAGCTGACGTGGTAGACCTTGTCGTCGTACAGGGCGATGCTGCGGGTGTGCTCGCCCAGCATGTTCATCTGGTCGGGGGAAGGCAGCTGACGGCGGTACTCCCAGATCAGGTCGCCGGTTACGGCGTCGATCGCCTGAATCACGTCGTTCGGGTTCGCGATGTACATGACGCCGTTGTAGACGAGCGGAGTGCCCTCGTTGGAGCCAGGCTCCATGGCACGCGCCCACACGAGCTGCAGCTGGTCGACGTTCTCCTTGTTGATCTGATCGAGAGGGCTGTAACCCCACAGATCGTAGGTGCGCCGGTACATGGGCCAGTCGGAGTCGCTCGGGTTCGCCAGGTATTCGTCAGTGATGGGGGTGAAATCCTCCACCGACGACTGTGCGAAAGCGCTGCCGGTCAGGGCGATCACACCTGCGAGCAGGGCGAGCGCCAGGGAGCGCAAGGTCTTCGAAATCTTCATCTGTTCTCCTCGTAGTCTGAAATCAGGAAGTGGCTTGGGTCAGGGGCCTGCGGTAGTGCAAAGACACGTGAGTATGCTTCCAGGGAAACCTCCGCTCTAATCGGTGATGACGATGCTGTCCAGATCGTGGTCAACGGTAAGCTCGGCATCTCCTGCCGGGTAGCCGTTGACGGAGAGAATGTGGGTGACAACGTCGACGTAGGTCTGGTTGCCCAGGCTGCCCGCGCGTCCAGGCGGCATGTTGCCGTGCACGTAGGTGTACAGGTCGCCTACGGTCTGGTCGCCCCAGGTGAGATCAAACAGACCGCCCGCGATCGCGGGGCCACCCGGAGTGCCGCGCAGGTTTGCGCCGTGGCACATCGCGCACTGCTGCTGGTAGACATCGGCGCCCCTCTGTGCCTGGGCTTCCGTGAAGACACCGGAGGAGAGGCTGCCGACAGCGGCAACTTCATCGTCCGACCCTGCGACAGCGTCCGCTGCCTGGGCCAGGGCATCCTGAAGCAGTTCACCCTCAGGGGTGATCAGGAGCCACTCGCCGGACTCGTCGCTGACTGCAGCTCCCGGCTCGGCGTTCGCGCTGACATAGACCGGCCACCACTGGAAGGTGGCCTGCATGCTGCCGTCGCGCCTGGAGGTGCGCCCAAGGCGGGCCTCGGAGAGCTCTTCCGACGCGGACAGCTCAGAGGTGGAGGTCACCCTGACCGGCACCCACTCGGCGGCACAGTCGTCGTAGCAGCGGCTTATACCCTGCTCGTCACGGACGTAGGCGTAGAGCGCGTTGCCGTTTTCGTCCACCACGTACTGGCTGCCGTCCTCAAGCTGGGCCACGTCGAACGCGACACTGCTGCGTACGTCAACGCCCGGCTGGGCCAGCGCGGCGACTGCAAGCAGGGCCAGCGGCAGCACCAGGAGCTTTGACAATCCCGTTTTCATCCTTGACTCCTCCATAAACCAAACGGTTTGGTTTTGGAACTGTGCGGTGCAGATGTCCACAGCGAGGGCAGGCAGGGCATAGGACGACCGTCACCCCCGGTGTGGGGGCGTGGCTCCCAAGTCCAATGCTCCTTAAAGCTAGGTTTCGTTTGTTGGGCTTTGCAGGCCCGGTAGCTGAGGAGCAGATTGCCTCTCGTTGGGGACATATGTCCCGTTCCGTCCAAGAGAAAGTTACCATGCCCTGCCGGAAGTGGCAATCATTGGTCGGTCAGGCTTTCGGCCCGCGCAGCGAGGAGCAGGCTAAGCTCAGCTGGAGAGCAACCTTTGCGCGAAATACCTTCGCTTGGCGTCTCCCGGCGCGTCCTGCCGACAGCAGGCTCAGACGCAGACGTCGCACTCTTCCTCGATGGGTGCGAGTTCGTAGCGATCCAGAATCGCCTGCAGCCCTCCCGAATGCTCCAGGTCACGCAGCGCTGCTTCCACTTCGCGCTTGAGGGTAAGGTCGCCCTTCCAGAGCCCGAGGACCAGCGGGTAGCGTTCGCCCGGCAGCCACGCTGCCTGCAGCCCGTGCTCGCCGGCGATCTGACGGGCGGTCAAAGCCTCGGTGACGCCCGCGTCGAACGTGCCATCCAGGATCCCTTCTGCGAGGTCGGCGCGGCTGTTGACGACAGACGCACGCGCGCCCTGCTCGCGCAGGTATCGGCTCAGAGAAATCCGGTCGAGTCCCGAGATGCCGCTGAAGAAGCCGACCCGCTTGCCGTCCAGGGATTGCAGGTCCGAAGGGGCGACCAGTGCCCAGCCGGTCTCCATGTGTGGACTGGTGGTTTCGAGGAATGAACGGGTGGTGGGCGAGGCCACGACACCGCCCGCCAGAAGCTGGCACTGGGCCCGGGTCACCCGCCAGTTCCGCGGATTGAAGTCGCGGCCCATGGCCGAGTTCGTATTGAGCGACAGGCGCAGGTCCAGGTCCTGTGCGACAGCCTGCACGATCTCGACGTCGATTCCCTCCTGTTCGCCGCCGCGCATGACAAGCGGCGGGAACTCGGTCGGTACGCACACCCGCAACACCCCCGCCTCGCGCACCTGCCGGAAGGAGGTGTCGGGCGGCAGGAAGTTGACGGCCACGAGCAGGCCCAGGACGGCCGCGAGCGTCAGCAGGTTCTTCCAGGCAGGCGTCGGCACGTGTCCGTCCTCAGGCCCTGCGGAAGTCCCGCCAGGCGACAAGGAAGAAGATGACCGCCATCACCGAGAGGATTATCGGGCCCAGGCGGGGATCGAACTGGTTGAAGCCTATGAAGGTGCCGCGCAGCGCATCCACCGCGTAGGTGATGGGGTTCCACTCGACGAGCAGCACCAGCCACTCGGGGTAGACCACGACCGTCTGGGCGCGGGTGAGGGCCGGGTCGAGCGGGAAGATCGAGGACGAAAGGAAGTAGAGGGGGAGGATGATCAGGTTCGAGAACACCCCGAACCCCTCGAAGGTCCGCATCCGGCCGGCGATAACCACGCCCAGTGAGGTGAGCGCAAAGGCCACGAGGAACATCATTCCCAGTCCCGAAAGGATACGCGGCAGGGTGAGGGAGACGTCGGCGAAGCGCGCCAGCAGGAGGACGATCAGGCCGTGGAAGAGCGCGACCGTGGTGCCGCCCAGGACCTTGCCCAGGAGCACGGCGCCACGTGACATGGGGGAGACGAGGACCTCGCGCAGGAAGCCGAACTCCCGGTCCCAGATCACCGAGATGGCCGATTGGACTGCCGTGTACATCATGTTCAGGACGATCACGGCCGGGAAGATGAACTGCAGGTAGGTGTAGGGGACGACGAAGCGCACCTCGCCGTAGACCTCACCCCGGAAGTAGGGGTTGAGGCCTATGCCCAGGATGATCACCCAGAGCAGGGGCCTGCTGACGCCGCCGATGAGCTGGCCCTTGTCGCGGATCGCCCGCTTGATCTCGCGCAGCCAGATCGCGTAGACCGCCGTCGCCTCCTGGAGGATCCCCCTCCTGCGCTGGACGGGGACGGCGGGCGCCGCTTCAGTCCTTGCCGTATCCATTGAACGTTCCCTTCCGTGCCCCCATCCATTGCACCCTGTGGTCGGCGCTGCGGCTCATCGCGTGTGTTCTCCGCCCCGTTTGCCGAACGCGAGGGTGCGCTCTCGGGCGTTCGCCGTCTGGTCCCGCAGCTCCCGGCCGGTGAGGTTGAGGAACACGCTCTCCAGGCTGGGTTTCTCAAGATTCATCGCGCTAATGCGGCCGCCGAAGCTGCCCAGGAACTGCTCGACGAAGACCTCGCCGTCGCTCTTCATGACGAGCTCGTCGTTCTCGCTCACCATTCGCCCGGCGTACTTCTCCAGGATGGCTTCACGGTCACCGTCGGTGCGGGGCACCACCCGCAGTAGCTCGTAGCCGTGCTGCGTCTTGAGGCGCTCCGGTGTTCCCTGGGCCAGGATCTCGCCGTGGTCGACGATGCAGATGCGGTCGCACTCCTCGACCTCGGCCAGATAGTGGGTCGTCACCAGGATGGTGAGGTTGCGCTCCTTCTGGAGCGTGGCTATGTGCTCCCAGATGCGCTCGCGCGATTGCGCGTCCAGTCCCACCGTCGGTTCGTCCAGGAAGAGGATTTGCGAGTCGTGCACGAGGGCGCGGGCAATCTCCAGGCGCCGCTTCATCCCCGAGGAGAGGGCGCGCACGACATGTCCCTTCCACTCGCTCAGCTCGACGATTTCGAGGAGGTCGCGGATCCTCTGCTTTCTGAGCCTCGTGGGCACGCCGTAGATGAGGCCGTGGAACTCCAGGTTCTCCTCGACGGTCAGGCGCTCGTCGAGGGTTGACTCCTGGAAGACGACGCCGATGTTTTGGCGGGCAGCCACCGGGTTCCTCGCGACATCGATTCCCGCTACCCGCGCCACTCCCGAATCGGGCCGATGGATGGTGCACAGGATGTGCACCAGCGTGGTCTTGCCGGCGCCGTTGGGCCCCAGGAGGGCAAACAGTTCGCCCGTCTTTACCTCCAGGCTTACGCCCTTGAGCGCTTCGGTGCGTCCGTAGCGCTTGCGGACATCTTCTACCTCTATGCTCAGATCCGGGCTGGCACTCACTCTCGTAACCACCTTCGGTATTGTCGTTTCGGAAGCCACGCGCTGGCGCGCGTGACGGGTCATATCGCTAGGTTGGCCTCTTTGTACAGCTTAACCATACCCGAGAGTGTTTGCCGGCTGGGAAAACGAAAGTCTGGGCGCGGCCGGTCAGAGCCCAACCCAGCTCAGCAGCTCGCGCAGTGGCAGGAGCAGTGCACGGACCGGATCGAGGGCGATGAGCGCCGCCAGGGCCAGCCTGACCAGCAGGCCCTGCCGCAGGATCCGCTCCGGCAGCCCGGGTCGGATTGCGGCCAGCGCGTAACCGGCCGTAAGTGGCGGCAGCGGAATGAGGTTGATGGCAATGAAGGTGGCGCTCATCCGGGCGATCGTGTTGAACACGGCGAGGGTCGTGAAGGCGACGCTGTCCGGCAGGGTGGTGACCACCAGGGGGCGCAGCGCCAGGAGCAGCAGGGCGACGGCGAGAACGGCGAGCAGGCCGGCGAGCGGCAGCAGCAGCGCGCCCAGGCGCCCGGTGCGGAACTGGCGGGCGTCCACCTTGATGGGATTGATCCAGCCGAAGGAGAACAGGAACATTACCACTGCCCCGATGAGGTCCAGGTGCTGAAAGGGATTGAGGGTGAGGCGCCCGTCATACTCAGGGCCGCGGTCGCCCAGGAGGCGCGCCGCGAGCGTAAGCGCCAGGCCGTGCACGGCCGTGATCACGAGGATGGCGACAATGCGCAGGAGCACCTGCTGCAGGGAGAAATCAGGCAGAGAAACCATTCATCACCTCACGCCCACCCCGCCCCGCCAGGCTTCAGGCCCGCGGTTCCTTCTCACCCAGCCGGCGCTCGTTGCCGCGGGCCAGCCGCTGGATGTTCGTCCCGTGGCGGTAGTAGGCGAGCAGCATGAGGGCCACCGCCAGCAGCAGCTCGGAAACCGGGTAGCTCCCGGAGGCGAGCACGAACAGCGGGGCGCTGGCCATGCCCACCAGCGAACCCAGCGACACGAAGCGGCCCAGCACGATTGTCACCAGGCCCACGGCCATCGCCAGCACCGTCACCAGCGGGTCGACCGCCAGGAATGCGCCCAGCGAGGTCGCGACGCCCTTGCCGCCCCGCAGCTTCAGGAAGACGTTGAAGTTGTTGCCCAGGACGGTGGCCAGTGCCGTCAGAGCCACCACCCAGTGATCGGCGCCCAGCAGGACCGGGAAGAGGGTGGCCAGGTAGCCCTTCAGGGGGTCGAGCAGCGCCACGACCACTGCCGGGAATACGCCTACCGAGCGGAGCACGTTGGTGGCGCCGATGTTGCCCGAGCCGGTCTTCTGGATATCCACCCCGTAGAGCCGGGCGACGAGGAAGCCACTCGGGATGCTGCCAACCAGATAACCGATGATTATGAAGACGGCAGCCGTTATTACTTCCAACAAGTGAATCTCCTCGAGTGGCAACTGGCCGCTCGGATCCGGCCTACGGCCAACATGATTGCATATGCGGCCGTACGGTGGATGACCGTGGCGGGATATCCCCGGTAGACCGCTGCGTTACGCTGGGTGCGCATGACTCAGGATTTCGCCTTCCTCCTCGCCATCGCGGTACTGGGCGTCTTTACGCTCCGGCTCGCCACGCGGCTGGCCCCGTTCGCAACCGAGTTCCCGGTCAAGACCTTCGTGGCCGCGGCGGTAAGCGCGGTGGTTGCCGGTTCCCAGTTCTTCGATTACCAGGTGGGGGAGGCCCTGCGCATTTTCGCGCTGATTGTCGGTCCGGTCTACGTGTTCGCACCCATGGCGGTCGTTGGTCTCGCGCGGGCGGGCCGCTACTCGTGGGCGGCGGGCGTCGTCAACATCCTCTACTGGACCAGCGAGGGGCGATCGGCGCTGCGCCGGCTCATCGCCCAGGCTGCCCTGCAGAAGGGCGATGCGGAGCGGGCGGTCCAGTTCATTCCGCAGGGTGAACCGCTCATGCTCGCCCAGGCGTACGCCCTCACCGGCGAGTGGGAGAAACTGCTCGATCTCGAACTGCCGCGCGAGGGTGACAACTCGTTCCTGGGCGAGGCCGCCCGGGTGGAGGCGCTCATCGGGCTGGGCCGGCTGGAGGAGGCGACGATCGCCGTCGACCGGATGCGCTCCCGCTGGGAGGCGGGGCCAAAGGGGCCGCTGGGGTACCGCAGCATTCGCCTGAGCGAGGCGCGGCTGGCGGCCGAGCAGGGCAGGTTCGCCGAGTTGCGCGACCTCCTGAGCCAGCCGATACCGGGGGTACCCGCCCACCGGCTCATCGAGCTGCTCGCCCGCGCGGCGGTGCAGTCGATGCGTTACGAGGATGCCGGGCGGCTGTATGCGCAGGCCTACTCGATAGCCCCGGCGGGGCTGCGGCCCCGCTACGGGGAGCGGCTGCAGGAGCTGGGCTTCGAGGCGCCGGAGGCGCCGGCCCAGGGCGTAAGGCCGGTCGGAACCTACGTTCTGAGCGGAGCGCTGGTGCTGCTCTACCTCGCACAGATGTGGCTGGAAGCCAACGTGGGGCCGTTTGTCGTTTCCGGTGTGCGGTTCGACTCGGCGACCATCAGCGCGGCCTTCCTCCTCGACATGCCGCCCGCCCTGCCCGAGGCGGAAGCGTGGTGGCGTTACATCTCGTATTCGCTGGTGCACGGGAACCTCCTGCACATCGGCTTCAACGCCTGGGTGCTCTTCGACATTGGCCGGGTCTACGAGGGCCGCCGGCGCGTGGAGAACCTGCTGGCTGCGTTCGTGCTGGGCACGGTCATGGGCGCGGTCATCACGGTCATCGCTCACCCCGGCGGTCCGCTTGCCCTCGTGGGCGCATCCGGCGGAGTCCTCGGCGTCGCCGGCGCCCTCCTTGCCGACTCGATGACCTCAAAGACGAGATCAGACCGGGCGCTGCGCGGAAGCCTGCTCCGCTGGATGGCGCTCATCGCGCTGATCTCGGTGGCCATCCCCAACGTCTCCCTGTGGGGCCACGTCGGGGGAGTGGTGGGTGGCCTCCTGTGGGGTTTCATGCGCCAGGGATTGCCGTCCTCCCGGGGCGTGGATGCTTTCGCGGGCGCGGCCGCCCTGGCCCTGCTCGTGGTGGCCCTGGCCAGGGCGGTCATGGTCGCTTACCGGCTTGCGCTCATCTAGCCGGCTGCCCGCTCACTCACCGACGCGGATCACCAGGTTCTCGCTGCGCCCTTCCCGGAGCGTCGTGGTGGCGCTGCCCTCCAGTGCGCTCGCCCGGCCCAGCGCAGTTGCGGTTACCTCGTAGCTGCCCGGCGCCAGGCCTTCCAGCCTGAACTGCCCGGAGCTGCCGTACGGGTCGAGGGTGACCTCGTCGATGTCCGTGCTGGGACCGGCCGCCTGCACGCGGACGGTGTCGCCCGGCCCGGGCAGGCCCAGCGCGCGGTCGAGGCGCAGGACCCCCTGGCCGTACTCCTGCCGGTTCATGTAGCTGCTGTCGAAGTAGGCGCTGTCCAGGAGGAGGTCACGGATCTTCTCTGCGCTGGCTCCCGGGTTGTTCGCCCACAGCAGCGCCGCCGCTCCCGAGACGAGGGGCGCCGCCATGGAGGTGCCGGCCGCCTCCGCGTAATTGCCGGGCACGGTCGAGAGCAGAGCCTCGTTCCGGTCGAAGTCGCAGGCCCCTCCCGTCGACAGGGTCGAGCTGGGGCTTCCCTGGCCGCCGGGTGCCACGATGTCCAGCCCCGTGCCGTAATCGGAGAAGCAGGAGCGACGCAGTTCACTGGTTACCGAGCCGACGCCGATGACGTCACTCAGGTTGGCAGGGAAGTCGACCTGCGACTCACCGTCGTTACCGGCCGAGGCGATCACCAGGACCCCCCTGTCCCGCGCATCTTCGATAGCCAGCTGGACCGCGTCACTTACGGAGGGAGCGCCAAGGCTCAGGTTGATCACCTGGGCCGGGTGCTGATTCCGGGACACGTCGCGGATCTGTTCGCCGGCCGCCCAGCGGATCGCCTGGGCAAGGGCGCTGCCGGTCGAGGCTCCGTTGCTGAAGACCTTCACCGGCACTATCCGGGCCGCGCCACCTGCAGCGCCCGCACTGCCGCGGCCGTTGTTCGCCTGGGCGGCAACCAGTCCGGCGACATGCGTACCGTGCCAGTCGCCGGAATCGGGGGTGGGGTCGGAATCACGGCTCGAGCAGCGGCTCGTCGCGCAGAAGTCGTAACCCGGCAGCGTCACATTGCGCAGGTCCTCGTGCCTGGTGTCGATGCCGGTGTCCAGCACGGCGACCACTACCTGATCACTGCGGCTGCCGGCCTCCGTCCAGGCGAGGGGCGCGCCTATGAGCGGCAGGTGCCACGACTCGCTCAGCAGGGGATCGTTGGGCAGCGCCAGGGTCCCGAACTCCTGCCCGCCCGCGACCCCCAGGTGGTGGGGGCGAAAGATGATGTTGGGTTCTGCATACTGGACCCGGGGGTCGGCCTCCAGCTGCCGCGCGAACTCGGCAGGGTCGGCAGAGGGGTCGATCTCTATCAGCAGCGTGTCGCCGGCGAGTGCCTCGCTGGAGTGGACCTCGATTCCCGCGAGCTCCAGGGTGCGGAACTCATCCTGGAGGCTCAGCGCCTCGAAGCTTGGCTTCAGGCCCACGATGACCTCACCGGGGACGTAGGGGAGCAGTTCTTCGCTGTCCGCCGGTTCGCTTTCTTCAGGCAGTGCCAGGGACTGCAGCGCCGAAACGCTCGACGGCCGGGTGTTGATGAGGGCGTTGGCTGTCTCAACCCGGCCAATGATGATGCCGTCCCCCTCGTCCAGATCACCGGTGCTGCACGCCGCGAGCAGCAGGGTCAGGAGCAGGGGAGCCAGCACGAATAGGTAACGTCTCATGCCCCGACCGTATCCCTGCGCGGTGAGGCGAAAAATAGTGGCGTCTTGATTCCGCCTTAATGATGGCGGTTACTTTCGCCGGCGCCGGTCAGTTGCAGGTGAGAGGCTGGTTCTTGTCGGCGGCAGCTGCCCACCGTCCGGTGAGCCACCAGTCGGCGAGATCGAGCACGGTCCGGAACGGCTGCATGGCGCTGTCGGCGCACAGGATACCGCTGCCATACTCGAAGTTGCGCTTCGCGGCCTGCGCGTATGCGTTCGCCTTGAGGTAGGTGTGCAGGAACTCGCTGGAGCGAAGCCGCTCGGGAAGCCGGGTGAGGACCAGGGCGGCGACGCCGGAGACGTAGGGTGCCGCCATGCTCGTGCCGGAGTCGTAGCCGTAGCGGCTCCACGGGATCGTACTCAGTATCCCCTGGCCCGGTCCCATGACGTCGACGGTGCGCCCTTGCGGGTCGGAACTCCAGGCCGAGAAGTGCGACCGCTCGTACCTGGGCCCCACCGACCCCACCGACAGCACGTGGCTGGAGGCGGCCGGGTAGTAAAGGCCGTGCCCGCTGGTCGCCCAGTCCCCGCCGACGTTGCCGGCCGCGGCGACCACCAGGACGTTGGCAGCACTGGCCTCCTTCAGGGCGTCCTCCAGCTCGTTTGCCTGCGGGTCCAGGCCCGCAGTGACGGGCAGCCCCAGGCTCAGGTTGATGATGTGTGCCGGATTTTCGTTGCGCGGCGCCCCCTCGACCTCCAGGCCGGCCGCCCAGCGGACGGCCCGCGCAACGGTGCCGATGGTCGCCCTGCCTGACTCGTCGATCACGCGGATGGGCAGCAGCTTGACGTTCCCGACGCCCGCCACGCCGCCTATACCCACGCCGTTGCCCTTGCTGGCCAGGGCGATGCCGGCGACGTGAGTGCCGTGGTTGCCACCGGTTACCGTGTTGGGGCGCGGGTCGCGGTCGTTGTCGACAAAGTCGTAGCCCGGCAGGACCTTGTCGCGAAGGTCCTCATGGTTCACGTCGATGCCGCTGTCGATGACCGCAATCACGACCTCGTGTTCGCCCGCCAGCTCCCAGGCGTCAGGTACCCCGAACGCAGCGGCCGCCCACTGCTCGCGAAGGCAGGGATCGGTCCCGTGTCCGGTTGCGGCAGAGCCCAGCGGGTACAGGTAGTAATCCGGATGCGCATACTCCACGTCCGGCCGGCCGCGCAGCTCACCCGCGCGGGCAGCAGGGTCGGCAGCCCGTTCCCTGACCACCCGGGTGGCCGTACCCCGGCCGGCCCCGTGGCTCGAGAGCGAGGTTCCGTTCCGGTAGCCGACGACCACTTCGCCGGGAACCGGTCGGCGGGGTCGTACCCCTCGACCGCCAGCTCGAAGCTGGCCCGCTGGTCGCCGGCGTTGAAGGCTACGTGGAGCGGTTCGCTCTCGTACAGCGAGAGGTCGGCGGTAATCTCGACGTAGGCCGAGGAACCTCCGGTCACCACCCCTTTGGTCGAAGACGCGATGATCAGGTCGGACGCTTCGAGTTCCCAGCTCAGCAGGCTTAGCCTCGGGCCGGTGTTGTGCACTACGAAGGTGAGTGACTGCCTGCCGGGATGTAGGGTGAGGTCACCAGAATCAACCTCGAGCTTCGCAGAGGGCATGGAGCACGCTGCGAGCACGAGCAGGCACAGGAAGGCCACTAGGAGGCGGGGGCTTGCCTTCACATCTCCAGTATAGGTTCGGTGATGTCAATGCTGAACCTGTTCCGCTGCCTGACAGGCGGGGCGTTCGTTTGTATAAACAGCTACTATCGGGCCGTTCTGGCCACTGGAGGGGAGTATGACGGTAACTGAGCCGGTCGGACCGCGTGCAGGTGGAAGTTTCCTCATCGAGCGGCATGAGCCCGCCACGATCCAGGTGCCCGAAGAGCGGGGCGACGAACTGCGGCTCATGGCGCACAGCGCCCGCCAGTTCGTGGAGCGCGAGTTGCTGAGCGAGGCCGACAAGCTCGAGGTTGTCGATTACGACTTCCTGCGTCAGAAGCTGCAGCGCGCCGGCGAGCAGGGCCTCCTGGGCGTCGACGTGCCCGAGGAGCACGGCGGGCTGGCGGCCAGCAAGACCGCCTCGATGCTGGTCGCCGAGCAGCTGGCGAGCAGCGGCTCATTCAATGTCACCTTCAACGCGCACACCGGCATCGGTACCCTGCCCATCGTCTACTTCGGCACGAGCGAGCAGCAGGAACGGTACCTGCCGAAGCTGGCGACGGGCGAGATGGTGGCAGCCTACTGCCTCACCGAACCCGACTCCGGCTCCGACGCCCGGGCGGCCCGGGCGCGGGCCGTGCTGGACGAGGATGGCCGCACCTACCGCCTGAGCGGCACGAAGATGTGGATCACCAACGCCGGCTTCGCCGACCTGTTCGTCGTCTTCGCACAGGCGCAGGGTCCCGCCGGCGAGGGGCTTACGGCCTTCCTGGTGGAGCGCGAGACTCCCGGTCTCTCGTTTGGGGCAGAGGAACACAAGCTGGGCATCTCCGGCTCCTCCACCCGCCAGGTGATCCTTGAGGATGCCCCGGTCCCGGTCGGCAACGTCCTTGGCGAGGTGGGCAAGGGGCACCGGATCGCCTTCTCGATCCTCAATCTGGGCCGGCTGAAGCTGGCGGCGGGGGCCGTGGGCGGGGTGAAGGAGATGGTCAGGCTCTCCAGCCGCTATGCGCTGGGCCGCGAGCAGTTCGGGCAGCCCATCGCCCGCTTTGGCCTCATCCGCGAGAAGATCGCGAACATGACGAGCGACGCCTACGCGCTGGAGAGCGCCCTCTACCGGCTGGCCGGCGAACTGGACCGCCGGCTGGGGCAGGCGGGCGACGAGCAGGCCCGGCAGCTGGCGGCGATCGATGAGTACGTCGTCGAGTACTCGCTCATCAAGGTCTACGGTTCGGAGATCCTCGACGACGCGGTTGACGAGGCGATGCAGATCTACGGGGGCAACGGCTACAGCGCCGAGTATCCCATCGAGACGGCCTACCGCAACTCCCGCATCAACCGCATATTCGAGGGGACCAACGAGATCAACCGGCTGCTGGTCACCGGGCAGTTGCTGCGGCGCGCGCTTAGCGGCCGCCTCGACCTGCTCACGGCCGGTCAGGCGGCCCTGCAGGGCGGCAGCGGGTTCGCAACGGGGAGCAGCCGCCACGACGACGACCCGCTCTCCCGGGCGGGCGCCCTCGTGGAGGGCCTGAAGCAGGCGGTGCTGCTGCTCGCCACCAGCGCCGCTATGGAGTATGGCGAGGGCATCGAGACGGAGCAGGAGATCATGGCCCGCCTCGCTGACGGGGTCTCGCTGGTCTATCTCGCCGAGTCCGGGGTGTTGCGGGCCAGCAGGCTCGCAGCGTCCGCTCCGGACCGCGCGCGTCCGGCTACGCTGGCGGCCCGCCTCTACGCGGGACGAGCCGTGGACAGGTTCCGCTACCTCGCCCAGGAGGTGCTGGCCCGGGTCGAGGGGGCCGGCGAGCGCGCCGACCTGCTGGGCAGCTACCTGGCGCCGCACGGTGAAGACCTCATCGAGCTGCGGCGGCAGCTGTCCGAGGTCGTCTACGAGGCCCAGGGCTACCCGCTGAAATGAATATCCCGGAATAAGTCAACGGTACTGTTTCGCCCTGTGGCGCGCCATAGCATGGAGCAATGCCCGCATACCTGAATGCAATATCGGGCGCCGTGCCGCGTCACGCCTACCCGCAGCAGCGGATTCTGGAGGTGATGCGCGAGTGGCACGGCGCAGACCGCCGCGCCGGCCGCCTCCTGGGCGGCATCTACCGCGCCAGCGAGATCGACTGCCGACACAGCGTGATCGACGACTTCCAGCCGGGAGCGAGGGCCGGCTTCTTCTACGATCCCGATACCGGGGAGTTCCTGTGCCCCACCACCGGCGAGCGGAACGAGCTGTACAGGCGGGAGGCCACGCCGCTGGCGGCCCAGGCGGCCCGCCGCGTGCTGGACGACGCAAGAGCTCCGGCTGCCGGCATAACCCACCTCATTACCGTTTCCTGCACCGGTTTCTTCGCCCCGGGTCCCGACATCGAGCTCATCCACGAGCTGGGCCTCCACCCCGGCGTCGAGCGCTACCACATCGGTTTCATGGGCTGTTACGCCGCCATCCCGGCCCTGCGGCTGGCGCGCTCCCTGGTGGAGGCCCGGCCCGAGTCCCGCGTGCTGATCGTATCGGTCGAGCTGTGCACCCTCCACCTGCAGGCACAGCATGACCCCGACAGTCTGGTCGCCGCTTCGGTGTTCAGCGACGGGGCCGCCGCCGCGCTGGTGACCGGCCGGCGCGAGGGGCCGCGGTCGTACCGCCTGGACCGCTTCGCCACGGCGCTGGTGCCCGGCGCGAGCCGGGAGATGGCCTGGACGATCGGCGACTCGGGCTTCCTCATGACCCTCTCGTCGAAGATTCCCGCCATCATCGAGGAGCACCTGGAGGGGGCCGTGGGGCCATTGCTGCAGGGGGAGGATCCGGCGGGGTTCTCTGCCTGGGCGGTGCATCCGGGCGGCCGCGCAATTCTCGACAGCGTCGAGAAGTCACTGCCGCTCCCGGCGGGCGGTCTCGCCGCCTCCCGCGATGTGCTGCGCCAGTTCGGCAACATGTCGAGCGCCACCGTGCTGTTCGTGCTCGAGCGGATCCTTCGCACCCGCGACTACCCGCCAGGACCGGTGGGCATGCTCGCGTTCGGTCCCGGCCTCACGGTCGAGGGCGCGGTCCTCTCTTTGGAGGAGTGAGGGTGCTGGGGACGCGGGCGACGACGCTGCGGGAGCGCATGGACGACCCGCACTGCAACCCGCGGCTGCTGCGCAACACCTACGAGCAGTTCCGGATCGTCAACCGCCTGGTGAGCGGCTGGACGGGCCTCTTCGACCGCTATTTGCTCCCCAGGGCGGGCCGGCAGGCCAGCCTCCTCGACATCGGCAGCGGTGGTGGCGACGTCGCCCTGCTCCTCGCCCGGCATGCCGCCCGGCGGGGCGTGGAGCTGCAGGTCACCGGCATCGACCCGGACGAGCGGGCGAACCGGTACGCCCGCGAACGGTGGCGCGGGGCCCCGTTCGCGGTGCGGTTCGAGCGTGCAACCGCCCAGGAGCTGCTCGAGCGCGGCGAGTCGTTCGATTTCGTCGTTTCCAACCACCTGCTGCACCACCTGCCCGAGGAGCGGCTGGCACAGTTCCTCGAGGTGAGCGGCTCCCTCGCCCGCCGCCTCGCCCTGCACAACGACCTGCTGAGGCATCCGCTGGCGTTCGGCCTCTTCTGGCTGGGGGCTTTGCCCTTCAGGGACTCGTTCATCCGGGATGACGGCCTGCGCTCTATTCGACGTGCCTTCACCGCCGCCGAGCTGCGCGGGATCGTGCCGCCCGGCTGGGAGGTTCACGGTTCCAGGCCGTTCCGGAACGTGCTGCTCCTGGAGCGCGGGAACGCGCTGACCCGGGACGGCTGAGCATGGACGACATCCTCATCGTCGGCGCCGGCCCGGTGGGCCTGGCGATGGGCTGCTTCCTGGCGCAGGCGGGGCGGCGGGTGAGGCTCTTCGAGGCGCAGGAGGGCGAGGGAGCGCACTTCCGGGCCATAGGGATCCACCCGCCCGCGCTGGAGGTCCTGGCGCAAATCGGTGTGGCGCAGGAGCTGGTCGAGTGCGGCATGCCCATCGAGCGGGCCCGCATCTACGAGGAGGGCCGGCTTCTGGGGGCGCTCACCTTCGAGTCGTGCCCGGGGCCCTACCGGTTCGTGCTGACCGTACCGCAGCCGGTGACCGAACGGGTCTTGCGGGCCAGGCTGGAGGAGCTCGCCCCGGGGAGCTTGCGTACCGGCAGTCGCGTGACCGGGGTGCGGGCGGGCCCGGACGGCGTGACACTGCAGTTTGCCGACGGCCGGGAGGTGTCGGGCGGCTTCGTGGTGGGCGCCGACGGGCGGCGCAGCACCGTGCGGGAGGCGCTGGGCGTCGGCTACACGGGCGGGGCGCACGACCACCACTACGTGATGGCCGACATGGAGGAGGCCCAGAGCGGCGGCCCGGCCCCCTTCGGCGGGGAGCGGCTGGGTACCGACGCCGCCATCATCCTCTCCAGGGCGGGGGTCGTCGAGGCGTTTCCCCTGCCGGGAGGGCGCAGGCGCTGGGTGGCGCGTACCCCGGGCAGGGTGACGGAGGATGTTCTGCCTGAGTTGCAACGGGCGGTGGCCCAGCGGAGCGGGGTGCGGCTGGCGGGGGAGGTCGTGGCTTGCTCGGCCTTTACCGCCGAATCCCGCCAGGCGCGGCGCATGCTGGGTGACAGGTGGGCGCTGATTGGGGACGCTGCCCACGTCGTCTCGCCCATCGGGGGTCAGGGCATGAACCTGGGACTGCTGGGTGTGCCTGCGGTGGGGAAGGCGCTGCTCGCCGGCGCGTTGCCGGGCGGTGCGGGCAGGATGCGCCGGCGGGCGGCTGCGGCCTCGCGCCGGGCGCGGCTAAACATGGCGCTGGGCAGCGCGGGCTTCCCGCCGCTCCTGCGCTCCCTCGCGGTGCGGTCAGTGCTTTCGCGCCCGCTCCGCGCCCGGGCCGCGCGCTACTTCACGATGAGGGGACTGCCGTGACGGGCGGATTCCTGCGCCACCCCTACGTCGTGCACCTGCGGCTGGGCTTCAACCTGCGGCTCACGCCCATCTTCCTGTGGGGTGTCCTGCTCGCCGGCGGCCGGCTCGACGATCCCCGGTCGTGGCTGGCCTTCGTGGCGCTGCACGTCTTCCTCTACGGCGGCACGACCGCGTTCAACTCCTACTACGACCGGGACGAGGGGCCGGTTGGTGGCCTGTTTGCTCCGCCGGCCGTGGAGGAGGGGCTCCTGCGCTTCTCGCTCCTCTTCCAGGCCCTGGGGGCAGTGCCCGCCGCACTGGTGGGCGGCCCCTTCCTGGCCGCCTTCCTGCTGCTCTTCCTGATCTTCACGGCCTACTCCCACCCGGCGGTGCGCCTCAAGGCGAACCCGGGCCTGGCGATCCTGACCATCGCGGCCGGGCAGGGCGGCCTGGGGTTCGCGCTGGGCTGGCTGGCGGTGGCGCCACCGGCCGGTCTGCTGCAGCCGGTGGCGCTGCTGGGCGCGCTGTGCACGGCCCTGGTCGTCACCGGTCTGTACCTGGTGACGCAAAGCTACCAGGTGGCAGAGGACGCCGGGCGCGGCGACCTCACCCTCCCCGTCCTGCTCGGTGTGCGCGGGGCCCTGCTGCTCGCGCAGGTGCCCCTCGTCCTGGGTGGCGTCCTGCTGGTCGCGTGGAGTTACCGGGAGGCGGCGCCGGTGGCCACCCTGTTGCTGGTCGTTTTCTTCCTGTTCCTCGCGGTGTGGCTGAACCGCTGGGCGGTGGCCGCGCCCGCCTGGGACACGCGCCGCAACTTTCATGCGGCCATGAGGTTCAGCTCGGTTGCCTCGGCCGGCCTGACGATCTACCTGCTCCTGCAGCTCGTGTGAAGTGGGCAAAAGCCCGATGCTTCTGGGCCATACTCCCTTGCGCCGGAACACCCTGACCCTTACTATTTAAGGTACGTGCTGGTTTCAGTTTTCGGGGCGCGCTTAGGAGGAGATCATGAACGCCGAACGCCAGAAGGCACTGGACGTAACGCTTCAGAACATAGAGCGTCAGTTTGGTAAGGGCGCGATCATGCGGTTGGGTGATGAGGGTGTTGATCTTGGTTTGGGTGTGATCAGTACCGGTAGTCTTGGTGTTGATCTGGCTCTGGGTGTGGGTGGTGTGCCGCGCGGGCGGGTGGTTGAGGTTTATGGGCCGGAGTCGGGTGGCAAGACGACGCTGGCGTTGCATGTGGTGGCTGAGGCGCAGGCGGCTGGTGGTGTTGCTGCCTTTG
>Ga0209487_1001412_pt1 | contig 20338 bp, 10 predicted proteins | sample Poulit2012_FD_187524 | JGI IMG/M metagenome (GOLD analysis project Ga0209487, IMG submission 187524) | Agricultural soil microbial communities from Georgia to study Nitrogen management - Poultry litter 2012 (SPAdes) (version 2) | ecosystem: Environmental > Terrestrial > Soil > Agricultural land...
GCCTTCGAAGGCCGGGTAATCATGATCGGATGCGGAAGCATCGGCAAAGCAATCCTGCCCATCCTGGGAAATCATATCCCGAAAGTATATCAACGAATGACCGTGCTTTCCGCCAATGAAGCGGGGCGCAAAATAGCGGAGAAACAGGGCTGCCGTTTTCTTCATGCGATTCTCACACCCGGAAACTACCGGAAGATCCTTTCTGAACATGTGCATGAAGGAGATCTGGTCCTGAATCTTTCCGTGGGTGTATCCAGCATCGATGTGATCCGGTTTTGTGCAGAAGTCGAAGCGCTTTATGTGGACACCTCCATCGAACCTTGGGATGGCGTGTTTGACAATCCAATGCTGGAACTGCACGAACGGACCAATTTCGTCCTTCGGCAGGAACTGCTGGATCTGGCACAGGAACTGGGACCGGATGCCCCCACTGCTGTAGTGGATCATGGCGCCAATCCGGGAATGGTATCTCATTTTGTAAAACAAGCCCTGCTCAATCTGAACAAGGATCTGGGACTTCACCACCCCGTGCCCAAAACGAGAGAAGAATGGGCAGGTCTGGCTCAAAAACTGGAAATAACCACAATCCAGATTTCTGAAAGGGACACACAGGCAGGAGGACCACACAAAAAACAGGGTGAGGTGATCAATACCTGGTCCATCGATGGATACCTGGATGAACTGATGCAACCGGTAGAGCTTTCGATCGGCACCCATGAAAAATCATTTCCACAGGGTGCCCATGAACATGAAGCGGGTGCCGGATCGGTCTTCCTTGAGCGACCGGGTGCCAGTACATTCGGTCGGAGCTGGGTGCCTTCCGCCGGAGGATTTCAGGGGATGCTGGTGACCCACGATGAGGTATTTTCGATCGCAGATTATCTTTCTGTAAAAGAAGAAAATGAATTCGTATACCGTCCCAGCGTCATGTTTGTCTATCATCCCTGCGATGCAGCCATGCTCTCAGCACTGGAGCTGGAAGGCAACGGCTGGATGAAACAACAACAAAAACGCCTTCTCACCCTCGACATCACAGAAGGAATGGATGAACTGGGCGTACTTCTGGCCGGTCATGAGAAAAATGCGTATTGGTACGGATCACAACTCAACATCGATGAAGCTCGGCGACATGTGCCTTATGCCAATGCAACGATTATGCAGGTCGTGTCAGGAGCGATCTCTGCTATTATGTGGGCGATCCGGCATCCGAGAAAAGGAGTGGTAGAACCGGAAGATCTGGACCATGAATCGGTATTGGAAACAGCAGCTCCCTATCTGGGAGATCTGGTGGGGCACTATACGGAATGGACGCCGCTCGACGGCCGGGGTAAATATTTTGCAGAAAATCTGGATGACCAGGATCCATGGCAATTTCAGAATATAAAGAGCCAGCAATGGCTGTAAACCAGATCTCCTGAGAGGAGCAGCAACTGAAGAAGGGATCCATTATTTGTATATTTAAAGATAAAGTCCCAGATTGCAAGTCGAAATTATTATCAAAACCGGCTGATCGCTTCCATCATTACTTTTGAATGGCAGGATGCTGTTACCGGTTTTCTTTAGATCACAGAAATAAATATATCACATGAAAAAAATCACACTGTTTCTTATTGCATTGTGGACCTTTTCCCATGGCCTTACTGCCCAGGAAGAAGCACGACTGTTGCGCTTTCCGGCAGTGCATGGGAATCAGGTCGTATTTTCCTATGCCGGGAATCTGTACACGGTTGATCGACAGGGAGGCATCGCACGCAAACTCACCTCTGACACCGGATATGAGATGTTCCCCCATTTCAGTCACGACGGACAGCACCTCGCCTTCACTGCCCAGTATGACGGAAACACAGAAGTATATGTCATGCCTGCCGAAGGAGGCGTCCCCAAAAGGATCACTTACACGGCTACGATCGCCCGCGACGATGTGGCAGACCGGATGGGACCAAACAATGTAGTCATGGGTTGGACTCCGGATGATCAGCACGTGATCTACCGGGGTCGAAGTTCTTCTTTCAATGCATTCAAAGGGAAACTCTATAAAGCCCCTCTGGACGGAGACCTCAGCGAGGAACTCCCTTTTGCTTCCGCCAGCTGGTCCAGCTTCAATGAAGACGGCAGCAAACTCGCCATGAACCGGGTTTTCAGAGAGTTTCGTACCTGGAAATATTATGAGGGCGGAATGGCGGATGATGTATGGATCTTTGACACCGAAACAGGCGAAACAGAAAACATCACTCAAAATCCGGCTCAGGATATCTTCCCGATGTATTATAAAGACAAGGTTTACTTCATGAGTGACCGGAACCGGATCATGAACCTGTTCGAATATGATACACAATCGGGTGAAACACGAAAGGTCACTCATTTTGACACCTATGATTGCAAATTCCCATCGCTGGGTGATCAGGCGATCGCCTTCGAAAACGGAGGGTATATCTATATATATGATCTGGAAAAGGATGAGGTAGAAAAAGTAAATGTCCAGCTGGCGGAAGATCTTTCTTCCGGAAGAAACAAGCAGGTGGATGCTTCTAAATTCATCAGCAGATATGCTCTCTCTCCTGACGGGAAAAGAGCGGTTTTCGGAGCAAGAGGAGACATCTTCACCATTCCGGAAAAAAGCGGGGTCACCCGAAATCTGACTCAGAGCAGTAATGCGCACGATCGCAATCCTCACTGGAGTCCGGACGGAAAATGGATCGCCTATATCAGTGATCAAAGCGGAGAAGATGAACTATACATCCAGGCACAGGATGGTAGCACCCCACCAAAAGCACTGACAGAAGGAGGGGGAAGCTATAAATTCCAACCCATCTGGAGCCCGGATAGTAAATATATCCTGCTTGCCGACAGAGGTCAGCAGCTGTACTACATAGAGGTGGAATCAGGCAAGAAAAATCTGATTGTTCATTCCGAAGATTTTGAAATCACCAGTTATACATGGGCGCCCGACAGCAAATGGATCGCTTATACAAGACCGGGAAAAGCAAGAAGATTTAGCACCGTCCGGCTCCACAATATCGAAACAGGGCAGGACTTTGCCGTGACGGACGAGTGGTACAACAGCGGTCAGCCTGCTTTCAGCCCCGACGGGAAGTGGCTTTACTTTGTTTCTCAGCGTGATTTTTCACCGATATACAGCCACACCGAATGGAATCACGCCTATATCGATATGAGCAAACCCTACATCGTAACTCTCTCAGACACGACCGAATCTTATTTTAAACTAAAAAATGATGAGGTAGAAACCGGGGAGGATGAAGAAAATAATGAGAACAATAAAAAATCTTCAGAGGATGAAATTCAGGTGGTGGTGACCGAGGAAGGAATCAAGGACCGGATCGAAAGCCTTCCTGTATCTTCCGGAAATTATTTTGGATTCGTTCCGGTAGAAGGGGGTGTATATTACACAGCTTCGTCCCGCCAGTCCGGATCTTCATTCAAATATTTTGACCTGGAAGATAAAAAAGAAACCGATCTGGGTGCGATCCACGGCTATGTAGTCAGCCATGATCGGAAAAAGATTCTTTACCGAAAGGGAAGCCATTATTATCTGCAGAATCTCAACCCCAAAAACATCGCAGCGGACAATCAAATAGATCTGGAAGGTATGAAAGTTTACATCGATCAAAAGGCAGAGTGGGAGCAGATCTTCAATGAAAAATGGAGGCAGATGCGTGATTATTTTTACGATCCCAACATGCACGGTGTGGACTGGGAAGCGATGCGTGAAAAATATGCCGTACTGGTTCCTCATGCCCGTCACCGTAATGATCTGACTTACATCATCGGCGAACTGATCGGGGAGCTGAATGTAGGTCACACTTATGTGAATGACGGAGACCGACCGGAAGTCGAACGCATTCCGATGGGGATGCTGGGAGGTACTTTTTCCCGCCATGAAAGCAGGTATTACCAGATCGACTCCATCCTCCGGGGCGAAAGCTGGGACAAATCGCTTCGATCGCCTCTGAGAGCATCCGGTGTTTCGGCGCAAAAGGGAGACTTCATCATCGCCATCAACGGACAAGATGTGAGAGAGCTTTCGAATCTGTATGAGGCTTTGATCGGCAAAGCGGATCAAATGATTCAGATCACGATCAATTCCGAGCCTACCTCACAGGGTGCCACTGATTACCTGGTCCAGCCCATCCGCGACGAATCTCAATTATATTATCATGAGTGGGTTCAGCAAAATATAGAAAAGGTATCGCGTGCCTCTGAGGGCAGGATCGGGTATCTCCATATCCCGGATATGGGGCCCGACGGTCTGAATCAGTTTGCGCGTTATTTTTATCCGCAGCTGGACAAGGAAGCCTTGATCATCGATGATCGTGGGAATGGTGGTGGAAATGTGAGTCCGATGATCATCGAAAGATTGCGGCGCGAACCGGCTCTGGGAACCATGATGCGAAACAATCTCACTGCCGGCATCAAACCCGATGCGCATGTAGGACCAAAGGTGTGTCTTATCGACCAATACTCTGCTTCGGACGGAGATCTTTTCCCCTACCAGTTCCGGTTTCATGAAATCGGACCATTGATCGGCCAGCGCACCTGGGGTGGAGTCGTTGGTATCCGTGGGACTTTACCTTTTGTGGATGGCGGTGACCTGCGAAAACCGGAAGTTGCTCATTTTGCAGTCGATGGATCCGGGTTTATCATCGAAGGATATGGAGTGGATCCTGATATTGAAGTCATCAATGATCCTCACGAAGAATGGGAAGGACATGATGCTCAGCTGGAAAAAGGAATCGAATACCTTCTGGACCAACTGGAAGAAATGGGTCCGCAAGGTATGCCGGATATTCCTCCGTTCCCGGACAAGTCAAAGAAAAATTAATTTTTTTGTCAACGGCTCTCTTTAAAGGAGGGCCGTTATTTTTTTCTTCCATAATTTTCACACCCTTCTTCTCTGTTCAAAATATCCAATGCCTCACATCAAAGTTGGTGCGATGAGTTGCTTTCCCTCAGCCCAATCTCTCAACAACTCTCTTCCTTTTTTCAGAAATATTTGACGATTCCCTTCCCTCTTTCGCCAGATCCGGATACCTGAAATAAGCCTATCTCATCCTTCTGCGAAATCCCGTTCCTGTATCCTTTACCTAAAGCAAACATCTGGTCGCATATCCCATTGAAAAAGAGTGTATATTTCAATTCTTATGGGAAATAAAAAAAAAGCTATATCTTAATCGACAATTCTAAAATTCCTGCTTCAGGAAAAGATAAAACGGGATCCCGGAAAGCCGAGGATCCCTTATTCATGTTATTGATATGGCACATCGGATCAGGACAATTTCCTTTGTCCATCTCTTTCCGGAACGGACATCAATGCTATAACACCGCATCCTGGTTTCTTTCAGGCCAAAAATCCATGATCATTTCGGAACATATCCATTTCTGACATTTTTACCATTGTCAGGGGATGATTCCGGAAGTTTGCCTGAATCATTTTTTCAGCCAGCACATCCGGGTGTGTATCATCACAGACATGATATGATTCTAATGAACAGGCAATTATTTGTCATTAAGAAATTTTATTAAATTATGGATACTTTACAAAAAACAGAAACGCTACAATTCCAAAATTACGCACAGCAACCTCACGGCGGGTCGCTGGTCAATCAGATGGTATCTCCGGAACGACTGGAAGAAGAGAACGCACGCGCCCGAACCATGCCCATGATCATGATCGATCTGGAAGCCATCATCACCATCGAAATGATCGGTACCGGGGTTCTTTCCCCGCACAAAGGTTTCATGAATGAGGATGACTATCACTCTGTTCTGGAAAAAGGGAGGCTCACCAATGGAGTGGTGTGGCCTGTTCCACTCAGTTTTGCTCCTACCGGCGAACGAAACTCAGCCGTGATCAAATCCCTCAGCATCGGAGACGAAGTTGCTCTGGTCGATGAAAATTCTGATCCGGTAGCGATTCTGACCATAGAGGATATGTTTTCCTATGACCGTGCACATCGGGCAAAAAATCTATTCGGCACCAATGATCGTTCTCATCCGGGCGTGGACGCGATCTACAGACGGATGGGAGATGTAGCACTGGGAGGTCCGTTGAAGGTTTTGAGAAGAGTCAACTGGGGTCCTTTCGAAAGTCTGAGGATGGAACCTAAAGACACCTGGAAGTTATTCTATGAAGAAAGAAAATTCCGATCGGTTGGTGGATTTATCACCGGCGCCAATCCACTCCATCGCGGACACGAATACATTCACCGTAATGCACTGGAAGAACTGGATGGGATTTTTGTTCAGCCTCTGGTAGAAATGGCCAAAAGAGAATACACCCGTCACGAGTTCCGTGTTCTTTCCTATCGGAACGTGCTCGAGACCTATTATCCGAAGAAGCGAACCATCCTGGCTCCTCTGCGGGTGACCTACATCTTCGCTGGGCCACGTGAGACGGTTCTTCATGCTTTGATCATGAAAAACTATGGTTGTACCCACGCTCTGATTGGCCGGGATCATGCGGGAATCGGTGAATTTTATGATAAATATGCGAGCCATACGATTTTTGAGGAGTTTACACCGGAGGAGCTTGGCATTGACGTGCGCTTGTTTTATGAAGTGTTTTACTGCACCCGGTGCGATAGTCTGGGCACTATGCAAACGTGTCCGCACGACGAACGCTACCGGATCAATATTTCCGGAACCGGGATCCGTGAAATGCTGCGTCAGGGAATTATGCCTCCCAAAGAAATCGTACGTCCCGAATCATCACGGATTGCTATGCAGGGAATCCAACCAAAGGGAATCGATGAGGAAGGAAATTCGATCAGCCCGGTGGGCAATACGATCAAAAAGATGTTTCCTTTTTACCCCACCCATTATAATATAGGTGGACTGGCAAGACCGACGCCTCTCAAGCCGGAAGAAATGACACGGGATGATCTGCTGGCCGTGATATCCGATATCCGTTCCAATGCGGACAGAATATATCGGGAAATCGCGGACGAATACAGTTACAATACGGATATCACCCGGACACTTCAACCTGAATGGCTCAATGAGGCACGGGACTCTATCCGAAAACAGCAGGAAATGGTCATCGAAAATCTGGAAGAAAAAGTAAAGCAGGCACCTGAAAAAGCCTCGGATGAATTCATGTATCAGGATCATTCCGAAGCAGAGAAAGAACTGGAGACCGCCCGAAAAATACTGGATGATGTGGCAGAGCCGTTGCGTGAAGAGGATGTAGATTATCGGGTATGGAATCCGATGGATTATAAAAATTACCGGTCATAATACCGCTTTCCAACAGTGTGCCGAACGCTAAGTTAGGGCGAGGTATTTCACAACTGATTATTCATAAAAGAGGCAGAAATACAACGTATGAATTTGGCGATTGGCGTATATACATGTCAATGAAAACCAGACGTGAAAGAAAATGGGTCTTTCACGTCTTTTTTATTTCATTGTCTGATTATCCTCTCTTAAATTCAAGACATTTGAGATCTGTCGTTTTTATAAATTCATCACTTTCATCATCGAACCAGTTTTTGTTATCCGGCAGCTATCCGTTACTCATTTGTCATCATCAGAAAATCAGATCCAGAAAAAGAACTCAATCCTTGATTTTTTTACCAATTTTTATTAAATTACAGAGAATCGTACAACAAGAAACCTTCCTGTTGCATTAGGCTGGAAAGCAGTTCAGAATGAGAGAATTCTGAACAAACAAATAGAAAACAAAGAAAAAATTGTAAATTATATACGCTCGTTGAATGCATGGAACGAGATTTTCTGGAATCATTTCCACGTAAACCAATGGAAAGGATTCAGACCATATAAAGATTTATAATTTTAAACATAAAACTATGAAGAAATGGAGTTTTTTGGTCGCATTACTTTTGACAGGCTTTTTGCTCATCCACAGTTGCAAAAGCGATGAAAGCAAACGGGAAGACACAAAAGTAGCCACCCTCACAGCAGAACAGGAGGCTGCAATTCGGGAACAGGCTGAACGTTTTTTTCAGTCGATCTCCTCAGTAAAAGTGGATGAATTTGCCCCTGAAAAAATCGAACTGGGCAAAAAATTATTTCACGATGTTCGTCTCTCCAAGGCTGAAAATATCAGTTGTGCTTCCTGCCACAATCTAAGTACATACGGAGTGGACAATCTCCCCGTTTCTCCGGGCGATACGGACGAATTTGGAGCACGAAATTCTCCGACAGTCATTTATGCCTCTCTTCATCGGATGCAATTTTGGGATGGACGGGCAAAAGATGTAGAAGAGCAGGCAGGAGGACCTCTCCTCAATCCGGTAGAACATGCCCTTCCATCAGAGGAGTATCTGGAAGAAAAACTCAGAGGCATCGAGGAATACCAGGTGCTTTTCAAAGAAGTCTATCCTGATTCTGTGGAGCCGATCACCTTCAATACCATTACCAAAGCGATCGGTGCCTTTGAACGACAACTCAATCCTATGAGTCGATTCGATGAATATCTGGATGGTGATGACGATGCCCTGACCGTGGAAGAAAAACTGGGAATAGAAGCCTTTGTCGATGCAGGATGTGTCACCTGCCATAGTGGCATCACTCTGGGTGGTGGGATGCTCCAAAAATTTGGGTTGAATGATCATTACTGGGAATACACCAAAAGTGATCGTATCGACGAAGGTTTAGCGGAATTGACGCTGCAAGACCAGGATCTATACATATTTAAAGTACCGGGGTTGAGAAATGTGGCAAAAACCTATCCTTATTTCCACGATGGTTCGGTCGGCACACTGGAAGAAGCAATCCGGGTGATGGGACGTCTCCAGGTCAACGACACCCTGAGCAATGATCAGGTACGATATGTACAGGCATTCATGGAATCTTTGACAGCGGAGGTAGATGAGGAGTTTACCATGTAAAACCTTTCTCAATACGGGAGGAAATTTTCATGTATTTCATTGAAAAGATTTCCTTCCGTATTTTCTTTTACCACTGATTCAATCAAACCTTCCTATCCAACATGTTTCTTAAATTTTCATTATGACAAATCCCACCCCTGCCAAAAAAGGATTTCGCCGATCTGGCAACAGTGAATTACATTCGGGCTGCCATCCAAAAACTTCAAGCTGCTTCCTCAAAAGAGAAAGATGAAGTTATCGCCATGCTGGAAAGCGATGAAGCGGGCATCTCTCAGCAATCCGCAGAAGAAAGAATCTCCCAATATGGGCTGAATGAAGTACAGTATGACAAACCCCCATCCTGGTTCGTCCAGCTGATCCGGTCTTTTCTCAATCCATTTATATTTATCCTGCTTGCCATCGTGATTATTTCCTATGGGATCGATGTCTTTTTTGCTGCTCCGGGAGAAAAGGATTTCAAAACGGTCATTGTCGTAGCAGTGATGATTCTGATCAGCGGTTTCCTTAGTTTTTTCCAGGAATACAGAAGTAGTCGCGCAGCCGAACAACTCAAAAGCATGATCAAAACCACCGCTGCGGTCATCCGGGAAGGAAAAGGACGCCAAGAAATTCCCATCGAAGAAATCGTACCTGGTGACATCATCCATCTTTCCGCCGGCGATATGATCCCGGCTGATTGTCGTGTGATCGCCAGCACCGATCTTTTCATCAGTGAATCGATGCTCACCGGCGAATCGCTGCCGGTAGAAAAAATGCCAAAACCGGTCACAGAAGTGGATCAAATCCAACCGATCGAACTGAACAACCTCTGTTTTATGGGAACCAATGTAGTCAGTGGTTCTGCCACTGCTGTAGTGGTCAACACCGGCTCCGATACTTATTTTGGCAGCATTGGGAAAAGCATCACGGGGGAAAGCCCTGAAACCAGTTTTGACCTGGGTATCAGGAATGTAAGTATCCTCCTGATCCGTTTTATGCTGATCATGGTTCCGCTTATTTTTCTGATCAATGGATTGCTCAAAGGAGATTGGGTCGATGCTTTGCTTTTTGCTATCGCTGTAGCGGTAGGACTCACTCCTGAAATGCTCCCCGTAATCGTCACCGCCAATCTGGCCAAAGGAGCGCTCAGCATGAGCCGCCACAAAGTGATCGTCAAAAGGCTCAACGCCATCCAGAATATCGGAGCCATGGATCTTCTCTGTACGGACAAAACCGGAACACTTACCATCGACAAAATCGTTCTGGCCCAACATCTGAATGTTTTGGGAGAAGAGGATTATGAAGTACTCAAATGGGCATATCTCAACAGTTTTCATCAGACCGGTCTGACCAATCTGATGGACCAGGCTGTGCTGGAGCACGTGGAAGTTCACGATTACCTCAAGGTCGAAAAAGATTTTACCAAAATAGATGAAATTCCATTCGATTTTGAACGGCGAAGGATGAGTGTCATTCTGCGACAAAAATCAGGAAAACATCTGATGATCAGCAAAGGAGCCGTAGAGGAAATGCTCGATTTGTGCACTCATGCGTTCGATCCGGGTGAAGACCGACAGCTGCATATCGAGAAAGATGAGGTCGTACCTTTGGATGAAGAAGTCCGCAAAACTATTCTCGAAACTACCTCCCGCCTCAATGCACAAGGAATGCGGGTTTTACTTCTTGCGATTCGGGAGTTTTCGGCCGATCATCCGCTGAATTACGATGTAGAGGATGAATCCAACCTCATCCTGACCGGGTTTATTGGATTTTTAGATCCCGCCAAACCCTCAGCTGAACCCAGCATCGCAGCACTTCGAAAGATGAATGTCGATGTAAAAGTATTGACAGGAGACAATGAGATCGTCACCAAAAAAATATGTGATGATGTGGGTATCCCTGTCCAAAACATCATGATGGGACATGAAGTAGAAAATATTTCAGACGAAGAATTGATAGATCAAATCGATGATATTTCCATTTTTGCAAAAGTGAGTCCTCTTCAAAAACAGAGGATCGTGCGACTTTTACGGGAAAAAGGTCACACCGTCGGTGTACTGGGGGATGGAATCAATGATTCCGCCGCCCTGAAAGAAGCAGATGTGGGAATCACCGTCGACAATGCAGTCGATATCGCGAAAGAAAGCTCGGATATCATCCTCCTTGAAAAAGATCTGATGGTCCTGTACGAAGGAGTTCTTTATGGTCGGGAAACTTTCGGGAACATCATCAAATACATCAAAATGGCGGTCAGCAGTAATTTTGGAAATGTATTCAGCATCATCGGAGCGAGTGCGTTGCTTCCGTTTTTGCCCATGCTTCCGATACAGATCCTTGTCCAAAATCTGTTGTACGACATTTCTCAGACCTCGATCCCATGGGATAAAATGGACAAAGAATATCTGGAGACCCCCAAAAAATGGGAGCCGGAAGGCATCCGCCGTTTCACGATCTATATTGGACCGATCAGCTCTATTTTTGACTATGTGCTTTTCGCGGTGATGTTTTTTGTGTTCAAGGCCAACTCACCCGAATCACAAAGTCTATTCCATTCAGGTTGGTTCGTATTGGGACTGGTTTCACAGACATTGATCGTGCATATGATCCGGACGAAAAAAATCCCATTCGTACAAAGCTGGGCAAGTGTCCCCGTTATTGTGATGACCTCATTGATCATCATCATCGGTCTGATCATTCCCTTTACCCCGTTGGCTGAAACCTTGTACATGGTTCCTCTGCCGCCTGCTTACTTCTTTTGGTTGCTGGGAATCTTGATCGCATATTCCCTGTTGATCGAGGTCGTCAAAAGATGGTATGTGCGCCGGTTTGGTGAATGGTTGTAAGTGTGGGTGATGGTTGTGATACTGGTTTGTTTTTTATGAAATAGCTGTTTTATGAGCATAATTCATGATATCACCTATCCTCGTCCAGAAGATGAGACTTGGGAAGTCTAAGGTATATCCTATAATGTTCCAATGACGGATCGTTGACTGTGTCTCAGGCGGAGAATGAGAACGAGAGGCACAAAACAAGATGATGGATATTTACTTGATCTTATTGTATTTTTTCATAATCTCAAGAACCTTATCCACCGGAAGAGCTTCGATCGTATGTCCATTCCTTCCAGTCATCGTCTCGGCGGCAAAAAGTGAATTGTGAATTGCTTCTTCCGTCGCTTCGATCACCGCCAGAAAAAGAGGTGAGATTTCATCATTGCGCAAAGTAACCTCTGTCTTCACCGCTTCCGGAGAAGAATGAGGAATGAAATTTTCCTCCGCAACTGAAAAAGCAATGACATAATCACCACTACCATTGGAGGCAATACTGCCGGTTCGTGCCAGTCCCATCATCGCACGCTTCGCGAGCCGTTCCAGGTTTCTTGAGCTCAAAGGTGCATCTGTCGCTACCACAATCATACATGAACCATCGGTATCATACGAATAAGATCGGGGGAGACTTCCCAGTTCTTCCGCTACAGGAACTCCATTGAGATCATATACACCTCCAAAATTGGTTTGCACCAGAACACCAACGGTATATCCACCCGATTTTTCAGGTATGACACGGGATGAAGTCCCGATTCCCGCTTTATATCGAAATCCTATCGTTCCCGTTCCGGCACCGACATTTCCCTCTTCCACCGGCCCATCCTTCGCATTTCGTATCGCATTCAAAACATGCTCCGATGTTACATGCAATCCCCGGATATCGTTTAGCCAGCCATCATTGGTCTCTCCCACAACTCCATTCACGGACAGCACCCCTTCATTTCCCGGTTGAGGAAGTGTATGACGGATCAAACCTTCTATCGCAGCAGACACACTCAAGGTATTAGTCAAAATGATGGGTGTCTCGATGTTCCCCAGCTCTTTCACCTGACTGTATCCGGCCAGTTTGCCAAAGCCATTTCCAATATATATAGCAGCCGGGACTTTTTTCTGAAAAACATTGTCTGAATGGGGTAGAATAGCTGTTACTCCGGTTCGTACGTCATCCCCTTTGATGAGCGTGGTATGACCAACTGTGACACCCTTCACATCAGTGATTGCATTGTGCTCTCCCGGACGAAAAACACCGATTTCAATCCCATAATCCCGAACACGCTTGTTTTGTGAAGTACCGGTTACGACGACCATCGTCAAAATCAGACAAAGAGCTATATATTTCATAGAAGGAGACGTTGTTTTCTGAAAAAAGTAAATATATATCTTTTTACAGACACCGGCGACCGCCATCTCTCCTCCAGCTCTTACCGGATGATTCGACGGAATAGAAGTAACGATGAATTCATGATCAAGAATGATTCATCATTATTTTCTTCAAACGATTCATCTATAAAATCAACCATTCCCAAAAACGAATTCGCGCTTTGGATCAGTCAAAATAATCCTGATATTCCAGGTAGGATTGCTGAATTTCGAGTACGATCTTGTCGGCTTCTGCAGCATCATTTTCGTTCTTCAATTCCTGAACCAATTCCAGATGCGGGTGCAACCACTTATGCAGTTCATCATGACTTTTCCCCTCCATTGTGCAGCTTTGGATCAACTGATTATTTTGTTCCGTCAACTGCTCTGCCAATTCGTGGTAATCACTTCTGCGCTCCGCAATAAATCCGTGCACGAGTTCATGTCCCCGTCGCACAAATGGTTTCATCTCTTCATTTACCACCCACTTTTCTCCATTATTGAGCTCCAGAGGTTCATTTTCATGGGCGTGATCATCATGATTTTCTATTTCTTCAGCAGGAGATTCTGCTGCGGAATCCGGTGATTGATTACAACTCCATATAAACATGGTGCACACCAATATTGCAATAATCTTTTCCATATTGTTGATTTTATCGTCTAATTACTTATTTCTTCCCGCACCACGCACCACGCATCCCGCATCCCGCCCTCACTGATCATAATCCAAATGGATCTTGGCACTCTTTGGCATTGACTGACATGTAAGCCGGTATCCTTCCTCCACCTCTTCTTCATCCAATGAAAAATTGGCGATCATCTCGACCTCTCCCTCGATCAGCTTTGCCCGACAACTACAACACACACCTCCCAGACAAGAGAAAGGAGCCGGATATCCTTCATCCAGCACATATTCCAATATAGGAAGATCATCAAATGGCACCATCAGCACATGCTCCTCGCCATCCAAAGTAATCGTTACTTCACTCATATCATTATTATTTGAGGTCATAGAAGCCTCTTTATATTTCAATTTGTTACCCAATTCACTTTCAAATAATTCGAAGTGGATATTCTTTTCAGAAACCCCTTCTTCTACAAACATTTTTTTCAGATCAAAGATCATCTCTTCCGGTCCACACAAATAGATTTCATCCGTTCCGGGTATATCAAGCACCATCTTCTCTGCCAGCATTGTGCATTTGGACACATCAAGCCGTCCGCAATACAAAGCATCCTTCATCGGCTCCTCCGAAAAGAAATACTCGATGTCGAAACGATCCGCATGAGCACTTTGCAACTCCTGCAGCTCCCGGTAAAAAATAATCGTGGAAAACTTTTTATTTCCATAGAAAAGCTGAATGTAGCTGTTCGGTTCTTGATCCAGCACTTCCTTGATCAGCGAAATAACAGGCGTAATCCCGCTACCAGCTGCAAAGAATACATACCGTTTGCTCTGGTCTATTTTGGTCTTTATTGTAAAATGCCCTTCCGGCCCCATAATATCAACCGGCTGTCCTACCTCAAAATGCTCATGCGCAAATTGACTAAAAGCACCATCTTCCGTTTTCTTGATTGCAACCTCCCATTTTTTTTCATAAGGTGCTGTACTCAACGAATAAGGACGCTGCATTTCTTCGCCATTTACCTGTGTGCGCAGTGTCAGATACTGCCCGGCCTCATACAAAAGAGAAGATTCCAGATGATCGGGGATATCAAATTCTACTGTGATGGTGTCTGATGTTTCCCGTTGGATCTCCTTTATTTTGACGGTATGAAATTTGTGTTTCATAAATATATCGTCTCCTGTTTCTTTTCATATGAAATAAAAAAGTGCCCGAAATGTTGCTTTTATGCGTGCAAAAGTACGGGTTTATTTTAACAATTCAAGCCTAACATGCGAGCATCTTAGATGAGATGAGCGCCTTTCACCTTTTACGGATGGAATACCTTGGCATCAAATAAAATTTTCTTGATGTAAGTATCCAATTATACCAGAGCCTTCCGAGCTTCTGTCGGATCATTTAGCTCTCTTTTCAGCCTTCCGGGTCGCAATCGTCGACATATTTTAAATTTAATGTCGTATATTGCGACCATGTATTTGAATTGTCACTCTTACTATAGTCTCAGATACGGCACTCTTTCGCCTCAGGATATTGTAAATCAAGCCGTTGCACTGGGCATAGATCGGGTCGCATTGACCGACATCAACAACACATCCGGAGTTTTTGAATTTTACCGTGCGTGCAAACAAGCAGGAATCACCCCGGTGGTAGGGATCGAATTTCGGCAGGAAAATCAGATCCGCTACATCGGCATCGCCCAAAACAGTGAAGGATTCCGGGAACTGACGACTCTGCTATCTGCCCATCTGATGAATGGAGCTGTGATCCCCCGGATAGCTCCTCGCTGGAAAAACGCGATTGCGATTTATACTACTCTGCCCAAACCCATTTCAGATTTTGAATCACATGAATATTTCGGAGTGCGCCCGGAAGAAGTCCCCGCACTCTTCTCTTCACCGGTTCGTCACCATCCAAACCGGCTGGTAGCATGGGCACCGGTTACATTCCAGAAAAAAGAAGGGCACCGGATTCACAAACTCCTCCGGTGTATCGATGAAAATATCGTAATCGGTCAATTGAAGAATTATCCCGTCGCCGGAAAATATGAATATATGATACCACCTGCCACCTTGAAAAAAGCCTATAACACCTACCCCCAAATCATAGAGAACACTGAAAAAATCCTTGCCTCCTCCTCATTTCACATGACAGAAGGACCGGAGAACAACCGTCAGTTTTTCACCCATTCTGCAGAAGAAGACATGGCGCTTCTCGAAAAACTGGCTTTGCGTGGATGTCGGCGCCGATACAAAGACAATACGGAAGCACTCCAAAGGGTGCAAAAAGAACTCAAAGTGATCGGACAATTAGGATTTGCCACCTATTTTCTCATCACATGGGACATCATCCGCTACGCTAAGAGCGTAGGATATTACCACATCGGCCGGGGCAGCGGCGCCAATTCAATCGTCGCTTTTTGTCTTTATATCACTGATGTGGATCCTCTTGAACTGGATCTTTACTTCGAACGCTTCATCAATCCTTACCGCACCTCACCGCCTGATTTTGACATCGACTTCAGCTGGGATGAAAGAGATGACGTGACCGATTATGTATTCAAACGATATGGACGGGATCATACTGCTCTCCTGGCAACATACAACACATTCAAAGGCCGGTCCATCATCCGTGAACTGGGAAAAGTATTTGGTCTGCCCAAAGATGATATCGACATCCTGATCAGCGAGCCTGACCGAACCGACAAACATCATCCTTATGGAAGACATATCTTCCGTTTTGCAAAAATGATCGAAGGAATGCCCAATCATCTATCGATTCATGCAGGCGGGATCGTGATCAGCGAACGCCCTTTGTATTATCACACTGCTCTCCAGATGATGCCCAAAGGATTTCCGATCGTCCAGTTTGACATGTACACCGGTGAAGATATGGGATTTTACAAATATGATGTCCTGAGTCAGCGTGGTCTGGGACATATCAAAGATGCCGTCGATTATGTCCGTGAAAATCAAAACGAATCCGTCAATATTCACGATATCCGGCACATCAAGTCGGATCCCAAAGTGCGAAATCTTCTGAAATCAGGTCACTGTATCGGCTGTTTCTATATCGAATCACCTGCCATGCGGGGGCTGCTTCACAAGCTCCGCTGCGACAATTATATCGATCTGATCGCAGCCAGCTCTATCATCCGCCCCGGGGTGGCAAAAAGCGGAATGATGCGGGAATACATCCGTCGTGCCCGACACCCCCAGAGCTTTCAGTATCTCCACGAAACCTATGAAACCCACCTGAAAGAAACGTACGGAATCATGGTGTATCAGGAAGATGTCATGAAAATCGTACACCATTTTGCCGGACTGGATCTGGACGAATCGGATGTATTGCGCCGCATCATGACCGGCAAGAAAAAAAGCTCTGACACTTTTCATGAACTCCGCGCGAAATTTTTCAAAAACGCAAGCGAACGGGGACATGCCCCGGATCTTGCCCGGGAAGTGTGGCGGCAGGTAGAAAGTTTCAGCGGCTACTCTTTCTGCAAAGCACATTCTGCCAGCTTTGCCGTAGAATCCTTTCAGAGTCTCTATCTGAAAGCATATTATCCCCTGGAATTTATAGTCGCTGTCATCAACAATTTTGGAGGATTTTATTCCACAGAACTTTATATCCACGAAGCCCGTATGCTGGGCGGACAAATAGAGCCACCCTGCATCAACCACAGCCAACATAAAACCACACTCAAAGGCTCCTCGATTTATATTGGTTTTGGTCATATCCGGGATCTGGAGCACAAAGTCATCCACTCCATCATCGAAGAACGAAACAACAATGGACCTTTCAAAGATTTTGATGATTTCATGCGGCGCATACACATATCGGGTATCCAGTTGGACATCCTGATCCGAATCGGTGCTTTTCGATTCACAGGATTGAGTAAATATGAATTGATGTGGGAAAAAAATTCATTTCGCAAACCAGCCGGAGAAGCTTTTGGGATGCGCGAATTATTTGAAGAAGAACAAGAAGTGTACACACTGCCCCAATTCCGGGAAGTACCACACGAACAAGCTTTTGATGAAATCGAGCTGTTGGGATTTCCGCTTTCCAGTCCTTTTGAACTGATAAAAGAAGAACCACCGGAAGAAATACCTGCGGCTCGTCTGACAGCGTATGAAGGAAAACATGTGACGATGCTGGGGTATTATGTTTGCCGGAAACATGTCACGACCGTTCGCAAAAAAAGAATGAACTTTGGCACCTGGCTCGATCGTGCCGGTGATTTTTTTGACACCATTCATTTTCCACCTTCTCTCGTTCACAGTCCTTTTCGCGGAAAAGGGATGTATCTCATCCGGGGACGTGTCGTATTGGACTTTGGATTTCCAAGTGTCGAAGTAAGCAAAATGGAGAAAATCCCTTATGTGCGGGATCAGCGATACTGATCTTACGATTTAAAAAGTTCGCCTTGTTCACAGAAGGTATTCGGGTTCTCAAGTTTTAGCAGGGATCTTTTCACCGACGTCCCATAGGCATATCCGGTCAGTTTCCCATTTTTCCCAATCACCCGATGGCATGGAATAATAATCGCAATCGGATTGTGAGCACTGGCATTTCCCACTGCCCTGGCCCATTTCGGATTTCGTAGAAAGTAAGCAATGTCAGAATAAGTGCGCGTTTTCCCGTAGGGAATGGTCTGAAGTACCCGCCACACATTTTTGTAAAAATCAGGATGTTTTTCCAGATCAAACGACACCCGAAAACTTTTCAAGCCATGATGGAAATAAGCATCCAGCTGTTCGACCACATCTTCCAAAGGCGCATCATAGCCATACCCGGATTCTTCCACATCAGAATATGAAAGGATCCGGAGCGAACGCAGCCCGGAAGCAGAACTTTCAAGCCGAAGAGGTCCTACAGGAGAAGATATGGTGCCTCGGTAGATCATCACTCCCAATGTAAAGAAAATTCGAAACATAACATCAATAAACCCAATATGATTTCAAGAAGAAAACGAGCTTCTTGCTTTGAAAATATTATCGAAGCCCAACCTGAAAAGAAAGACCCGTGATCAGTACATGAAAATATATCGAAATGGATTTCTGGTCACCGGCCCATGAGTCAACCAGTAAAAACAATGTTTTATCTCTTGTTAAAAGATGATTGACACCTCAAAGCAATTCCCAATTTGTGAGAAGGGATCTTGCCTCAAAAAACAAAAAGAGCTGCAGAACAATTCCTGCAGCTCTCTCATTCTTGTGGTACCTCCCAGAATCGAACTGGGGACACATGGATTTTCAGTCCATTGCTCTACCAACTGAGCTAAGGTACCGACCATCTCAGAAAAGAAATGAATCCGATTCTGAAATAAAATATCTTATCTTTATTATTACACCTTCCGACAAAAATCGGCTTTTATGGTATATTCATGTCGTTTTATCTATAGTCCATTAAAGGACTCATCCTCCTACTTTTGGAGATTCGGAACCGCAAAGTTAATCCCTTTTTTTAGTTCAGCAAACGTTTTATTCGATAAAAATAAATTTGTGTGAAAAACGTCCCTTTATTTCTACTGACTTTATTTGCCGCAATGGCTCTTTCAGGCTATGTTTTGTACACTTCTCATCGTTCATCAATTGGTGTATTTCTTCTTTTCACCGGCGTCATTCTGGGGGCGGCTACCCTCATCATGAAAAAAGAAATCAACCTGTGGGCACAAAAAAGAGCCGGCGCGCTCCCCAATCGAAAAGAGATCGACTTTCTGGAACGAACATTCGCGCTTGATAAATACATTCCCCCTCACCTCAAGAAGAATTTTTATCAGCGGGTCAATCTCTTTTTACTGGACAAAGAAATAATCGCTCAAAATAAAAACAAAAAAGTACATCACCCGGTGGTTCTTATTTGTGGTGCTTATGCTGCATTTATGGATCAGGAACACCCCCATCGGCGGGTCCCCCTTCCCGATAGTCCGGTTTATGTATTTTACGATCATCCCTTCCCTTCTCCTGAAATTCAAGATCAATTGCACATCAGTGAATACCATCAAATGGATGGCGCATTTTTATTTTCAATCCCACATCTTATGAAAGGAAATGAAGCACCGGATCAATATCTTAATATCGCTCTTTACGAAACAGTCAAGGCCACTCCTGTTGCAAAAAAGACCAATATCAAAGACATGCCAACCCTGGAAGAATTGTGTGCTTACGGAGGATACACTCTTACCAAACTGGAAAAATACATGGGTTTGACTCATGATCATATTGACCCCGCCGCGCTGGCGATCACGCTGTTTTTCATCGAGCCATCTCGGTTTATCCGGACATTCCCTGCTGCCGGAAAATCCATTGCCCAGATGTTCCCCATCATGTATGAATACACAGGAAAATCAGAATCTAAAAGTCAATAAAATTTTTCCTTCGATTGCCCTATCGTATCAACAACAAATCGAACATCGCCTGAGAATGCCGGCCATCACGCCGGATATAATCGACCACAACGGCATAAACACCCGGCGGAGCCATCTGCTGACGGATCATCCCATCCCATCCCCGTGATGCCGAATCAATCTGATAATCCTCTTCATATACAAAATTCCCATACCGATCAAAAATCTGCACCTGAAGAATATCTGATATCTCCCCCCCAGGCGAAAGTTTGAAATAATCATTCTCACCATCCCCATTGGGAGAAAATGCATTGGGAAAAACATCTT
>Ga0209487_1001413_pt1 | contig 20334 bp, 27 predicted proteins | sample Poulit2012_FD_187524 | JGI IMG/M metagenome (GOLD analysis project Ga0209487, IMG submission 187524) | Agricultural soil microbial communities from Georgia to study Nitrogen management - Poultry litter 2012 (SPAdes) (version 2) | ecosystem: Environmental > Terrestrial > Soil > Agricultural land...
TAAAAGTTATGTTCATTTGTTTAATTAATCTGTTTATTGTATATTAATAAAGAACTTATATTTTAAGAATAAGGAGGAAAAGAGCATGCCTACACCAACGATGGAAGATTATATTGAACAAATTTATTTATTAACTGAGAAGAAGGGTTATGCTCGAGTTTCAGATATAGCAGAGATTTTCGATATACATCCTTCAGCAGTAACAAAAATGATTCAAAAACTCGATCAAAGGAGATTCGTACATTACGAACGTTATCGAGGTTTTGTTTTATCCAATAAAGGCAAAGAAATAGGCAAGAAGTTAGTTTTCAGACATGAACTTTTAGAAGAGTTTTTAGCTATTATTGGTGTAGAAGAACATTTAATATATGAAGAAGTTGAAGGGATTGAACATCATTTAAGTTGGGACTCCATTGACAAAATATATAATCTAGTACAATACTTTAAGGCTGATAAGTCAAGGGTTAAACAACTACAAAATATGAACAAATAAATGTCCATATGACTTTTACGTTATATGGATTTTTTGTTCTAAAAGTAAATTAATCTCCTACAATGTATTAACCCTTGATAAGAAAAGAGTGATAATTGCTTATGTTGAAGATTGATACTGTTTTTTCAGGTGGTGGAATGAAAGCATATTCATTTATAGGAGTGTTAGAAAGTTTAGAGGAACGCGACATAAAAATCGTTCGAACAGCTGGAACATCAGCCGGGGCAATTATATCAACTTTAGTAGCTGCAAATTATACTGCCCATGAAATTAAACATTTTTTAATGACATTACATGCAAAAAAATTACTAGATGCACCAAGATTAACAACAGTTTTACCATTTAGCAAATGGATGTATTTATATTTTCAAATGGGATTTTATCGTGGTCACACATTAGAAAAATGGTTAGCAAAAAAATTAGCACACAAAAATATTTATACGTTTAATGATATTCAACAAGGGCACCTAAAAATCATCGTGGTAGATTTAACTTTACAAAAAGTAATCGTTATTCCAGATGACTTGCAAAAGGTTTATCAAATAAATCCAAATACGTTTTCTGTTGCAAAAGCGGCCCGAATAAGTGCAGGTTTCCCGCTATTTTTCATGCCGTATCGATTAAAAAGTAAAAAATATGTAAGAACAAGTTATATGGTTGATGGTGGAGTAGTTAGTAATTTTCCGATGTGGGTATTTCAACAAACGCATCAATTGTCTAAACGTCCAGTCCTTGGTATAAAAATAACGGGTAATGAAAATAGAAAAAACATAAAAAACATATTTCATTTCACAGAATCTTTACTTCACATGATGAAACAATCTTATGATGATTATTTTATTGAACAATATGAAAAGGATATTATTTTTATTCCGGTTCAAAAGGTAGAAACGATGGATCTATCTATGAATAACATTAAGAAAAAAGAGTTAATTACTTTGGGAAAAACAACAGCTGAACAATTTTTAAATAAATGGCCTAATTAGCAAAAATAAACTATTTAAATGTTACCCGATCGTTATTTTTCCCTTTATTTCCCCCATCAATCACCCGTAAATGGCTCGGTCGTCTTCGGCGTCTTCTTTTTGTTTGTTGATATCTTTCTTTCGATTGTTTAACTGCTTGTTTATATTTTTTCATTTCATTAGTCGATCTTCGATTGCGTGAAAACAGATGAATAATAAATACTACAATCGCCCCAAATAAAACTAGCGAGAGTATGGAAGTTAATAGTGCCATAGGATTCCTAAAAAGTGAGACGATAAAACCAAATAAAGCTAAGCTAGCAATCACTATGAAAATTCCATTTCTTTTCATTATTTTAATGCCTCCAAATTTTTAATGATTACTTAAATTGTAACCTAGTTTATAAATATTATACAACGTAAACAAATTAAAACTTTTACATGAAATCACATATAGACGGTAAAGATAACACTGGGTGATTACATTGAAAAATAAAATTAATTTTCAAAAAAAGTTATTTATACGTTCAATATTTACTGGGTTTTTTGGGGGAATACTATTTTATTTAGCGATGTTATTTTTACTTGCATTTAATTTTGTTGACAAACAGTTTTTTCCAGAAATCCTTCTAACTAAAGGCTTTATGAAACAATTAATGAATTTTCTTATTATCATTATTTTATCATCTATTCATGCGACAATATATCATTTGATTTTTAAGAAAATATTGAATCTATGGTTTAGTGTATCTTACGGGATCGTTTTGTTTTTGCTATTATTTAGTATAAATCTGTTTGTTGAAAAACTAAAAATTTCAATAAATGATAGTACCTCATTAATTACTCTTTTAAGCTTATTTATTTTTTATGGGGTGTTCATTAGTTATTCCATTTCCTTTGATTATTATGAAACAATACAGCGAACAAGAATAAATCAATCATCGACTTAAAAAATATTATTAAAACTTTACAATGTATGATAAAATAATAATTACATTAATTTCTTTATAAAAGGCGGAAACAGAAATGGTGCAACAACTTTTATTACTAAATGGTCCTAATTTAAATATGCTCGGTAAACGGAATGAGGATATATACGGTTCATTTACATTGCAAGATGTAGAAAATATTGTCAAAGAAACTGCTCAATTGTATCAATTAGCAGTTACTTGTTATCAATCGAATCATGAGGGTAACTTAGTTGAACAAATTCAACAGGCGAATAAAACTTATCATGGTGTTATTTTTAATCCAGCAGCCTATTCACATACGAGCATTGCTATTCATGATGCTATTGAACTGTTAAAAATCCCAATCATTGAAGTACATATTTCAAATATTTATGAGCGAGAGCAATTTAGACAACAATCAATTACCGCCAAAGTTTCAACAGGTCAAATTACTGGTTTAGGATTACATGGATATGAACTTGCTACACATGCGATTGCTAGGCTAATAAAGAGAAAGGATGATTCACTTGAGTAAACTAGAACAATTAAGAGGCTCATTACAAGAAAAACAGTTAGATGCTATTTTAATTACAAGTCCTATTAATAGAAGATACATAACTAACTTCACAGGTACAGCAGGTGTTGCTTTAGTCACTCAATCTGATGCTGTGTTCATTACCGACTTTCGCTATACAGAGCAAGCTACAGAACAAATAAAGGATTTCACAATTGTTGAACATACAAATCCGATTCACAAGGAAGTTTTTCAACAATTAAAAGATCTAAACGTCGAAAAGCTAGGATTTGAACAAAATCACGTTACATATGCTGAATATACATTGTATAAGGAAACATTCAAAGATATACAATTACATGCAGTCTCAAATATAATAGAAAATTTGCGCCTCATTAAATCTGAAGAAGAAATTAAAGTTGTGGAAAAGGCAGCTGAAATAGCTGACCAAGCTTTCGAACATATTAAGTCTTATATAAAAGAAGGCGTAAAAGAAATTGATGTGGCAAATGAACTTGAATTTTATATGAGAAAATTAGGAGCAACTTCTTCAAGCTTTGATATAATCGTAGCGTCTGGAGAACGTTCTGCTTTACCCCATGGAGTAGCGAGTGAAAAAGTTATCCAGGCAGGTGAGTTAGTCACGATGGATTATGGTGCTCTTTATAATGGATATTGTTCAGATATAACGAGAACAGTGGCTGTTGGTGAAATTAGTGAACAATTACAAGAGATTTATGACATAGTTTTAACGGCTCAAAAAATTGGGGTAGAAAAAATAAAACCAGGTATGACAGGTAAAGAAGCTGATGCTTTAACGAGAGACTATATTACTGATAGAGGGTATGGGGAATATTTTGGCCATTCAACAGGTCATGGTTTAGGTATGGAAGTACATGAAGGCCCGGGATTATCTCATCGTTCTGACGTAAAATTACAACCAGGAATGATTGTAACAGTAGAGCCTGGAATCTATATTCCAGATGTAGGTGGTTGCCGAATCGAAGACGACATTGTCATTACTGAAGATGGTAACCGTCGATTAACAAAAAGTGATAAGGAATTAATAGTTTTATAAAAAATTTACAAAAGGAGTATGTCAATGATTTCAGTCAACGATTTACGAACAGGAGTTACTGTTGAACATGATAATAATATTTGGCAAGTTTTAGAGTATCAACATGTTAAGCAAGCGAGAGGTGCTGCATTTGTCCGTACAAAGTTAAGAAACTTAAGGAACAATAACATTCAAGAATTTACATTTAGAGGTGGAGAAAGAATTCCGCGTGCACATATTGAACATAAAAAAATGCAGTATTTATACGCATCCGGGGATTCGCATGCATTTATGGATATGAATACTTATGAGCAAATTGAATTATCTACTAATCAAATAGAGTATGAATTAAATTTTATGATCGAAAACATGGAAGTTAATATCATGGTTTATGAAGGCGAAATTATAGGTGTAACCTTGCCGACAAATGTAGAATTAACTGTTAAAAGTACAGAACCAGGTATTCGCGGTGATACAGTTAGTGGAGCGACAAAGCCTGCTACGTTAGAAACAGGATATACTGTACAAGTACCTTTATTTATTAACAATGGAGACAAATTAATCATTAATACAACAGATGGAAAATATGTTTCCAGAGCATAAAGTTTACTTAAATAAAGTTATAAAAGCAGCTCGATAAGATGAGCTGCTTTTTTTGATCCTATTTATAAGAGTCATATTCAATAATTAATTACATACATTTGAAACAAACGTTAATATGAAGTGAGGAAATTTAATGGAAGGAATTTTAAACATACTACCAGATAAATTAACTCCTTTAGTAAAGCAGGAATTAAATAAGAAATCGTTACAAGAAATACGATTAAGACTAAATCAACCAATTGAATTTATCTTTGAGGACAACATTACCTATACACCTTATTCTGTAGGTAAAAGTGATTTTTCACAAATGATTAATTTATTAAGTGAGCATTCATTTTATCGATTAGCAAATGAGTTAAAAGAAGGATTTATCACAATCCACGGTGGACATCGTGTAGGAATAGCAGGAGAAGTAATCACAAAAAATGGAAAGGTTCACTCTATAAAACACATTAGTTCTTTAAATATAAGAGTTGCTAGAGAGAGAATAAATGTGGCTGAACCGTTAATACCGCATTTATATAAAGATCAAATTTTAAATACATTAGTCATCGGTCCACCCCAAAGTGGAAAAACTACTTATTTGCGCGATATTATCAGAATAATTAGTACAGGTTGGCGACATGTGAAAGCTAAAAAGATAGCTTTAATTGATGAACGTTCAGAAATTGCTGCTTCTAAAAATGGGATCCCTCAGCATAATATTGGTAAAAGAACTGATGTTATGGACGCATGTCCGAAAGCTGAAGGAATGATGATGATGATTCGTTCCATGTCCCCAGAAGTAATTGTTGTCGATGAAATAGGAAGTAAAGAAGATGTATTCGCTATATTAGAAGCTATACATGCCGGTGTATCAATCATATGTTCAGTCCATGGACATTCATTAGATGAGTTAAAAAATCGTCCATCCTTACAAAAGTTATTTAAATACAATGTCTTTGAAAGATTTATTATATTAAATCGAACCGTGGAATCCCATCATCACTTTGTAATTTTGAATGAACAAGAAAATAATCTTCTAAAAAAGCGAGGTGTATGACAAATGAAATGGTTGGGAGCGATTATACTCATCATTATAACAACATTTATTGGCCTTGAATATAGTACAAGATTAAAAAGTAGACCAAAACATATACATCAAATAAAAAATGCACTTCTCATTTTAGAAGCGGAAATATTGTACAGCCAAACAAAAATAAAAGATGCATTTGAAACGATAAGTAAACAAATTCCTAATCCAACAAAAGAGTTATTTTATGCTTCAGCCAAAGATTTGTCAACTAATAAATTACATTTATTTGAGATCTGGGAAAATAATGTTCAACGATATATCGAGCGCTCAGCATTAACAGAAAAAGAGAAAGAAATTTTACTTCAGTTTGGAAAAACTCTCGGTCAGTATGATATGACACAACAACAAAAACAATTAGCGGTAACGAATAATCACTTACATCGGTTATTACAAGAAGCGGAAGCCCTTCGTGATCAATATGCTAACATTGCAAAATCATTAGGAGTTTTATCCGGGGTTTTCATAGTCCTATTACTTATATAACGTGAAGGGAGAGCATATAAATGGTTGATACATCTGTATTATTTCAAATTGCGGGAATTGGAATTATTGTAGCAATCATCCATACAATTTTGAAACAAATGGGAAAAGAAGATATGGCTCACCTTGCGACATTAATAGGATTTATTATCGTGTTAATCATTGTTATTCAAAGTTTAGCGGAATTGTTCCAACAAATTCGTTCGATATTTTTAATGCAAGGTTAATAAAATGGACATTTTACAAATTGTCCTCTTTGGAATTGTTGCTTCGATTTTATATATCATTTTAAAAGATACAAATGAGACTTTTGCATTTTTAATCATATTAATGACAAGCATCATTATTTTTCTGACCATCATACAACAAATTCGTTCTGTATTTATGTTTATTGAACGAATTGCATATCAATCAAATGTTCAAAACATACACTTACAAACAATCTTAAAAATTATAGGCATTGCATATATAACAGAAATTGGTGCGAACATGACTAAAGATGCTGGATTAAGCTCTGTTTCATCAAAAATAGAGCTTGCAGGAAAAATAGCAATCATATTACTTGCAATACCCATTCTAACAGCTGTTATTGAAGCAATTTTAAACGTGATACCAACGACATAATGAATATTTTAAGGGGGAACTATTCATGCATGATCCCATTTAACAAGATCACTTTTAGTCTATCCCTATGTATAATTATATTCTTTTTCCCTATAGATACTTTAGCACAATCCGAAGACAACGATTTGGACCGAGATGAGTTTATCGATGCTATTGATACCGGGGAAGTAGAAGCGTTTTGGAATCAATTAGTTTATGAATATGGAAGTTATTTGCCGGAAGTTGAACATATTACGTTTCGTTCGCTTTTAAATGAAACGGACAATCTATCAGTAAAAAATATCGTGACAAATTTATTTACCTTTGCTTTTCAAGAAATTATGTTCAACGGAAAATTACTTAGTATGTTACTTATTCTTGCTATTTTTTCATCGATCTTACAAACGATTCATTCCGCATTTGAAACAAGCACAGTTAGCAAAATTGCTTATTTTATTATCTTTTTAGTTTTATTTTATTTAGCAATAAACAGTTTTAAGCTAACGATTACTTATATGACATCTACGATTCAAATAATGAGTGATTTTATTCTTGCTATTGTACCACTACTTCTAGGTTTACTTGCGAGCATAGGCAATTTACTTTCTGTTTCATTCATTCATCCACTCATTATTTTTGCAATTAATATCATTAATGTTTTAACGACCACATTTATTGTACCATTACTAATTTTATCATTTTTATTAATGATGGTTAGTTATATAAATAAACAATATCAAGTTACCTATTTAGCAAAACTGTTTAGGAATATTAGTTTAGGCGCTTTAGGCGTATTTTCAACGGTCTTCATTTCCATGATGACGATTCAAGGAACAGCAAGTGCTGTACAAGATGGACTTGCTTTGAAAACAGCAAAATTTGTAACTGGAAATTTTATTCCCGTCATCGGTCGAACGTTTACAGATGCAGTTGATATTGTATTAAATATTTCACTAACACTAAAAAACACGATCGGTATCATCGGTGTTGTCATGATTATTTTATTTGCAATTTTTCCGATGATTAAAATTTTAATTATCGCATTTATGTACAAACTGGCAGCAGCTATTATTCAGCCAATAGGGGAACAAGCAATTGTTAAAACCTTAAACAGTATTAGTAATTACACATTATATATTTTAGCTTGTCTTGCAATGATTACATTTATGTTTTTTTTATCGATTGTCATTATTATTGTTTCGAGTAATGTAACAATGTTTATCAAATAAGGTGATATAAATGGCGATGATTAATGATTGGGTGGCAGAAATAATTGTGCTAATACTTTTAGCGTCAATTATTGACCTATTAATTCCTAATCATGTATATAAAAAATATGTTCAACTCGTTATTGGACTTATCATATTATTGATCTTCTTAAAACCATTATTTTACTTCTTTAATTATGACATTGTTCAAAATATTCAATTATCATTGGCATCTCTTCAAGAAAATGCTGAACAAAATGAATATGTCAAAAAAGATATGAAACAAAAAGAAATACAATCTGGACAAGATGCATATATTTTAAAACATATGACAGAACAGCTCATTCAAATAGCTAAATATCCACTCATTGATCAACATGAATTAGAAATTTCTCATATTGATTATGAATTTACGGATGAAGTTGTAAGTTATGAGTCTCTAGAAACCTTATTTGTTTATGTGATCCCATTTTTAATGGAAGGAGGGGAAGTTGAGCAAATTGAACAAATAAACATACAAAATGAAGTAAAAGAAGAAACCGAAAAACCCTTTAATGAAAAAGAGGTTATTAAGTTATTAAAAGAGTTGTGGGAATTTGAACATACAAAGGTAAATGTCATATGGGAGGGGGCATAATTTGATACGTAAATTATTACAATATTTTAATATCGACTTTGATAAACTTCCAAAACGATACAAATATTTAGTCATTATCGGTTTAATTGGCATCATGCTCATGTTAGTGAGCAGTATATTTTCAAATAAACAGAACGATTCAATAATTGAAGAACAAAAGCCTCCCTTACCTGTAAATGAAAATGACCTAGAAGACCATGAGCAGATAGACAAGGAAGAAGCAAGCACTATCATTGAACAATTAGAAAAAGATATTGAAAATCAATTAGTTACAATGTTAGAGGCTAGTGAAAATTTATCAGATGTAGAAGTAATGGTTAATGTTGATTCAACAAATATTTATATATATGAAAAAGATATGATGAAAGGCAAACAAATTACAGATGAAACAGATCAAAGTGGAGGAGAAAGAAAAGTAGAAGATGATACAGAGGAAAGTCATATAGTCTTTGTTAGAAAAGGTGAAAAAGAAGAACCATTACTCATTCAAACAAAAAAACCAGCAATTCGGGGCGTATTAATAGTTGCAAAGGGTCTAGGTAATTTGACAACTCAAAATGAAGTGATAGATGCGGTCTCAAAAGTCCTCGATGTCCCAAGTCATCGAATATCTGTCATGAATAAACAATAGGAGGATTGGTTTTATGTTAAAAAAACAAACCGTATGGTTACTAACAATGTTAAGTTTGATGGTCGTTCTAAGTGCCTATTATATTTTGTCTGAACCAGATGAACAAGATCTCTCACTTTTTGATGAAGACTTTAATGATTTAAATGTATTAAACGATACATCAAACGATATAGAAACTGAGGTTACAAATATTACGAATGAACAACCAGATGAGTACTTTGCGATGTTAAGAATGGAAATACAAAATGAAAGAAGCATGAGTAAAGAAAGATACAATAATATTGTAAAATCCAGCTCTGCATCAACTGAAGAAAAAAACGATGCATTAAATCAAATTCAAGAAATTGATGAGACAACAACAAAAGAGACCATTTTACAAGAAAGGATTTTAGCCTTAACAGATAGTTATGAAGATGTATTAGTTCGTTACAGCAATGATAAACTTCATGTACATGTTCAAACGGATGATTTGTCGCCACAAGAGGCTAACCATATTATGCAATTAGCTCGAAGTGAATTTGGTGAAATACCAGTAGAAGTGAATTATAACCCTTAGTCCCCATTCAGGTGTAGCTATCTACATCTGAATATTTTTTTCATAAACTATTCGCATTGATATCAATTCATTGTTATAATTGGATTTACGTAAGTATATATGTGGACATAATTCACATATATACTGTTATCATTTTTATTTTTATCGTATATTATATGTATATTTATTCAAATCTTTTTTAAAATGGAGGCTTTTATATGTTAAAAGTACAAGAAATCAGAGAAATTATTCGATTAATTGACGAATCATCAATTAATGAATTTACTTATGAATCAAATGGAACGAAAGTGAAATTAAAAAAATCAATGTCCGGAGAAATTGTTCAAGCAGCTCCTTCAAAAAATCTAGTAGAATCTACTTTAGAACAGCCGAAGGAAGAGAGTAAGCAAACGGAAAATAAAGCGGTACATATAGAATCTGAGGAAACTGTCGATGAAATAACAGAAGTAGATTATGATCATGAAATCGTTTCTCCAATGGTAGGAACCTTTTATCAAGCACCTTCACCAGAAAGTGATCCATACGTACAAAAAAATAGTGTCGTTGAAGAAGATACGATTGTCTGTATCGTAGAAGCAATGAAATTGTTCAATGAAATCGAAGCAGAAGTAACAGGAACAATTGTAGATATTTTAGTGGAGGATGGAGAACTAGTAGAGTACGGCCAACCATTATTTAGAGTGAAAAAGAATTAAGGGAGGAGTACTCGTGATTAAAAAGATCTTAATAGCAAATCGTGGAGAAATAGCTGTACGAATTATTCGAGCTTGTAAAGAATTAGGTATAGAAACAGTTGCCGTATATTCTGAAGCGGATAAAAATTCATTACACGTTCAAATGGCTGATGAAGCATATTGTATTGGACCAACATCAAGTAAAGACAGTTATTTAAATATAACGAATATCATGAGTGTCGCTACATTAACAGATGCTGATGCCATACATCCAGGTTATGGCTTTTTAGCAGAAAACGTTGATTTTGCTGAAATATGCCAGGAATGTAACATTACATTTATCGGACCTTCACCAGAGTCAATCGAAAAAATGGGCATAAAAGATGTAGCAAGAGAAACAATGAAAAAGGCAGGTGTCCCTGTCGTCCCTGGTTCAGAAGGCATCATTGAATCAGAAGAAGAAGCAAAACAAATCGCCGAAGAAATCGGTTACCCTGTCATTATTAAAGCTACTGCTGGTGGTGGGGGAAGAGGAATTCGAGTAGCCCGAGATGAAGAAGAATTGATAAGTGGAATTCGAGTCACTCAAGAAGAAGCAGAAATTGCATTTGGAAATCCAGATGTTTATCTTGAAAAATATATTGAAAACTTTAGACACGTAGAAATACAAATATTAGCGGATGAATTTGGAAACACTATTCATTTAGGTGAAAGAGATTGTTCGATTCAGCGTCGCTTACAAAAATTAATTGAAGAAACACCTTCACCAGCAATTACAGAAGAAATTCGAGAAAAAATGGGTAATGCATCTATTCAAGCAGCTAAAGCTGTTGATTATGTAGGTGCTGGTACTATCGAATATATTTTTGATCTAGATGAACAAAAGTTTTACTTTATGGAAATGAATACACGTATCCAAGTAGAGCATCCTGTAACAGAAATGGTAACAAGCATCGACTTAATTAAAGAACAAATTCATATTGCGAATGGAGAAAAATTGTCAATCACTCAAGACGACATTTCTTTAGATGGCTGGTCGATTGAGTGCAGAATTAATGCAGAGGATCCTTATAAGAACTTTATGCCTTCACCGGGCACAGTAGATTTATATTTACCACCAGGTGGATTAGGTGTTAGAATTGATTCTTCCGTTTATCAAGGATATGAAATAACACCTTTTTACGATTCAATGGTGGCTAAAGTGATTACCCATGGAAAAACAAGGGAAGAAGCCATTCAACGAATGCATCGAGCCCTTGATGAATTTGTCATTAATGGTATTAAAACTACAATTCCTTTTCATAAAGAAATTATGGAAAATGAAGTCTTTAAAAAAGGGAAATTTAATACAAATTTTTTACAAGAACACCCGATTTTAAAAGAAGAAAATTAGAGGAGTGAAAACATGGCTGAAAAAGAACTTTTATCAGTAACAAATAAAGATAGTTTAGGCAAAATAGAAATTGCTCCTGAAGTCATTGAAGTAATCACGGGCCTTGCTGTTGCTGAGGTAGACGGTATTTCAATGGCTCGAGGTTCCTTTGCTGAACGTTTTGGTAAAAAATATAGTCAAGGTGTAAAGGTCGATCTTGAAAATGGTGGTGTCATGATCGATTTATATATTGTGTTAAAATATGGAGAGTCAATTCCTAAAGTAGCTGAGAAAATTCAAACGAATGTAAAACAAACTTTAAGGAACATGGCGGAATTAGAAGTAAAAGAAGTTAATATACACGTGATGGACTTAGAAATGGAAACTGAAGAATAATAAAGTAGTAACAATTGATGAGGTGGCATAAATGAAGCGTCGAACAGCAAGAGAATATGCATTAAAAATTTTATTTTCCATGGACATAAACTTTAAAGAGCCAGAAGAAGCCATTCAAGATTTCTTACAAACAAAAGAGAGTGATCCTTTCTTAAATAACCTTGTAAAAGGAGTATATAGTCATCTAGAACAGATTGATCATGTAATTAGTAGCCATTTAGAAAACTGGACAATTGATCGAATTGCCACCGTTGAAAAAACGATCTTACGTATAGCAGTTTATGAAATAGAGTATGAAGATGATATTCCAAAAGAGGTTTCAATTAACGAAGCTATCGAAATTGCTAAAAAATATAGTGATGAAAAGTCAGGTAAATTTATCAATGGTGTGTTATCTAAACTACTTTAGAGAACACTTAGTTATGTGTTTGTAACTTTACATGAATATGCGAAGGGATTGTCTTTTATTGGAAAAAAAGTATTTAACAGTAACAGCGCTTACAAGGTATATTAAACGCAAAATAGATTCAGATCCACATTTGCATGAAGTTCTCATTAAAGGTGAGATTTCTAATTTTAACCATCACCGAAGAGGTCATATGTATTTTACATTAAAGGATGATCATACGAGAATTTCTGCTGTTATGTTTGCCGGTTACAACCGATATCTTAACTTTACCCCAGAAGAGGGAATGTCGGTTTTCATCAAAGGGCAAGTGAGTGTTTATGAAAATTTTGGTCAATACCAATTATACGTCCATGAAATGCATCCCGATGGTGTTGGTGCTCTTTACTTAGCCTTCGAACAATTAAAGAAAAAGTTGTCTAAGGAAGGCTTATTTGATGTAAAACATAAATTACCGCTTCCGAAATACCCAAAAAATATTGGAATTGTTACGTCAGATACAGGAGCAGCTATACAAGATATTTTATCCACATTCCATAAAAGATATCCAAGGGCAAATTTATATATTTTACCCGCTATCGTTCAAGGAGAATATGCACCAGATTCAATTGTAACGATGATTGAAAAAGCTAATCACTTTCACATAAAACTTGACTTACTTATTGTAGGCCGTGGTGGTGGTTCGATAGAAGATTTACAGCCTTTTAACGAGGAGCGAGTTGCTCGAGCTATTTTTCATTCAAAAATACCAATTGTATCTGCCGTTGGCCATGAGACAGACGTAACGATTAGCGACTATGTAGCCGATTTACGCGCACCAACACCGACCGGAGCAGTTATGTTAAGTGTTCCTGCACAAGATGAATTACTAAAAAATATCCAACATATGAAACAAAATTTGCTCAGATTCGTTACACAAGTCCATAAAAGTGAACAGGAACGGTTGAAGCGATTACAGTCATCCCATGCCTTTCGATATCCTGAACAATTGCTTCAACAAAAAGAACAAGAGCTTGATTATAAAATGGAGCGTACAGAAAGAGCTTTTACACATTTAATACATGAAAAAGAACAGAAACTAAAAAATGTAAATATTCGTTTACAAGTAACGTCTCCACGGGAAGAAATTGCCCAGTATAAAGAAAAAGTTGCTACTTATGATAAGCAATTGTTATCATCTTTTAAAAAACTGTTAAACGAACGTCGGAACGATTTAAACAACGCGATTGATAAATTAACATTATTAAGTCCACTACATACGATTCAACGTGGTTTTGCTTTACCCTATGAAAAAGATGGAACAATTATTCGCACGTCAAAACAAGTACAAACTAATGATGCGATAACAGTGGAAATAAAAGATGCTTATTTATCATGTAAAGTGAAGAATGTGAGGGAGAAAAATCATGACAAATGATAAGGAAAAGGAACTTACTTTTGAAGAGGCGATGGAACAATTAGAGGAAATCGTAGAAAAGTTAGAAGAAGGGGATGTTCCTTTAGAAAAAGCCATTGATTATTTTCAAGAAGGAATGAAATTATCAAAGTTATGTGGTGAAAAGTTAACAAATGTCCAAGATAAAATGACAAAGATTTTATCAGAAGAAAATGAATTAGAAACTTTTGAAATTGAGGAGGATTAAATTGTCAGAAGATTTGGTGATCTATATGGAATCAAGAATAAAAATGTTTAATGAAGAGTTAATACATTTTATACAAACATTGGAAATACCTCCTCATTTAAAAGAATCAATGTTGTACTCCATTAAAGCTGGTGGTAAAAGAGTACGCCCACTTTTAGTTATGGCTAGTTATGAAGCTTATAGAAAAGATGTTAAAAAAACAATTCATACATCCGCTGCCCTTGAGATGATTCATACGTATTCTTTAATTCATGATGATTTGCCCGCTATGGATGATGATGATTATCGTCGCGGAAAATTAACGAATCATAAAGTCTTTGATGAAGCAACAGCTATTTTAGCCGGGGACTCTCTTCTTACATATGCTTTTGAAATAATTGCCAATGACCCATTATTAACTGATAAAGAGAAAGTTTACACTATTCAAAAACTGTCTGTAGCAAGTGGCCCCCAGGGGATGATTGCTGGACAAACCTTGGATATTGAAGCAGAAGAAAAAGAAATAACACTAGATGAACTTAATCAAATTCATAAAAATAAAACGGGAGCTCTTATTCAATTTGCAGTGCACATTGGCGCTTATTTTGCAGGAGCATCTGAGGAGCAATTATCTTACCTAGATAAATACTCCTACTATATCGGCTTACTTTTTCAAGTTCAAGATGATATTTTAGATATTACTGGGGATGAGGAAAGGTTAGGAAAACCAGTAGGTAGTGATGAGATAAATGCAAAAAATACTTATCCAAGCTTATTAGGTTTGGAGGGTGCCAAAAAATATCGGGATTATTATGCAAAAGAAGCAAAAAATGCCTTAGACAAAGCTAATGCACGTCAATCATTTTTATATGATTTAATTAAATATGTAGCTCATCGAGACCATTAATAGATATAGATTTTTCTCTTCATTTATGATAAAATTTAAATAGTAGGAATGGCACAGTATTCTAGTCGGTCCTCTATTCCTCAAGGCGGGCCTAAAAATTCGCCAAAGGGCATATCGATGAAGTTCCTTGTGTTGGCTTGGGGCGCCCAGCCTTGGGCTAATGCTGGGAGTTAAGATTTTTGGGCGATCTACAAAGGCATGTAGGCGTTGACCCAATTATCGCGGAGGCCCATTGCTGTGTTAAATACTAAGCCTAGTGTTTATTGCGGCGTGGGGTATGAACCTACATGATCAACTGATAAAATCGGCTGGTGTGTAGTGTAGCCTGCCTTGAGTGGTGTGCTTGGGATTAGGAGTCACCTATGAAATTCACACTGCAAAAGAGGCTAGGGAATAGTTAAAGACCGGTGAGGAAAGCTCCTAGACTGTTCGAAGCGACATTTCCAAAGGATTATAGTGCGGACTAAGTGGTAATCCAGTCTAGTCTTTGGCGACAGGGCTAAAAGTCATTTAAAGGGGAACCGCCTTTATGGCGACATAAGGTATGACTTTGGGAAAACCAACTGGACCTAAGCCGCAGTCTTAACTTTAGAAATGGCCATTCCATTACATAATTACTTTCGAGGTAAAATATGAATCCACAAATAAAGCGTTCGATAAAATTCAGTTTAACAATTGCCGTTATCACATTTGTGTTAGCGGCGATTTTTTCAATTGTATCCTCTTCGTTACTGAGTAAGATTATTTGGTACTTAGGTATGATTGTTGTGCTAATCATCGTCTTAATAGGAATTGTTTTTGACATGTTAGGGATTGCATCAACTGCTGCCAAAGAAGCACCCTTTCATGCAATGGCAGCAGAAAAAGTTCACGGGGCGAAAGAATCCGTTATTATCATCCGTAACGCTGATAAATTTGCTAGCTTTTCAAATGATGTCATCGGTGATATATCAGGTATCGTCAGCGGTACAGCAACAGCGATTGTTGTTCTACAAATTTCCCAAATATTAGGATATAGTGATGGTTCAGCTGTTCATATTTCAATTTCTGTCATATTAACGAGTTTCGTTGCCGCTTTAACAGTAGGAGGAAAAGCATTAGGAAAATATTTTGCCATTCACAATTCCACTGAGATTATTATGATGACCGGGAAGGTTATTGCTGTTATAGAATCCAAATTAAAAATTCAATTATTACCAAGAAAACAAAAACGTAAATAAAGATAAAAAAGGATGGAAAAATGAAGAAAAAACGATTAGATGTATTGTTAGTTGAAAGAAACCTTGTAGATAGTCGCGAAAAAGCAAAACGGACGATTATGGCGGGATTAGTTTTCTCCGGTCAAGAAAGATTAGGTAAAGCTGGGATGAAAGTCGATGTTGATATTCCACTTCGCGTTAAACAAGATCTTCATCCTTATGTGAGTCGTGGTGGGTTGAAATTAGAAAAAGCTTTGCGGGAATTTTCAATATCAACTGCTAATAGAGTATTTATTGATGTAGGTTCCTCTACTGGTGGATTTACGGATTGTGTCTTACAAAACGGTGCTAAATTGAGTTACGCCATTGATGTTGGGTATAATCAATTAGATTGGAAATTGCGTAATGATGAACGAGTGATTGTTATGGAACGAACGAACTTTCGTTATGTAACTCCGGACATGTTAACAAATGAAACGCCGAACCTTGCCGCTGTTGATGTTTCCTTCATTTCTCTAACCCTCATTTTACCCGTTCTCAAAACGTTACTTTCAGAGAACAGTGACATCATCATTTTAATAAAACCGCAGTTTGAAGCTGGAAAGGAAAAGGTTGAAAAAGGTGGTATCGTACGAAATCCGAAAACACATATAGAAGTAATCAAATCCATATTAGCGTTTGCTAAAAAGGAAAATTTTCAGTTTTATGATCTCACATATTCACCTATTACTGGCGGAGAAGGAAATATAGAATATTTAGTTCATTTAGGATGGAAACATGATAGAAGTGAAGTAAATATTCATGAAAATTACATCGAAAATATTGTTCTTGAAGCTCATCAACATTTAGTAAAAGGAAACTGAGAAGTTGTAAGAGGTGAAATATAATGTTAACCGAATTATCAATTAGGAATTTTGCCATTATTAAGGAGATATCAATTACCTTTGACAATGGGCTTACAGTTTTAACCGGGGAAACTGGAGCAGGGAAATCAATAATTATTGATGCTGTCCAGCTATTAGCTGGTGGCCGGGGTTCTATACAATATATTAGACATGGGGCGAAAAAAGCTGAATTAGAAGCTCTATTTACAATACCTGATAAAAACCATAAGTCCTATGAAGTTGCTGCAGAATTTGGAATTAATATTTCTGATGAAATGCTTGTTTTAGAAAGAACGATTTCCTTAAATGGAAATAGTATTTGCCGAGTAAACGGCAAGTTAGTTACTTTAGCTATATTACGTGAATTTGGAAAAACACTAATTGATATACACAGTCAACATGAAACACAATCATTAATGGATAAAGAAAATCACCTCCAATTACTTGATTTTTATGCCTATGAACAAATAAAACAAACAAAAGAAAAATACCATGTTTTATATAAAAAATATGTTCATTTAAAACAACAAATTGAAAAATTTACCTCTGATGAACAAGAGTTAACTCATCGATTAGACTTACTTACCTTTCAAAAAAATGAAATTGAAAATGCAAATTTACAACCAAACGAAGATGAAATTTTAGAAGAAGAAAGGAAACAATTAGCCAATTTCGAAAAAATATATATGAGTGTCAATGAAGCATATAATGCCCTATATGGTGAACAAAAAGGATTAGATTGGCTAAATCAGGCTAGACTTTCTTTAGAAGAAAATAAGTCCTATGACTCATTTATAGAACAAAAATCTAAACAATTAAACGATGCATATTTTATCATTGAAGAGTTAAGCTTTGAATTACGAGATTTTAATGATCAATTACATTTCGATGAGCATCGACTAAATGAAATTGAAAGTCGATTGGACGAAATTAATCGGTTAAAAAGAAAATATGGCTCAACTGTAAATGAAATTCTTGAATACTTAGCTGAAATTGATGATGAAATAAATCAAATTTCAAATAAAGATAGCCATATTCATGAATTAGAACAAGAACTAATGGAAGTTACCCAGGATGCTTATTTAGAAGCTAAGCAATTGCATGATTTACGTAAAATGTATGGTAAGCAATTAATTCAAAATATTCATCAGGAGCTTAAAGATCTCTATCTCGAAGATGCAACCTTTGATATCCACTTTGAAACCCAAATCTCAGATGATATGTCTGAGGTTGAATTAACTGAAAATGGAATTGATAAAATTCATTTTCAAATATCAACAAATAAAGGTGAGCCCTTAATGGATTTAACCCAAGTTGCTTCAGGCGGGGAACTATCCCGGATTATGCTATCGTTAAAAAAGATTTTTTCAAAACATCAAGGTGTCACAAGTGTCATATTCGATGAAGTCGATACTGGTGTTAGTGGCCGTGTAGCTCAAGCGATGGCCGAAAAAATTTATCATATCTCACTGAATAGCCAAGTTCTTTGTATATCCCATTTACCGCAGGTGGCAGCAATGGCAGATGAACATAAATTTATTCAAAAAACAGAAACTAAAGACAGAGTTTCTACATCTGTCTTAGATTTATCGACAGACGAGCAAATAAAAGAACTGAGTCGAATGATCACGGGTACAAAATTGACAGATACAGCATTAAAACATGGTCAGGAGCTGCTTGATTTAGCTAATAGTTTTAAACAATCAGTGCATTAAATGTATTTTTTTAGTTGGAAATGTTAAACAAGTTTAGGGAAGATTCACTCGTTTAAAAAATCTCTTTTCGGTCAAAGTATGTATGAACAAAAACATATAGAAAGAGGAGATGAATATGAGTGAATTTTCGTCAGGTTGAATATAATATTCGGTTTTGGACGTCATTTATTATTGTTATAATAATTTTTTCTTTTATACATGATTTTTGGAATGTTGAACAACAATCTTTAGAACAAAAGAATGTTGACTATACCGAGGTTACAGGCTCAACTTATTATGTATTACCAAAAACATCATCAAACCTAAACGATACTTCACCACCTGATACACATATGTCAAGTAATGATACTTCACAAACAGAACTATCTAATATTCAAGTAATACCAGGCGGTCAGTCGATTGGTATACAATTAGAAACCTTAGGCATTTTGGTTGTTGGTCACCATAAAATAACGCAGGAACAAAAAATGTTTTCACCTGCCCATGAGGCAAATATTCAAGTGGGTGACCTTATATTAGAAATTGAAAACGAAAAGATTGAGTCGGTAGAAGATATAAAACCATATATAGAACAAGCAGGAAAGAATAAAGCTCCACTTTCGCTCACATTAAAACGCGGTGAGAAAATTATAACAACAACTGTATTACCTGTAAAAGATGAAGAGAAAAATAATTACTCCATCGGTTTATATATTCGAGATTCGGCGGCAGGCATTGGAACTTTATCCTTTTATGAACCTAAAACGAAAAAATATGGTGCCTTAGGCCATGTTATTTCAGATATTGATACAAAACAACCAATACCTATTCATACTGGTAAAATCATTCATTCTGAAATTACAAATATTCATAAAGCTTCAAGAAAAAATCCAGGGGAAAAACAAGCTAAATTTTCCATTCACGATCAAGCGTTGGGAACTGTGAATAAAAATAGTCCCTATGGTGTATTTGGTATATTAGAACAGCTTCCAAAGGAAGACGAAATGCATAAAGCGATGGATGTCGGATTTTCTAAAGACGTTCAAGAAGGTCCTGCAAAAATATTAACAGTTGTTGAAAATGAAAAAGTTGAAGAATATGATATAGAAATTGTAAATAATAAAATTCAATCAAACCCTTCGACAAAAGGAATGGTAATAAAAGTAACAGATGAAAAACTCATTCAACAAACAGGAGGAATCATTCAAGGAATGAGCGGAAGTCCAATTATTCAAAATGATAAAATTATCGGTGCCGTCACACACGTTTTTGTTAATGATCCAACAACAGGATATGGTGTTCATATTGAATGGATGTTGCAAGAAGCTGATATTTTAACTCAAGGATCTGAATTAAAGGCAAGTTAAATAAAGGGGATTGAATCAAATGTTGTATAGCTGATTCAATC
>Ga0209487_1001414_pt1 | contig 20333 bp, 18 predicted proteins | sample Poulit2012_FD_187524 | JGI IMG/M metagenome (GOLD analysis project Ga0209487, IMG submission 187524) | Agricultural soil microbial communities from Georgia to study Nitrogen management - Poultry litter 2012 (SPAdes) (version 2) | ecosystem: Environmental > Terrestrial > Soil > Agricultural land...
TTGGAGGAATTAGAATTCCTTGATTAACAGATAATTTTATAGTTTGACTTTCAATTTCAATGTAACCATTACCTTTTTCTGTCTGTAACCAGTGGAAAAAACTATATCCTGTAGGACGATATACTTTATGTTGTGACCAATTGTAACCAATTGTTTCACATGCTAATGGAAAATTTTGATTTAATTTTGAAAAAGCAAAACGCATAAAAGATCTCCTTAAAAGTTAATTTAGCATATTTTTAGAGTGAAAATTACATATAGCTAGTTAATATTTTTTATTAGTATTGTTAATAGAAAGCGATAACAAAGTAATTATATCTTAACTCGCTTGTTATTTTTAAGCAACCTTAGCATGCTAATAATTAAAACTTTGGAGGAAAATAAATGAATATTTATATTGTAAACCCAGATAATTTATTTTTAAATTTGAACAATGAAAAAATATTGTCCGGTCTACGTGAAAAGATGAAATTAAAGAAGGAACCGAAGCTAATCTATACCAGGGATAGTGTTGAACAAAATATTACTAAAGATGATATTGTTATTTTGGGATTAGGAAAAGTTGAAAACGATCAATCAAAATTTATTAAATGGATAAAACATCAAATTACTATTTTAAAGAATAAACAGATACAGCCTATTTTATGTACAGAGTGGCAATATTATTACCCTGAAAATAAGACTTCTTATATAAAATCTAATATCAATTTGCAAATACAATATTTAGCCACTAAATTTCAGCTAAAAACTCTTGATATTTCTAGCTTTCTAAATGCCTGGTACTTATCCTTAAAAGAAGATGAAAGAGAGAATAAACTCGAAAAAAAATCAGAATCTCCTGAATATTTAATGATGAATGAAGCTTCTCAATATGAAGTGCTATCACAGTATATTTTAAATTGGTTATTAAAAAATGTTTTAACTAAACAATTGGTAGAAGACTATTATTATGGAGCGTCAATGTATCCAGAAGTTTGGGATATAGATACTTTTAAAAACGATATTAAACATGCACGTAAAATGGGTATGAATGTGATCCGAATCGGAGAATTCTTTTGGGAAAAATTGGAACCAGAGAACAATGTCTATAATATGGATTATTTAAGAGAACTATTAAATATCAGCCAAAAAGAGGGAATGAAAGTTATTGTAGGGATACCCTCTCCAACACCACCAAGGTGGTTTACAGTCCGTTATCCAGATTCGAAAATAACTAATAGTAATGGTGAAGTAGAAGAGCATGGCTCAAGACAACACGTATGTACTAATCATTTAGAGTTCCGGAAAAAAATTTACCAGTTAACATGTGAAATAGGCCGAGTTGTGAATGAATATGAAAATGTGATTTTATTCCAAATTGATAATGAATACAAATGTCATGTTGATCTGTGTTATTGCGATACTTGTACTAATCTCTGGGGAAAATGGTTAAAGACTCATTATAAGACGATAAAAAACCTTAATGAAAGATGGGGGACAGATGTATGGAGTGAAAAATATAATTCATTTGTTGATGTAGTTACTCCTACTAAAACGCCTTTTATACACAATTCCGCATTAATGAATGCTTTCCGCTATTTTACAGCAGATACTATTAATGATATGGCTTCTGGAACATCACAGATTCTGACTGCAACATCAAGCCTTCCAGTAACCCATAACAGTGCGCTTGGTTTTAATTTAGAAAATTATGCATTGTTTACACAATTGGATATTGTAGGTTTTGATACATACGCACCGCACAATCAGTACTGGGGCTATGCTATGAATTTAAACTTATGGCGTAATGTAAAAGAATCTGACGAATATTTACTTTTAGAAACGTCAACTTCGCATGTGGGGCATTTAGAAAACTATGTAGATCCACATCCAAAAAATTATTTGAAAACTGAAATATTTTTAGGTTATGCATCGGGATTAAAATCTTTTGTATATTGGCCATTCCGTGGACAGCCAGTAGGTGTAGAACAACCTCATAGTGCAGTAATCACTCAAAGTGGAGGTCCTGACTTAGGTTATCAAGAAGTAATTGAAGGAGGAAAAATATTAGAAAAAATAAAACCTTTGTTGAAAGAATCTGAGGTTTCACGATCAAAAATAGCTATTATCTATTCTGATATGGCTAAGCGTTTTTACAATGTTGAGACGGGAGGTATTTATGAATACCGTGCATTAATAACTGATTTTTACCACTCTTTAATTAGTCGTGGTATTTCAGTAGAGTTAATTCCTGAAGAAGCTGATTTATCTTATTATGATTGTATTCTAGTACCTTTTGTTAGAAATATATCGTCTGCGTTTTTAGAACGATTAAAATCATTTGAAAAAGAAAAAGGGAAAATAATATTTGGTCCAATGACAGGAGATCGTACAGAAGATTTAACTTGGTATAGAGAAAATGGACTGGGTGAGATTGGAAAATTGTTTAACATAAAAAATGTTATCCAGTATATTTCAAGAAATGATAACACCAAATTGAAAGCTGAATACAGAGATAAAAATGAAGAATTTGGTGGATTAGTTACTGTGTTTGAAACAGATAGTCAGCCTGAAGTACAAATAAATACAGAAATAATAAATGATGGATACACTTTTTTAACTCATAATGAAGATAGCATCTATTTAGGAGCCTTACCTGAAAATCTACAGGAGAGTGCTTTTTGGGATGAGTTTATTCAAAGAGAGGTAAAACCTTTCGATGCAGATAGCGCCTTTCTTGAAGTTGAGAACGGAATCATTAAATATAGAAGAGAAAGCGAAACGTATATTCAATTTTATTTAGCAAATATGTCTGGTCATCAATCAATCATCCATTTACATCAAAAAGCAGTAGACGTTGATGGTAAAAGTTATAACACTGGTGATATTACTTTAGAAAAATATCAAACAATTATTTTGAAAGTATTAAAATAACTTATAAAAGAGAGGAATTGAATTTAATGGATACTAATATTCAAAATGAAACACTACCATTTGGAATGAAAGACAAAGTTGGTTATATGTTTGGAGATGTAGGATCGACATTTATTATGGGAGTAGTTGCTTCATTCGCAGCAATGTATTACACGAATGTGTTAGGCATTTCTGCAGGAATTGCAGGAGGTATTATTTCTATAGCGACTATTTTTGGAGCTTTTAGTGATGTTATTGTTGGACGTTTAGCAGATACCAGAGAATTAACATCTGAAGGACGTTTTCATCCTTGGATTCGTATAATGAAATGGCCATTGGCTGTATCAATGTTATTGATTTTTTTACCAGGAATTAGCAACTTACCACTTAGTATAAGGATTATATATGCCTTGATTACACATTTATTATATATAGCTTGTTTATCAGGATTTAACATTCCTTATGGTTCATTAGCTTCAGCGATTAGTAGTGATTCAGATGAACGAACCTCGCTATCTGTTTTTCGTAGTGTTGGCTCAGCAGTTGGAGCAGGAGGGACAGGTGCTATTTTACCTTTAGTTGTATATAGTCAAGCGGCAGATGGCAGTCAGGTATTATCAAATAACAAGCTTTTTATGAGTGCTATAGTATGTGCCGGTTTAGCTTTAATAGCTTATACTTTTATGTACAATATGACAACAGAACGAGTACAAGTTGAAAAAAATGAAAAAATAAAAGTGAATGAGCTAATTAAAGCTTTAGCTAAAAATAAACCTCTCTTGTCATTTCTAGTTGCCGAAATCACGATTGTAATAACAACGAGCTTATCTGGATTTATGATGTCATATTTATTTACAGTATATTTCCAAAATAATAAAGCTTTATCAGTTGCTTTATTATTTAACTATGCGAACGTTTTAGTGTTATCACCAATTGCCAAAAAACTTAGTGCAAAGTTTGGTAAAAAAGAGATTTCTTCAGTAGCGTTACTTGTTTCCTCTTTTCTTTACTTGGGTATGTATTTGATGAAAATTGAAAATCCTTGGATATATCTTGTTCTATTATTCTGTTCAACATTATGCTTTTCTATGTTTAACATTATGGTATGGGCTTTTATTACAGATATTATTGATTATCAACAATATTCTTCAGGGTTACGTGAAGATGGAACCGTTTATAGTGTAAATATGTTCGGTAGAAAAATTGCTCAAACAGTGGCAAATAGTTTGGGCGGAGGTTTGTTGGCTTTAATAGGTTATGTATCATCAAACACTGGTTCAACTGTACAATCTCAAGAAGTACTTGATGGAATATATGCTCTGGCCAATCTTTTGCCAGCAATCCTATTGTTTATTGGAGCTTTATTGTTAGCTTTCTGGTATCCGTTAAGTAAAACAAAGATTGATGAAGTTACCGATACATTAAAAGAAGTAAATAATTAATAAAAAGTTTAAAAAAATATATATAAATAGCTCCTATTAGCTTTAATTTATTATTTGACTCCGTTTAACTCTTTCTATAATGGTTTTATGCAGGAGAAAAGATACAAATTTTTACAGGTAAAGCAGGTCTAACTGGTCTAGAAATAGTGGATTTAACTATAGATGAAGCGTTTTTAGTCGAGGTAATATTATTCATGCTTAAGCTATGATATTAACAGTTATAGAACTTAAATTGTGAAAAAACATGGGCTTATAAGTAATAATTATTTAGTCTACTCTTTTCGCTTCACTTTGCTTTGCCATTCAATATATAACAAATTAACATTTCTCGATTTTAATATAAAATATCCCAATGCTATTTTTTTATTGTTAGAGCGTTTATAAAAATGGAAGGTGTAAAGATGTTTAAAAAAACATGGTTGAGATCATTAGGTCTTATTAGTACAAGTATACTATTAGGAGCGTGTGGACCAGGAGAGAATGTAACTGATGAAGCACAAGAAACAGATTCTATAGGCGACGAAAAACTGGTTATTTGGGAAGATATTGATAAATCAGCTGGACTTGAAGACGCTATTTCTGAATTTGAAGAAATGCATGATGTTACTATTGAAGTAATTGAGAAGAATATTGCGACTCAAGTTGAAGATATACGTTTAGATGGACCATCAGGAACAGGTCCCGATGTCTATACTATGCCAGGAGATAAAATAGGAACGGCAGCAACAGAAGGATTAGTTAGTGAAATTCCTGTGGATGATTCTATGATGAATATATTTTCTGAGGCTGCAATGGAATCTCAAATTATTAACGGAACTGTCTATGGTTTACCAAAAGCGGTTGAAACAACGGTATTATATTACAATAAAGATTTGATTTCTGAAGATGAGTTACCCACAACGTTAGATGAATGGTATGATTTTTCAAAAAAATTTACTGATGGTGAACAATATGGGCTCCTAGCATTATGGGACCAAATCTATTATGCAAACAGTGTAATTAGTGGTTATGGAGGATATATCTATAAACAAGATGAAGATGGGAATTATGATGTTGATGATATTGGCTTAAATAATGACGCTTCTATTGAGGCCTTGGAGTACATTCAAAAATTTTATGATGAAGGTTTGTTCCCTCAAGGAATTGTCGGTGAACAAGGAATTAATGTTTTAGATTCACTTTTCAGTGAAGGAAAAGCAGCAGCTGTTATTTCTGGACCTTGGAACCAAGAACCTTTTGCTTCTGCTGGAATAGATTATGGTGTGACAACTTTACCGATATTACCAAACGGTGAAATTATGAGTCCTTATGTAGGCGTAAGAAGTTTTAATGTAAGTTCTTATTCAGAACATCAAGAATTAGCTAAAGAATTAGTTATCTTTTTAGCTAATGAAGAAAATACATTGAAGCGTTATGAGAAAACACAAGAAATTCCAGCTATCACTTCTTTAGCAAATAATCCACTCGTTGCTGACAATGAAGTAGCACAGGTAGTTGCTGAACAATCTCAGGATGCGGAATTAACGCCAAATATTCCTGAAATGAGTATAATATGGGGAACTCTTAATTCTGCACTAGAAACGATTGCAACAGGACAAGCTGAGCCAAAAGATGCTATGGATGATGCTGTAGAAACTGTTAGAGAACAAATAAAAGCAATCCATAGTGATTAAAAAAATAACCATGGATTAGGAAAGGGAAAGATAGTTACTTCTGTTAATTATCCTTTCCTTTTTTTAATATATATAGAATGTAAACGGTACGTCACATAATAGAAAAAATTACTTTATTAAACTACTATTGTTAAGGTATTGTAGGTCTTTTTATATAAGTTAGTAAAACTTTTTTACTAAAAAAGATAAAAAATCTATTTACTTTAAAAAATTCTAATGCTATTCTTGTATTATTAAAAGCGTTTACAAAAATGAAAGGTGTGTAGAAATGTTTAAAAAGAAGACTTGGTTAAAATCTTTTGGGTTACTCAGTGCAACGGCACTGTTAGGAGCATGTGGTCCAGGTGAAGATACATCTGGGGAAACAGAAGAGACTGAATCAACCGGTGGAGAAACATTAGTTGTTTGGGAAGATATTGATAAATCTGCAGGAATTGAAGATGCAATTGCTGAGTTTGAAGACATGCATGATGTCACTATTGAAGTGGTTGAAAAAACCATTGCAACTCAAATTGAAGATATCCGATTAGATGGACCGGCGGGGACAGGTCCCGATGTTTATACTATGACTGGAGATCAAATTGGAACGGCTGTAACCGAAGGATTAGTAAGTGAAATTCCTATTGATGATTCTGTACAAGGGATTTATTCTGAATCTGCAATGGACTCTCAAATTGTGGACGGCACTGTCTATGGTTTACCAAAAGCAGTTGAAACTACGGTCCTTTATTATAATAAAGACTTAATTTCTGAAGATGAATTACCTACAACGTTAAATGAATGGTTTGATTTCTCAAAAGACTTTACAGATGGCGAACAATACGGACTACTTGCTTTATGGGATCAAATTTATTATGCAAATAGTGTAATTAGTGGTTATGGTGGTTACATCTTTGGTCAAGATGAGAATGGAAATTATGATGTTACCGATATTGGTCTAAATAATGATGCGACTATTGAAGGATTAGAATCCATTCAGAAGTTTTATGATGAAGGATTATTTCCGGAAGGGATTATTGGGGAGCAAGGAATTAATGTTTTAGATTCACTCTTTAGTGAAGGAAAAGCAGCAGCTGTTATTTCTGGTCCTTGGAACCAAGAGCCGTTCTCTTCTGCGGGAATTGATTATGGAGTAACGACTTTACCTATTTTATCAAATGGTGAAATCATGAGTCCTTTTGTAGGGGTAAAAAGTTATAATGTCAGTTCTTATTCACAACATCAAGAATTAGCAAAAGAATTGGCCATCTTCTTAGCAAATGAAGAGACTACATTGAAGCGTTATGAGGAAACACAAGAAATTCCAGCGATTACTTCTTTAGCCGATGATCCAATTGTTACGGAAAATGAAGTAGCTCAAGCGGTTGCTGAACAGTCTCAAGATTCAGAATTAACACCAAATATTCCAGAAATGAACGAGGTATGGGAACCGGTTGACTCGGCATTACAAACAATTGCAACTGGAAAATCAAGTCCAAAAGAAGCAATGGATAGCGCAGTAGAAACGATCAAAGGACAAATTGAAGCAGCACATGGTGATTAATTATTAATCACAAAAAAATGAATAAAGATTTGAAAAGAGAAAGTGTAGTTACAACCGCTAATTACACTTTCCTTTTAGAAATACATAGAGAAGGTGAATGGTATGCAGCACAGTAGGAAAGCTGCTTTATTTTCAATCATCCCAGGTTTTGGTCAATTTTATAATCGACAATGGGCCAAAGGAGCAATCTTTGTCGTTTTGATGATCGCTTATGTTCTAGCTTTTGGCGACGTGATTAATATGGGGGTGTGGGGTCTTGGAACGTTAGGAACAGAACTTCCTAGAGATAACTCTGTATTTTTACTAGCAGAGGGAATACTCGCACTAATTGTTTTAGTTTTTGGTGCCGTGATTTATTATTTTAATATTAAAGATGCGTATAACAATGGGAAAAAACGAGATGAAAATAAACCAATGTTTTCATTCAAAGATCAATATCAAGCAGTAGTTAGTGAAGGTTATCCTTATTTAGTCAGTGGGCCAGCTTTAATTTTACTTGTATTTACTGTTATCTTCCCCATTTTATTTAGTTTTGCTTTAGCTTTTACAAATTATGATTTATATCACTCACCACCTGCAAATTTATTCGATTGGGTAGGGCTAAAGACGTTTGCGAAAATCTTTACAGTCGACATTTGGCGCTCTACTTTCTTTGATGTCCTTGGGTGGACCATTATCTGGACGTTGGTAGCAACGACGCTACAAGTAAGTATCGGAATTTTCTTAGCAGTATTAGTCAATCAAAAGGATATAAAATTCAAGAAAACAATTCGTACACTCTTAATTTTACCTTGGGCAGTTCCTGCTTTTGTCACAATTTTAATTTTTGCTGGAATGTTTAATAATAGTTTTGGAGCGATTAATAACGATATCTTGGCTTTCTTTCGTGTCAGTCCAATCCCCTGGATGACAGATGCGATTTGGACACGGATCGCTTTGATTGCCATTCAAGGTTGGTTAGGATTTCCTTATATTTTTGTGGTAACGACGGGAGTTTTACAATCAATTCCGAATGATTTGTATGAGGCTTCTACTTTAGATGGAGCTAGTGGATTTCAACAGTTTAGAAATATTACATTGCCGTTAATTTTAACCAGTATGGCACCGATTATTATTACGCAGTACACTACAAACTTTAATAACTTTAATATTATCTATCTATTTAATGGTGGTGGACCAGCCATTTCTGGCTCTACGGCAGGAGGAACGGATATTTTAGTTTCTTGGATTTATAAGTTAACCATGCAATCCAGTCAATATTCTTTAGCTGCTGCGTTAACGATTCTGCTTTCTGTGTTCGTCATGGGGATTGCTTTATGGCAGTTTAGACGAACCGATTCATTCAAGGAGGTTGATTAATATGATTCAAACGAAAAAGCAACGTTTCTGGCGATTACTCTTGACGTATGGGATTTTAATTTTGGTTATTTTATTGATTGTTTATCCTTTACTCTGGGCGATTGGGGCTAGTTTTAATCCAGGAAAGAGTTTAGTCAGTACAACCATGTTTCCTAAAAATCCAACGTTGAATCATTACCGAGAATTGTTTGCGGGAAAAGCAAGTTTACAGTATGGACAATGGTACAAAAACTCATTGAAAATTAGCCTCTTTACGATGTTAGGTTCGCTGATTAGTGTTTCTTTTACAGCCTATGCTTTTTCTCGTTTTCGTTTTAAAGGCCGTCAAACAAGTTTAATTTTATTTTTACTCTTACAAATGATTCCGCAATTTTCTGCGCTCGTTGCTTTGTTCGTTTTGGCTCAAATGTTGGGCATGATGAACAATCACTGGTTACTCATTCTGATTTATATTGGTGGACAGATTCCGATGAACACTTATTTGATGAAGGGATACATGGATACCATTCCACGAGAATTGGATGAGAGTGCACAAATTGATGGAGCAAGTAATACAACGATTTTTTTACGAATTGTGCTTCCGTTATCCAAACCAATGTTAGCGGTTGTGGCGATGAATGGTTTTACAGGACCTTTAGGGGACTTCATTTTATCTTCTACGATATTAAGAACGCCTGAATCTTATACCTTACCGATTGGTTTATATAATTTAGTGAATCAAGCACAAGGAGCAAGCTATACCACATTTGCGGCGGGATCTATTTTAATCAGTATCCCAGTAGCTTTGGTATTTTTACTATTACAAAAGAATTTTGTATCCGGCTTAACAACAGGTGGTACAAAAGGTTAAATCATTGATAGAGAAGGGATGTTTAATTTTGGAAAAAAAGCAAGTGACAAAGGTTTCGAAACTTTTACATGGAGGAGACTATAATCCTGAGCAATGGATTAATTATCCTGAAGTCTTAGAGCAAGACATTGAGTTTTTAAGAATTGCTAATACAAACGCTTTTTCAATTGGGATGTTTTCATGGGCAACTTTAGAACCTACCGAAGGGGTTTATAACTTTGAATGGTTAGATGAGGTTTTTGATCGAATTTATAAAATGGGTGGACATATTTTATTAGCGACCCCAAGTGGAGCAAGACCGGCTTGGATGTCTCAAAAATACCCAGAAGTGTTGCGAACCGATGCTGAAAGACGAAAAATGTTACATGGTGGGCGCCACAATCATTGTTTCTCTTCGCCCATCTATCGGGAGAAAATTCAAAATATCAACCGTAAATTAGCGGAAAGATATGGTGACCACCCTGCGTTAATCATGTGGCATGTGTCAAACGAATATGGTGGAGAATGCCATTGTGATTTATGTCAAGAAAATTTCCGTGAGTTCCTCAAGGTAAAATACGACAATGATTTGGATAAATTAAATCACGCTTGGTGGAGTACTTTCTGGAGTCATACCATCACAGATTGGTCTCAGATTGAGTCACCTTCTCCAATTGGTGAAAATGCGGTTCATGGAATGAATTTAGATTGGCGTAGATTTGTGACGCATCAAACGATTGATTTTTATAAAACAGAAGTGGAACCATTGAGAGAAATTACGCCAGAGATACCTTTAACAACAAACTTTATGGCAGACAATCCTGATTTGATTCCTTTTCAAGGTTTGGACTACAGTCAATTTGCGAAAGAAGTCGATGTCGTGACATGGGATGCTTATCCAACGTGGCATAACGACCGGGAAAGCACAGCAGATGTCGCGATGAAAGTTGCTTTTATTGATGATTTATACCGTAGTCTAAAGCAACAACCTTTCTTACTTTTAGAATCCACGCCAAGTGCAGTGAATTGGATTGACTACAATAAAACCAAACGACCAGGCATGCATTACTTATCAGCTATGCAAATGTTAGCACACGGATCAGATAGTAATATGTATTTCCAAATTCGAAAATCAAGAGGATCTTCTGAAAAATTCCATGGGGCGATTATCGATCATGATATGGATATGAATAATCGGGTATTCCAGGAAGTTAAAAAAGTTGGCGATCAGATGGCAAAAATGCCTGAACTTGCAGGATCACCAAAACCAGCAGAAGTGGCTGTCTTATATGATTGGGAAAGCAATTGGGCGATTGATGATGCGCAAAGTTTCGGAGAAGATTCAAGACTATATCCTCAAACGGTTCAAGAACACTATCGTGCATTCTGGGCGAAAGATATTCCAGTGGATGTTATTACAAAAGAACAAAACTGGGATTCCTATAAATTATTAGTCGTTCCAATGTTATATTTGATGGATGCACAGACTATTGAACGTTTACAGAAATTCGTCGAAAAAGGTGGAACTTTAGTCTCTACCTATATAACAGGAGTTGTGGATGAACATGATTTAGTCCATTTAGGTGGATGGCCAAAACCTCTTCAAGAAACCTTTGGCTTAAAACCACTAGAAACAGATACCTTGTATCCAAAAGATCGAAATGCTGTTACCTATGCAGGTAAATCTTATGAAATGAAAGATTACGGAACGGTTCTCGACGTAGAAAGTGCAAAACCTGTCGCATTTTACGAAGAAGATTATTACCAAAACCAGCCAGCGGTTACGAGTCATGAATGGGGCGAAGGGAAAGCGTACTATATTGGGGCGCGGTTGGAGCGAGCGTTTCATGATGATTTCTATGGTCGGTTGATTGAGGATCTGGACCTGAAAGCCATTGTATCGGCTGAGGCTCCAGCCAGTGTTTCGATTCAAGGTCGTAGAATGGATGAGACGACAAATTTAGTGTTTGTGATGAATTTTAGTGAAGAATCGCAAGTGGTTTACTTGAATGAAGAAGTTGTTGATATAGATGGGAACCAGACGATGAGCGGTGAGCTTGTGCTGGATCCTTATGAAGTGAAGATTGTGAAAAATAAGATCGCTCAATAACTGAATAACTTAAGAGTTTTCTCTTATAAACAAGCTAGCTGGATATTGATAAAGAAAAGAATACCTTTCCAGCTAGCTTATTTTTTAAAATAATCATGGAATAAGGAGTGTAGGCTACATGAAAAAAACAATGAAATTATTCCTATCTGTATTGGGTGTGGGATTGCTATTCGCTTTATACTTTGGATACACAGAGGTCAATGTTCACGCAGAAAATACAGATTCTCAACTTTTTGTGCAACCGGTCGAAGGCTTACGTGAGGATACAATAAAAGGGGTCGATGTTTCGAGTTTAATTGCTTTGGAAGAAAGTGATGTTCATTTTTATAATGATGAAGGTCAGGAGGATGATTTACTCCAAATTCTTTCTCAAAATGGGGTTAATTATGTAAGAATTCGAGTGTGGAATGACCCTTATGATGCGGATGGGAATGGTTATGGTGGAGGAAATAATGATTTAGATAAAGCTATCCAAATTGGTCAGCGTGCGACAAAGGCTGGCATGAAGGCACAAATAAACTTCCATTATTCAGATTTCTGGGCGGATCCAGCTAAACAGCAAGCACCTAAAGCATGGAATGATTTATCCTTAGAAGAGAAAGAAGAAAAAGTTTATTCCTATACAAAAGAGTCTCTTCTGGCCATCATTGATTCAGGTGTTGATGTTGGAATGGTTCAAGTCGGAAATGAAACAAATAACCAATTTGTAGGAGAAAGCGATTGGAAAGATATAGCAAGACTGTTTAATGCTGGAAGTCGAGCTATCCGTGAAGTATCGTCAGATATTAAAGTCGCTTTGCATTTCACAAATCCAGAAAGAGCTGGACACTATGAATTTATAGGAAAAACATTATTTGAAAATGATGTAGACTATGATGTCTTTGCTAGTTCTTATTACCCTTTCTGGCATGGATCATTAGGTAATTTGACCGAAGTTTTATCTCAGATTGCGAATACTTATAATAAAGAAGTGTTTGTTGCAGAAACTTCCTATGCTTATACCTTTGAAGATGGGGATGGGCATGTAAATACGGTTAATAAAGAGGAAACAACTAATTTGCCTTATCCTGTATCCGTCCAAGGACAAGCGACAAGTATACGAAATGTTTTTCAAGCGATTGCTGATGTTGGTGAAAAAGGCTTAGGCGTTATGTATTGGGAACCTGCTTGGCTTCCTGTCGGACCAAAAGAAGAATTAGAAAATAATAAAATGCTGTGGGAACAATATGGATCTGGCTGGGCCAGTAGTTATGCGAAAGAATATGATCCAAATGATGCGGGTGCATGGTATGGTGGAAGCGCTGTAGATAATCAAGCGTTATTTGATTTTGAAGGATATCCATTAGCTTCTCTAGCCATCTTTAATTTAATTGAAACAGGTGCAAGTTCGGATTTAGCGATTGAAGTGATTCATCATCCGAAACTTACAGGAAATGTGGGAGAAACAATTAGCCTACCAGAAACTGTACAAGTAGAATATAATGATGGATCGGAAGCAGAAATTAAGGTCATTTGGGATACTGAAGATTCTGAAAATCTATTATATGGCGAGACTGGAGAATATACGATAAGCGGCCAGCTTGAAGGAATAGATGAAGAAGTCTATGCGACCATTCAAGTGTTACCGATCAATTATGTGGTGAACCCAGGTTTTGAGTTAGAGGATTTATCGATGTGGGAAATCCTAACTGTGGATGGACAAGTAGCCGATTACGTTTCACGTACGGATAGTGATATGCATAGTGGTGATTGGACGTTACACTTTTGGAATGACCAGCCGATGAATTTTACGGTTCAACAAACATTGACTGATTTAAGCCCTGGAATTTATCAAGTAAAAGTCAGACTTCAAGGTGGAGATATTGGAGCTGATGATCATTTGTCTCTCTATGCTTCGACGGGTGATACCCACTTTGAAGAACCGATTGCTTTGAAGGGGTGGATGAATTGGGACACTCCAATAATTGAGGAAATTGAAGTTCAAGATAGGGATTTAACAATAGGGGTTCATTTGGATATTTCAGCAGATAGTTGGGGTTCCATTGATGATTTTGAAGTCATTAAAATTGGTGAGTTAGAAGAACCTGAAGCGGATAATTCAGGCGATGAAAGTGAAGATGATCCATCAAAAGATGAACCAACAAATGAAGAGGGAGATCCATCAAAAGATGAAGGGACTTCGCAAGAAGATGATTCAAATGGAGAAGACAATGGAAAACCTTCTACTATACCTGATTCAGATGATTTAAAAGATACTGAAGAAGAGGATGACAAGAAAGTAGACACTATTAAAGAACAAGAGGAAGACACGAAAGGCGAATCAGAATTACCACAAACCGGTGAAACTAAGTTAGCTTATTTATCAGTAATAGGATTAGGATTTATTCTTATCGGTGGCTATTTTTTAGTAAAAAATAAAGTGTCGAAGAATGAGTAATAATTTAACAGAATTACAGTTAAGGTGGATAGAATATGAAAGATAAAAAGCAATTATTTGAACAATTTGAACAGGTTTTTGGCTATAACCGGACGAATTTATATTTTTCACCCGGATGCGTCAATTTAATTGAGGAATATACTGATTAAAACGGCGGAAAAGTTACGCATGGTTTTGAGGTTTATATTTTTAGATCCGCAAATTCTACAGTATGAACAAATTCCTTTAGAGTTATCTAATCATAAAATGGTAATTATGGAATCTGTAGTCAAAATAGAATTAGTCGAATCTGAATTAATACCCGTCGGAAACAGTGTAAGGGAGTAGTGTCATGCTTAAATAAAAAAACTTTCGATTTCTACATTAGGAGAGCTAATGATTGAAGAATTTGAAGGAAATCGTTACTTGATTGACGATGAGATCCTTACAAAACGCGCGAAACATGCATTCTATGAAATTTTCCATACTGAGCAAGAAACACAGGCTTTGGAAAAAGGCGAATTAGAAAACTTTGGGCGTTTAATGAGTTAATTTCATCTTTACTTACATGAAGATTACGAAGTTAACATCCCGGAAACCGACTTATTGGTTCGTTCCGTTTGGGAACAATATGGAAGAACTATTGGTGCTCGAATGATTGGTGGTGATTTTGACGGATGCTGTATCGCTCTCGTCGAAAATGAGCAAGTGGAGTCATTTAAGACTGAGGTAGAGAAAACCTTTGAAGAGACGTTTGCATATCGACTAGAAATCTATCTAGCAGAAACTGAAGGGCACGCTAGAAAATTAAACTAAACGAGATAGGAGAATGACAAGTGGCAGAAATTAAATTAAATCATATACATAAAATGTATGACAATGCAGAAGATTATGCGGTAACAGATTTTAACTTAGACATTGAGGATAATGAATTTATAGTATTTGTTGGGCCTTCTGGTTGTGGGAAGTCCACAACCTTACGGATGATAGCGGGTCTTGAAGAAATTTCAAAAGGAGACTTGCTGATTAATGATGATGTTATGAATGATGTGGCGCCAAAAGATCGTGATATTGCGATGGTTTTTCAAAATTACGCGTTGTATCCGCACATGAGTGTTTACGATAATATGGCCTTTGGTTTGAAATTGCGGAAAATGGCGAAAGAGGATATCAAAGAACGTGTAGATGAAGCAGCAGAAATGTTGGGGATTACAGATTTACTGGATCGAAAACCAGCTGCTTTATCTGGTGGACAAAGACAACGAGTGGCTTTAGGCCGAGCAGTTGTTCGTAATCCACAAGTCTTTTTAATGGACGAACCTTTATCCAACTTGGACGCTAAATTACGGGTTCACATGCGGACAGAAATTGCGAAACTACATGAACGCTTAAAGACGACCATGATTTATGTCACGCATGATCAGACTGAGGCAATGACTCTCGCAGACCGTATTGTCATTATGAATGATGGTGTTATCCAACAAGTTGGCTCTCCTTTTGATGTTTACAACTCACCAAATAATGCATTTGTCGCTAGCTTCATTGGTTCTCCTGCAATGAATTTAGTGCAGGTAAAGTACCATAATGGGATTATTAGTAATGATAATGGAATTGCATTAGAAGTCAGTGCTCCTATTCAGAAAAGATTAGAAGGAGCAGGTTACGAAGGGAAGGAAATTATCTTTGGAATACGTCCAGAAGATATTCACACTGAACAAATCGCGTTGAATACGATGCCAGAAACGGTGAAAGAACCAAAAATAACGGTTGCTGAATTAACCGGAGCGGAATCAATTTTATATCTCGATTTCTATGGTACTGAACTCGTTGCAGTCGTAGATGCAAGAGATCATCATCAAGCTGGTGAAGATATTGAAGTCGCTTTTAATATGAATAAAGCTCATTTCTTTGACGCAGAAACTGAAGCTGTGATTCATTAAATTAATACAAGACTTTTTACCAGCTTATGCAGGATTAATCTTATTATCAATAATTAACAGTAGGTAACCTATCTCAGGTGAAGGTTATGAAAGGAATGTAACAACTATCTTAAGATTCATGACTAATTATGTATTTGAAGACGATTGGTACTTCAGTCTAGAACAGATTAAACAAGAATATCCAGTATTCGGAACTACAAATTATCACTCTTCTGCTTATAGTATCGAGCAATCAAATGGTAGTAATATATCTGTCTTTAATTATAAAGGATATAAAATTATTAAGGGAAAGCCATTTATACCTGATTTACTCGCTACATATTTAAACGACGCATCAGGAGCGAAGACTTTGAGAATTGACCTATACGATAATATAACTGATGTAAAATAACTTTTTTATACAATTTACAAAGATATAAATATTGTGTCTAGATGGTCAAATGCGTTAATGAAGGAAACCAAGTACAATATTTAGATAAAACAATGAGTGTGAACTCAGATCTTCCAGAATCAAACTATGATATGTTGCGATTTTCAGACGCGTGGTCTAGAGAATGGCACGTGAAGGCAAGAACTTTAGAACAGGGAATGCAAACATTCGGAAGTATGCGTGGAATTATTCGTTCTCGATGATGATTGGTTTGGAAAACGAAATAATAATGACGGTGGACTAAGAGATTGGTATATCAATAAAGATAGTGATCTATATAAAGAACATCCAGAATGGGTATTGGAATCTCTTAGTCGCAATTCATCTTAGAAATTCAATTAAATACAAACTTTTAGGAAAGAAAGTTTGTATTTAAATTATCTTGTGAGGGATCAAAATGGAAAATGAAACAATAAAATTACTTAAACAAAAATATGAAGAAAAATTTGATAGTAAATACGAGGGAATTTATTATTCTCCTGGTCGTATTAATTTAATAGGAGAGCACATAGATTATAGTGGCGGAAATGTTTTTCCAGCTGCTATAACAAAAGGTACATATGCGATAGCTCGAAAACGAGAAGATACAAAGATTAGGTGTTATTCACTTAATTTTCCAGAATTTGGACCACTAGAATTGTCCTTAAATGATCTAGAATATAACAAAACAGATAACTGGGTGAACTATGTAAAGGGAGTTATTAAGTATTTTATCGAAGTTGGCCATAAGATTGATACTGGATTTGATATTGTCATTTATGGAGATATTCCAAATGGCGCCGGTTTATCTTCTTCAGCTTCTTTGGAATTATTAATAGGTGTCATGTTAAAAGATTTATATGACCTTGACATTGATAGACTAGACATTATTAAAATAGGACAAAAAGTTGAAAATGAATATTTAGGTGTAAATTCAGGAATAATGGATCAATTCGCAGTGGGCAAAGGTGAAAAGGATAAAGCAATTTATCTCGATACGCACACTCTAGATTATAAATTAGTTCCAGCAGACTTTAAAAATAATGTTATTTTGATTATGAATACAAATAAACGGCGAGAATTAGCTGATTCAAAATATAATCAAAGAAGAGCAGAATGTGAAGAGGCTCTTAAATTGTTGCAACAAGAAATAAATATTGAATCACTAGGAGAACTTAGTGCTAAACAATTTGAAAAATACAAATACTTCATTAATGATGAAACATTGACTAAGAGAGCAAAGCATGCTGTGTATGAGAATGTACGAGTCAAAAAAGCGGTAGAAGTTTTAAAAGATAATGATTTGAAAAGTTTTGGAAAACTGTTAAATGAATCTCATATCAGTTTAAAAGATGATTACGATATTACAGGGATTGAGCTGGATACAATAGTTGACTTAAGTTGGAAACAAGAAGGTGTATTAGGCGCAAGAATGACAGGAGCAGGAATGGGCGGATGCGCAATAGCTTTAGTGGATCGGACAGAAGTTGATCGTATAATAGAAAATATTCAAAAAGGATATACCAAAAAAATAGGTTATGAAGCCAGCTTTTATATTGCTGAAATCGGAGATGGAGCGAAAGTTTTAAAGTAATATCAGTATGTGAGGAGAAAATACATGTCGGTTGAAGAAATATCGCAAACAATCAATCAGTTTATCTATGAAGCTACTGAGATGAATTTAGTTAAACCGGTGGATGAAATTTATTTAAGGAATAGGCTATTATCTTATTTAGAATTAAATGAATTTAAAGAAACAACTATATCAACTAATAAAGTGAATATTTTAGACACTTTAGATAAAATAGTAGAGTACGCTATTGAGCATAGTATTATAGATGACTTTAATTATTCGAAAGACATTTTTGAAGCAAAAATTATGAATTTAGTCACGCCTCTTCCAAGTGATGTGAACGAAAGGTTTTGGAAAAAGTATAACCAAAATAAAAAGAGCGCGACGGATTATTTTTACAAATTAAGTCGAGATAACAATTATATTAAAACTAGAAGTATCGCTAAAAATATTTTCTTTGAAACAACCAGTCCATATGGTAATTTAGAAATTACGATCAATCTTTCAAAACCTGAAAAAGATCCTAAAGAAATAGCAGCTTTAACTAAAGTAGTTTCTTCTAATTATCCAAAATGTGTATTGTGTTTGGAGAATGAAGGTCATCAAGGAAATTCAAGTCAGCCTGCCAGAGAAAATCATCGCATCGTTCGAATGAATGTAAATAATGAAACATACGGAATGCAGTATTCTCCATATGTTTATTATAACGAACATAGTATCTTTATAAATGAAGAACATAAACCTATGATAATTGATCAAAAATGTATTCACAATTTATTAAGCATTGTTGAAACATTACCACATTACTTTGTAGGATCCAATGCTGATCTACCTATTGTAGGTGGTTCTATACTTAATCATGATCATTACCAAGGTGGAAGGTATAAATTTCCAATTGAAGATGCTGAAAGTATACAGACTATAGCATTAAAAAAACATTCTAATGTATCTGCCTCTATTGTAAGATGGCCTTTAAGTGTCCTGCGCTTAAAATCAACAAACAAGAATGATATGGTTGATGCCGTTTGTCATATAATGAATATTTGGGAAGATTATAATGATGAAGAGCATCATATCATTTCTCACACCAATGGAACAAGGCATAATACGATTACACCCATTGCGCGATATAAAGACGGTCAATATGAAATGGATGTCGTCCTTAGAAATAATAGAACGAATGAAGAATTTCCTGATGGAATTTTTCATCCTCATTCAGATATCCATCATATTAAAAAAGAGAACATTGGATTAATAGAAGTTATGGGGCTGGCTATATTACCACCTCGATTACTAGATGAATTAAATGAAATTGAAAATTATTTATTAGAAAAAAGTGACCTTAATGAAGTTGCAGAAATTCATAAAGATTGGGCAGCCAGTTTGAAGAATGAGCATCCTAAACTGACGGAAGATACAGTGTCTGCTTTTTTAAAACAAGAAGTAGGAAATAAATTTACTCGAGCTTTAGAAGATGCAGGTGTGTACAAGCAAGATAATAGAGGCCTTAATGGGTTCAATAAATTTGTAGATGCACTTAATGAAAATAATTAGTGGAATAGAGGAACAAATAAAATGGATAAACATCCTTTTCTTCACACAGAAGAAATATATGATCCTAATCTGGAAGAGTTGATGGAAGAACAACAGCATTACAAAAATAAACTTTTTGTATTTAATCAAACGGCTCCCTTTGAAAAAGATAAAAGAGAAAATTTACTAAATGAAATGTTTCGAGAATTCGGAGAAAATTCTTATATTGAACGGCCTTTAAATGCTAATTGGGGTGGGAAATTTGTACATATAGGAAAAAACGTATATGCAAATTTTAATCTTACATTAGTGGATGATACCTATATTTACATTGGTGATAATGTTCTTATTGGTCCAAATGTAGTTATAATTAGTGGCAACCATCCTACTTCCCCCGAATTAAGGAAAAAAGGATTACAATATAATCAATCTGTCAGAATAGGCAATAATGTATGGATAGGATCAGGTTCTCAAATATTACCAGGCATAGAAATAGGAGAAAACAGTGTAGTAGGCGCTGGGAGTGTAGTTACAAAAGATATTCCTGCGAATGTTATGGCAGCTGGAGTTCCTTGTAAAGTGATTCGTGAGCTAGAAAATTAAGTGCAAGGGCT
>Ga0209487_1001415_pt1 | contig 20331 bp, 12 predicted proteins | sample Poulit2012_FD_187524 | JGI IMG/M metagenome (GOLD analysis project Ga0209487, IMG submission 187524) | Agricultural soil microbial communities from Georgia to study Nitrogen management - Poultry litter 2012 (SPAdes) (version 2) | ecosystem: Environmental > Terrestrial > Soil > Agricultural land...
ATTGAAGAAGTCGAAAAGGCCGAAGAAATCTTTGAACTCCTCATGGGACGGCATGTAGCCCCGCGTCGAGATTTCATCATTTCGGGTGCCGAAGAACTCGACCGCGAGGAAATTGACGCCTAAGCGTTGTAGTACTGGTGAGTGAGCCGGAATCCTTCATCAAGAGAGATGCGCGGCTTCCACTGCAACACTTCTTGTGTGCGACGTTGATCGAACCAGTGTGCGGTGGACATTTGCTCTGCCAGGAACCGTGTGATGGGTGGTTCGTCGCCCCGTTTTTCGGCGTCCCAGAACGCCTCTATCACCGCGCCGGCAGACTTTGCGATCCCAGACGGCAGACTCAGTGTGGGCTCTTCAGCACCACCGGCTACTGCGATCCGTCGGATCATTTCCCCGATCGGTCGAGGTTGTCCATTGGTGAGCACAAGCGCCTCACCGTGAACGGTATCGACAGCAGCCAGCGCTGCCACTATTGCTTCGACAGCATTGATCAGGAACAATGTGTCGACCAGTGCAGTGCCACCATCCAGTAATGGAAGCCGATTTTGACGGGCACGGGTAATGATCCGTTCGGTCAGTTGAGTGTCTCCCGGGCCCCACATCAAATGTGGGCGCAACACCAGGACCCGAAAATCTGGTGCGTCCTCGGCAAGTGCCAGCAGCTCACCGGCCGCTTTCGTGGCAGCGTAATTCCCTCGCGCAGCTCCTGGGTTTGCCGGTCCAGCAGCGGCACCGATAATTGAATCACCCGAGTGCGCCACAGACGGTGAGGAGATATGGATCCAACGTGTCACACCGGAGCGTCGTGCAGCGTGTAGCAGGGTTCGGGTACCTTCGACATTGACGTGTTCGTAGTCTTTCAGCGGACCCGACACCGAAACTTTAGCTGCGATATGAATGACAGAATCGACACCTTCAAGAGCGGTCGCAACGTCTTGGGGATTCGTAACAGACCCACGAACTTCCCGCACACCAGGAATACCAGATGCGGAACGTTGCAATACGGTCACGTGTGCGCCAGCGGCATCAAGGGCTCGGGCAACGCCGGACCCAAGCACACCAGATGCACCTGTGACCAATACCCTCTGACCGGTGTAATCACCCGTGACGTATTCAAGTTGTGCAGCTGAAGTGGTCATGTCAGTTTTGCTACCTTTCCGCCAGCCAACACCTGAGCTGCCCACTGTGCCAAAGCTGGACGGTCAATTTTAGAATTATGGCGAATATCGACGGGAACAGTATCGGTAATCAGTACTGCTGCGATGTCTACATCAGTGGCAGCTCGAACAGCATTGGTAAGTTCTGTCGGGGCTAGACCAGGCTTGAGCGACGTATCGGAGGGCTCCACCACAGCCACCACGGCCTGTGTGCCAACAGGACCGACGCCCACAATGGCTACCCGCCGGACCTCAGCCAATTGTTGGATATCGTCTTCTGGCCCGCCCGGGCCTAATGCGCCGGTTGGCGGTGTTACCACGTGATACGTTCGGCCCTCAATCCACAGTCGACCCTGGGCATCAAGGTGACCAATATCTCCGGTTCGGTGCCACTGTAAGCCATCGACTGTATCGACGCGTGTTTCGCGATTCGTGTTATACAGCTTGTCGTAGCCCGTTAACATGTGGGGCGTCGATATCACGATTTCTGACAGCACCCCGACCGCATCCTGAGGCTCAAGAAGCTCATCAGACGAACGGCCGTAAAAATCCAACGGCGCCATTGCCAGCCGAACGACATCGAGCGGCTTGCCAACACACACGCCCCGATCATTTTGCTCGGCGATAGCATGCTGCGTGTGATGATCAATGTCTGAGACGAGTAACGACTCCGTCATCCCATATGGAGAATGAAATTCTGCGTTGGGCATGAGTGCTAAAACTTCGTCCATAAGTTGGACGGGCACTGGCGCGCCGGCCGAGAGCAACATGGATATTTGTTCCAGTGCTGTGCGTTGCGCTGCATTCAGCTCATCAGCAGTATCAACGACATTCCGGAGAGCTGCTGGCGAAGCAAAGACCATAGTGGTATCTCCAGCAATGGCGGCATCGGAAAGTGCGCTGGCAGTCAAGGTTGCGGGTTTGGTCACTGACATACTGGGTGTTACCGAGGTCGCCCCGATTGCCGGACCCAATAAAGCAAACGGTGCAAAACCAGCCAGCAGACTCGAGCCCGGCACGACCTGCAGGGTGTGTTGGAGCCGCTGGGTTAACGCGGAGAGTTTCTGATGGCTATAGCGCACCCCCTTTGCGGGGCCAGTCGAGCCAGACGTGAACAGGACGGCGGCTTCGGCTGACGGATCCGGATCTGGATGGTTATGCGTTGGTTCATAGCGTTGGCCGGCATACTGGGTGGCAAGGCCGTACATTGAACCACTTAGCCCAAGTGCACGCTGAGCGATCGGATTCATCGTGCGTACGCTGAAGCGTTTACCCGGCAAGTTCCAAGCCCGTGCCAACGAAAGCCCTGGAGTTTCACCAATAATCCAGGACGGCGATGCCGATTTAATGGCGCGTGTCATGCCGTTGACGCCCAGACCGGCGTCTGTCACAACTGCCACCCCACCAACTCGTAGCACAGCGTAGAGTGCTGCGGTGAGATCGCGTCCTGGTTCTACAAGCATCGCGACCCGGTCACCGGGACGCATGCCGGCTTCGCGCAAGCCAACGGCCATCGCGTTAACGATCGCTGACAGATCCTGCCACGTGATTTCAAAAGGTTTACTGCCGGTCACCGTCATATCGACCATGGCTTTATCTGACGAATGAGCCCAACGATCCAAAAACTCCCACAGCGGGGTATATGTGCCAACAGCAACCGAGCCTTGGGTAGCAGTCGGGTCGTGGGGTACGGGTCGCGGGCCGTCCAGTTGTTGGTGTAGCCACCCGAAGATGGGTGCCACAATATTTCGGTCTTCAGCAAGAAGGTGCCCGGCGGTGTTATAGCGGTGAATGTCGACGTTTTCGATGCGGTTCAAGAGGTCATTTTGATACCGATCCAAAAAGACCGGATCTTTAGCGCCCCACAGTAACAGAGCCGGTGTGGTCGTTGCCGCCAGATTATCCGCAACGGTACGCAGGGCATCACGAGAAGGGTGCGAAGCGGTAGTGGGGATATCAGCGACGAATCCACCGATTCCACCGCGTCGATCACGGCCACGATAGGGGGCTCTATACGCGTCTTTTATTGCGGGAGTCAGCCCAGGATGCCCCAGCGCCAGTGTGGTTTCTAAAAAAGCCGAGGTCACGACGGTTGAACCAGGCAGTAGAGGACCTGCAAGTGCGGCCTGCAGCGGTCCAGGAAGGGGCTCATTGTCATCGTGCCAGACCGCAGTGTTCAATGAAATCATGCCGGCTGGTTCAAGACCGGAGCCAGCCTGACGTAATGCAGTATTGGACGCCCAGCCAAGCGAGACCACACCGCCCCAGTCGTGGCCGAGACTGAATACCGGTGGCACTGGTTTGTCACCAAGTATTCCTGCTAAGAGTGCATCAAGATCCTGAATCCGTTGCGCTAAGGAGCGATACGTGGAGGAGAGTTGGTCTGAGGCAGGCAAACCGGCATGCTGGAGGCGTTCTGAAAAACCCATGTCGAGTTGGTCTGGAGCGATGACTCGGACGACGGGAGCACGCCCTGCTCCAGGCCCTAGATCCAGTTTGTCCTGGGCTGCGTCAACACCGGCTTGGGCCACTCGACGCCAGAGATATGACCATGTTGGATTGCCGTGGACGGCAATAATGATGGCATCAACGTCGTTGGGGCCATAACCGAGTTCTGCCAGGACGTCTGCGTTATCTAACACATGAAACGTTCGGGAGCCGTCAAAGGTCTCGATGGTGACGAGTCGTGACCACCGAGGATCCCACCCCGGCAAATTTTCAGGATCAACTACTGAATGCGGATATTGTGCCGGTTGGGAAGAGATCATGGGGGAGGAGTTCACCACTCTATTTCTAGCATTGCGACGTTGAGACCGGAGCCTACTCCCATGGTGAGTACCCGGTCACCTACTTTGAGCGAATCAAGCTCTCTAGCCAGGGTAATGGGTAAGGCTGCAGGACCGATATTGCCCAGCTGCGGGAAGGTGGTAGGGATCTTCTTGCGATCGATGCCCGCGGACTTCACGATCGCATCGGTGTGCATTTGGGAGACCTGATGCGTGATGTAACGGTCCATGCCCCGCCAATTCCATTCTTCAGGGGTATCGTTCCAAGCGTCCATGACCAGAGCTAAACCATTTTCTAAAAGTGCACCGGAATCCGTGTACATACCATCGTGGCCGCCCTGACACAGGCCATGATGCTGGGTGCCTGCCCGGGTCACACCCCGAAGAATCCGATGGCCTTCGGGGTGCAGGTCAGCACGACCCAACACGGCTGCCGCGGCCCCGGATCCCAAGGTGAGCGAGGCGAACTGCTGCATAAAGTTGTCTCGGGTGGTTTTATCAGACAGCAGGTTAGCGACGGTCGCTTCTTGAACGTTTTTAGCGTCTTCGCCGGCCACCACCACTGCGTAGTCGATCTGGCCGGCGTCAATCAGTGTTGCAGCCAAATCCATACCGTTGACGAAGCCAAGACAGGCGTTTGTGATATCAAAGTTTGTGGCTGAAGGGGCCAGTCCCATGGTGTCGTGAATCTGAACCGAAACAGCAGGTTCCAGCTGGGTGCGGGTCACTGAGGTATTAATCAGCAGGCCGACTGCCTCCGGCGCTACTCCGGCTTCGGCCAGCGCTTTGACCCCGGCCTGTGCCGCACCAGAAATATAATCTTGGGGATCTTCCCACATACGGCGAGCTTTAACCCCGGCGACCCGTTGTAATAGACGTTTCGGCAAATGCAGCCGTTTGAGCACAGCGGCAAGCCGCTCGTCGAGCATATCGGAGGTGACTTCCACCGGAGCGGTCACTTCTACCACAGAAAGTAATGCCGCATTGTGGTGAATTGAAACCGCATTAGAACTCACGTTGGACTGTCCATTTCTGTTTAGTTACATTAGAAACTGTTGGCCAGGCCCCAATTTCTTGCTTGTCATAACTTGTCAGCTTAGCGCGGTTTAATCGGTCACGCGATTCGCACGGCGCATGGTCACCTCGCAGCATAGTTTCGGTTGCAGTTCAGCTGCTCTGGAAAGTCATACCAAACTGATGCCTGCTGGCACCGTCACAAGCAATGCCGCCACGATAATGACCAGGCCAACTCTACATGAATTCAATGGTTCTGCGCTTTCCATAAGACGCCATAACCGACGTGACGACGGCTCTTCATCTGCCTGGCTCGGGACAGACGCCTCACGGCTGTTCTTGGTGGGGTTGTCATCCAAAGTGTGTGCGAGCGCAGCGAGGAGATCGGTGCGTTTATGTCGGGCCAGTGCGGCTTCGTCGGCAAGAATTTCGGTGAGTTCGGTGACTTCATTCATGGCGACGCCGGTGGCTGGTAGCCACGGTGCAGCCTTGTGCCATGCTTGAAATGCCAGCCGTAACAAGTCGTGTCGCTGTGACAAGTGCGCCGATTCATGTGTCAGAACCGCTGATAGTTGCTGCGATGACAACTCATCGAGTAATCCTTGAGATACGACGGTCAGTGGTTGACTCATGGCCGGCAGGCAATAAGCCAAGGGATGATCAACGGGAAGAACGCGTGTACTTTGCCCCGGCTTGGCCCCGGCCGGTAGGTCGTGGTTGTGCTGTTGGAGCGAGGCTGACAGGACTTCAACGAATTCCCGATGTTTTCGACGTCGGGTGAATGTTCGATACGCCGTATGGAGCAACACCAAAGCCAGGTGGCCAAAAATGATGCACCCCAGCGTGACCGCAGCTAATCCAAGTGGGTGCCATCGGGGATCGTAAAATACGCCGTCCAGACCGTGGATGTGAAACAACTGCCACAATTCGCGTATAGCGCTGACCAGGCCTGTGCCAAAAGGCTGTAACCCCCACGTCAGGGGTGCTGTGACCAGGGCCAAGCCTCCACTTAATCCGATGGCCTGCCAAAGAATGAGCGCTGCTCCTGGCGCACGGGAGGGCCAGTTGGCCCGCTGCAGCCACAGCGGTATAGGCCATGCCAGCAACACAGCCAATATCGCAAGTACATACGGTGTCAGAATAGACCTCCGAGTGGAACGGAACTACTGGCCGCGTGAGTTCAGCATCTGCTGAACTCCATGTGCATCGGAGGGATCGATGCTACCGATGAAACGCGCCAACACAGCCTGTTTATCTGCCGCGGACCCAAGAACATCATTGAGTAACTTGACGGTGTGCTCTTCGCGTGACATTGCAGCCGAAAACTCATGTGGACGGCGGGAGTCCTTTTTCAAGACGAACCCTTTTTTGTGCAGCCGGCCAAGAACGGTCAAGACCGTAGTGATGGCTGGCTCAGTATGTTGGCGCTGTACCAATTGCTCACGCACTTGATTTGCGGTTTGTGGCTCCATTGCATCCCACAACAGGTCCATAATTGCTTGTTCTAGTTCCCCCAATGAATTCCCTTCTATGAGTTGCTACTGCGTGGGGCGAAAGTGCGGTCGAGCAGTCAACTCATCGTATGCAGTGATGGAGATATTCTAGTCCGTCATCGCCCAGCTTTTCTACATGACGTAGAAACATGATTTCTACATTATGTAGAAGTGTGCGTATTATGGGCTGTGGAAAGGCTGAAACACAGCCGGGACATGCACAGAGACACTGGTTGGCCGAAGGTGATTCAGCGCAATCAGGTATATGTGTTTTCGATCATTGGCGGATATTCGCCCGTGGGGGAAAGGACCCTAATGGATCCTCTAGAGATAGCCCGGTGGCAGTTCGGAATTACCACCGTGTACCACTTTCTGATGGTGCCGTTGACTATCGGACTGGGCATCGTGCTCGTAGCCATGCAGACCGCTTGGCACCGCACCGGGAAACCACACTATTTACGGATGACCAAATTCTGGGGCAAAATTTTCATGATTAATTTCATCATGGGTGTTGCCACGGGGCTGGTCCAAGAATTCCAATTCGGTATGGCCTGGAGCGAATACTCCCGTTTTGTTGGTGACGTGTTCGGTGCTCCTTTGGCAATGGAAGCACTCATCGCATTCTTCCTTGAGTCGGTGTTTATCGGCATTTGGGTTTTCGGGTGGGGGCGTGTGCGTCCCAGCCTCCACTTAGCTGCACTCTGGTTAGCCGTGATCGGCTCCGTGGTTTCGGCATACTTTATTCTGGCAGCCAACGCATTTATGCAGCATCCGGTTGGCATTGAATTTGTTGACGGACGAGCCGAACTCGTCGACTTCTGGGCTGTCATGACCAACCCGACACTACTGGTCCATTTTCCGCACACGATTTTCGGTGCTCTTGCTGTTGCTGGTGCCATGCTGCTGGGCATTGCCTGGTATCACCTATGGAAACGTCGCAAAGAAGGTATCGATACGGTTGACGAACACGGCTACGTCATTGTGGGCTCAACGGGTTCAGCAGCCCGCGATGAGGTGGATTACCGTGGCTGGCGCGCCTCGTTCCGTTGGGGTGGCTGGGTCGCGATTGTAGCGTTCTTGGGTACCGCATTCACGGGTCATGCCCAGGCTCAAATGATGATCGAACAGCAGCCCCTCAAGATGGCCGCTGCCGAAGCTGCGTGTCATGACGGTACTGGATTCTCGGTACTGTCGGTGGCCAGTGGTGATAGTGGCGGCGCAACCACCTGTGACGACGTCGTTGGAGTATTTGAAATTCCCGGACTGTTATCGTATCTGGCGTATAACGACTTCACCACACCGGTCGAGGGCGTCAATACGCTGATCCCGCAGTACCAAGAACAGTATGGCACGCACCTACCGGATGACCCGCGCTATGGGGAACGTGCCGGTTCAGAAATTGAATACCTCCCGATTATGGAAGTCACCTACTGGGGATTCCGACTGATGATCACGTTTGGCGGGGTGGCCGCACTGGCTGCTGCTATTGGTCTATGGATCGGGCGGAAAGGGACCGTGCCACATGATAAAACCCTGATGAACGTCGCGTGGCTTTCGATCTTGGCGCCATTTGCCGCCAACTCCACCGGGTGGATTTTCACTGAAATGGGACGCCAACCGTTCACGGTAGCCCCCAACCCAGACCCAACCGGCGTGGATCAAGTGTGGCAATTTACTGCCGCAGCGGTGTCACCCGGGGTCAGTGGTCAAGAGATCCTATTTTCTCTGATAGCCCTGACGTTGATCTATGCCCTGTTGTTGGTTGTGGAAATTGTGCTACTGGTTCGGTACACCAAGGGTGGGCACCCCGCCGGGATGCCAGAACTGCTCGCGGATGAGCAGGACGATGACGACCATGACCGACCACCATCCGACGTGTTGTCCTTCGCATACTAATGCGAGCCACAACAACATCAGAAAGGTAAAACACTCTCATGGAATTTCTTCCAACGTTGTGGTTCATCCTCATCGCTGTGCTGTGGACGGGATATCTCATCCTTGATGGCTTTGACCTGGGTGTCGGCATGTTGATGAAAGCGTGGGCCAAAAACGAGTCGCAGCGGCGCGTATTACTCAATACCATCGGACCCGTCTGGGATGGCAACGAAGTCTGGCTCATCACCGCGGCAGGCGCGACTTTTGCAGCGTTCCCGCACTGGTACGCGTCGATGTTTGCCGGGCTATACATTCCTCTGACGTTTACGTTATTGGCCTTAATCCTCCGTGCGGTCTCGATCGAATACCGGGGTAAATCGCATAGTCAGACCGCCCGAAATTTGTGGGACTGGTGCATGGCTGGGGGCTCCTTTATGGCTGCTTTTGGTATTGGAGCCATGCTGGCCCTGACCTCCACGGGACTGCCGTTGGATGAACATGGGGACCGGGTTGGCGGCCCCTTTGTGTGGTTCAACGGCTGGGCTGTGCTGGGAGGACTGTCAGTGGTGGGAATCGCGTTTGCCATGGGGTGGGCGTTTCTGTCGCTGAAGACTCTCGGGGCACCACGTGAAGCAGGAAATAGTCGACTCCGTCGTTACCTTCCGGTATATCTTTTGCCAGCGGCCGCCTGGGCCGTCCTGGTACTTCTGCGCTATCCGAAAACCGTGTCATGGATTATGCTGGCGGTCGCTGCGGCAGGACTGGTTCTTGCTTGGAATGCTTCGTGGAAACGGAAGGAGGGCCTGACGTTTACCGGCATGGTCCTGTTTGTCCTGTTCGGAGTCGGTGCAATCTTTACCTCGCTGTACCCCAATGTGCTGCCTTCAACCATCGACGAGGCACATAACCTCACGGTGACCACGGCATCGTCATCCGACTACACGTTGACCATCATGGCGGTCGTCACGGCCATTTTCCTCCCGATTGTGCTGGCGTATAGTGTCTGGAGCTATTGGACATTCCGTCAACGTCTTGGGGAACAACACATCCCTGAATCAGCTGTGGTGACGCCGGTCTGATACCAGAACTCCCCACCTCAAAAACAGGACGTCGAGCCCTCATCGGGCTCGGCGCCTTGGCCGTGGTGAAACTCGTCGGCTGGATTCTCATTGCGGTATCCCTTGCACGGGGCATTAGTCATCTAGCAGCAGCGCTACCAGACTCGGACGCCGCGCAGTTGCTACACCTGCTGTTCAACTCACCCCGCACAGCTCCCGGCCTTGTTGAGTCATTAGTGGAATTCACTACCAGTACCGAATTCCACGTCACGGTCGCATTCGGCTTCGGCGGTGCGGTCCTACGAGGCATGGCCCAGTGGGGACAACAAGTCCTGGCGACACGTGGAGCCATGGGTGAGAAAGAATATTTACGAGCCCAACTGATTCGTCATCGCTTAGCCGCAGCCGGTGCACACGCCGATCGATCCGGCGAAGACACGGTCCTCGCATCCAAAGGATTGGACGGACTCGACGACTACTACACAGACTTTCTCCCATCGCTTGTGTCCGCCATGGTCATTCCGCTGGGCTTAGGTGTCTGGATTCTCCTCCACGACTGGATCAGCGCGGCCGTATTGGTCCTGACCATCCCGCTGATCCCGCTGTTTATGATCCTGATTGGCCGCTACACCGAACACCGGGTTGATGAGGCAGCCAGCGGACTGAATAAACTCTCACACCACCTGCTAGAACTGGCGCGCGGGCTCCCCGTACTCGTGGGCCTTCGGCGGGCAGGCATGCAGCGGAAATCACTCCAACAGGTTTCTGACAGTTACCAGCGCACCACCATGAATACGCTGAAGGCGGCGTTTATGTCCGGAATGGCACTGGAACTCATTTCGACATTGTCCGTTGCGGTCATTGCGGTATTCATTGGGGTCCGCTTGGTGAACGGCTCAATGGAGCTGTACGCCGGAATCATGGTGCTGACCTTGGCTGCCGAAGTCTACCTACCATTCCGTGACATTGGCTCAGCATTCCACGCCTCCGAAGACGGTGTGGCTGCACTCAAACGGGCCAAAGCCCAGATCCGCCAACCCGTTCCAAAACCCATGGCAACCCTGCTCGACACTGCCGCCGCACCAAGCGATGACGCCGTCGAATTGCACAACGTCACCATCGCGTATCAAGCTCTGCACAAAATTGAAGAAAAACCAGACCGAGAACAGCGGTACCTGACGCCTGAACAATACGCACAAGCCAAACAGTTGGCCGCAGCAGAAATGTCTTCCGATACCGGACAGCTCCCTGTATATGCGGCCGAAACCCTGGACCCGGTGGTGGAAGCATGCTCAATGCGGCTGCTGCCGGGACAATATACGGTCCTTGGTGATGCATCCGGTTCCGGAAAATCCACCGTGCTGAAAGCCATGGCAGGCTTGTTGACCGATAGCGAAGCAACATTTACTGGTGCGACCACTGGTCTAGCAACCCGACCGGTGGCGTATTTGGGACAGCATCCAACATTCATTGGAGAAACGGTGGCAGCAGAACTCCACCTGGTCAGTCGCAGCTCCGCAGCTCAGAACACAGACGAGCCCACCGTCCTAGCCACCCAGAATGCCGTCGTCAGCATGGGGTTAGAACATGCGGGCCTAGCAGGTTTCGAACACCGGCGCATCGACGACCTGTCTCCGGGCGAGCGTCGCAGGCTAGGCTTTGCCAGAGTTCTCACCCGGCTCATGACCGCAGCTGCCACCAACAGAACCGACACAACCTGGTTGGTACTCCTCGATGAGCCAACAGCACATCTGGATGCACATTCAGCAACGCTCATCCGTTCGGTATTGCACAACCTGGCCCACGGGCGGCTACCTGATGGCAGCAACCTAGCCACCATCGTCTTGGTGGCCTCGCACGACCCAGAGATCCACGCCGCCTGCCACCAGCTCATAGGGCAGCCTGCCAACCAATTCGCCGCCTCAGTCGAGACCAGCCATCCGGCGCCCACAACCACATTAGACGACCAGCCAACCCCCAGAACATCAACGAAGACCACCGTAAGACTGCGTGACTGGCTTCGTTTCTTGCCGTTGAACGACGCCAAATTTATTGGTGGCATCGCATGGGCAGCCGCAGCACTCCTATCGGCTGCTTTACTGGCGGCACTGTCGGGTTGGCTCATTGTGCAAGCATCATATGAGCCTCCGATTCTGTACTTGCTCGCGGTGATTGTAGGTGTGCGATTTTTTGGGATCGGTCGCGCGGTTTTCCGTTACGTAGAACGACTTGCCGTCCACGACGCGGTCCTGGCTTGGGCCAATAGGATCCGGCTACGCGTCTGGGACTCCCTGGGCTCACAAGCAACACAATGGAATAGCCTCACGCGTTCCGGCGGAACACTGTCGGTACTGATCTCCGACGTCGACCAGTTACGCGACGCTGTGCCACGGGTCATCGTCCCCATCCCAGCGGCGGTGATTACCTGGGCGATTGCAACCGGCATCATCGGGTTTATGGCACCAGGATCGTGGTGGCCTGCTGCGCTCGCAGGGGCAGCCGCATTCATCATTGTGCCCGCAATTGTCCAACTTGTGGAGGCACGAACCAGCGCGCAGCTAGCTGATCACCGTTCCTGGTTGGTATCAGCGGCATCCAGACTATTTACGGCCGCACCAGACCTAGCCGGTAACGGGATGAGTGCGCACGCGGCAGAACATTTTGTTGCCACCGATTATCGCAATGCTGCACCGTTGAAACGCAACACGGTTGCTGCTGGACTGGGGGAGGGGCTGACCTCCTTGATCGCTGGGTGGGCCGCGGTGCAAACCATGTGGGTGGCCATCACCAACGGTATCTCCGCGCCGAACACCGCACTGGCCGTGATGCTCATGCTCGCCATGGCGGAGCCGTTTGGAATGTTTAGCCAAGCAACACAAGAATCCCGAATACTCAACCATCAACTGGGCAAACTCTTGCCCTTACTCCAGCAAAGCCCTAACCGGAGTTTGGAATGGGTCGTGGTGGAACCTACAGCAGCCCACGGGCTGGACGCCCTGGAGCTGAACGCGGTCACCGTAGCCTACGAAGACGGCCCGCCCGTGCTTAACCAGCTGTCATTGCGGGCAGCCAGAGGAGACTTCGTTGTGGTCACCGGCCCTTCTGGTTCGGGGAAATCGACGCTGCTTGCCGTCCTGCTGGGCTTCCTGGCACCACAGTCTGGTACGTATCGGCTAGCCGCGCAGCAGACTGATCCGGTAGCGGCGCTACAGCAGGTCGCCTGGTGCCCGCAAGAAGCCTACTTATTTGATTCCACGTTGCGAGCAAATTTGGCGCTGGCCCGCGATCCTGCCCAGCGGCCAACCGACGACGAACTTCTCGCGGTGCTGGATACTGTCGGCCTCACCGCCTGGTTGGACAGCTCACCGGCGGGACTAGACACCCGCCTGGGACCATCGGGACATTTCATTTCCGGCGGTCAACGGCAACGAGTGGCGGTAGCTCGAGCACTACTGGCTGACGCCCAAGTCGTGCTCTTGGACGAACCAACCGCTCACCTGGGTGCAGATGAAGCCGCCGAACTATTGGATGATCTCAAACTAGCCCTGCGAGACAGCATCGTGGTCATGGTCACCCACGACCAACGTTTTGCCACCGCAGGCCATACACTCCAGCTGTCCTAACCAACGTTGAGAATTAGGCTTCAGCTACCGGATCCGGGCTCTCCGCCAACGGGGAACCACCATGGCCGATCACTCCGATGGCAGAATCCAATATCACTCCAGAAGCATCACGTTCCGAGTATTCCTGTGGTAATGCACGAGCAACCCCACCGGTTGTTGAAGCCAACGGGGCCGGTCCGGCCCAGGCCAGCGCCAAACCGAGTTCGCCACGCAGTAACCGATGTGCACGCATTCCCTGTGTATTACGCCCTTTCGGCGCGAACTCTTCCAGCTTGGTGACCTTAGCGGTCGGAGCTGCATCTAGGGTTTCGGTATCTGCACTGGTCACAGTGACCACCACGGCCTCATCGAGCTGGGCGGCTGGCGCCACAGTAAAGGACAAGATCTGATCGTTGTCGACGAGCTTCATACCGGCAATTCCCCCACCGGAACGGCCCTGCGGACGAACCAACTCCGCTGCGAACCGCAAAAGCTGACCAGCCTCGGTCACAAAGACCAGCTGATCCGCATCGTGAGCTGCCACCGCCGCACCAACGACTGTGTCGTCGTCTTTCAGCGTGATGGCCTCAAATTCATCTTGATTCAGCGGCCAGTCGTCATAACGCACGCGTTTCACCACACCGTGACGAGTACCCAACGCCAGAACTTGATTCAACGGGACCATCGCGATGAGCTTTTCACCACGTTGCAGCGTCAAGAACTCAGTGGCCTTGACCCCGTCGGTCAGTGCCGGCGTGGCCGTAGACTCTTGGAGAGCAGGAATGTCGACCGCATTGACCCGGATTATTCGTCCGGTGTCCGTGAGCGCACCAACCTCGCCGCGAGCCGTTGCAGCCACCACAGAGGTGTACACGTCATGCCGGCGACGACGCCCTTGCGTGGTGATGGGCGTCCGATCCTGGGTTCGCAACAGTCGGCCTGACGCAGACAGAATGACCCAGCAAGGATCATCCGGGACCAACAGCGCCGAGGCGGCCGCTGCACGCTCCGCCTTGGAGGATGACGCAGTTACCGCGGGGGTAAGCTCTTCTGATTTCACCAGTTTGGTTCGCCGTGAATCGCTGAATTGTTCGGCGACTTCAGCTAACTCGTTGGAGACAGTCTCTCGTAGCACCGCGTCAGATCCCAGGATCTTTTCCAACGCTTCGATTGCGGCAAGAAGATCATCGCGTTCGGTCTCTAAATCCAAGCGCGAAAACTTGGTGAGCTGACGCAGACGCAGCTCCAAAATATGGCTTGCCTGTATTTCAGTCAGATCGAAAACTAACATCAGCCGTTCACGGGCTGCCGCTGCATCGTCCGAGGTGCGAATAATTTCGATGACTTCATCAATATCCACCAGGGCCAATAACAAGCCCTCCACCAGGTGCAAACGATCCTGGCGTTTCCCTAACCGGTGTGCCGTCCGTCGGCGAACCACAGTCAAACGATGGTCAACATAAACCCGTAACAGCTCCCGCAGGCCCAGGGTTTGAGGCTGGCCGTCAACCAGGGTCACGTTGTTGATACCGAAGTTTTCTTCTAGTGGTGTGTGCCGGTATAGCTGAGCCAACACCGCCTGCGGGTTGAAACCAGACTTCAACTCAATGACGAGTTTCAGCCCGTGACTTCTATCTGTCAGGTCGATGACATCGGCGATACCAGCAATTTTCTTAGTATTGACCGCGGTCTTGAGCCGGTCGATGACACGTTCTGGTCCCACACCGTAGGGCAGTTCAGTGACCACCAGTCCGGTACGCCGAGCTGAGACTTGTTCAACATTGACGGTGGCGCGCATAGTGAAACGGCCGCGACCGGTTTCATAAGCTTCCTTGATGCCGTCTAAGCCAACTATCCGAGCACCGGATGGGAGGTCGGGCCCCGGCACATATTTCATCAGCGCTCGAGTGTCGGCCTCAGGGTTGTCAATCAAATGCCGGGCAGCAGCAATCACTTCGCCCAGGTTGTGTGGTGCCATATTGGTTGCCATTCCCACGGCAATCCCAGATGCACCATTGACTAATAAGTTTGGGAATGCTGCCGGCAGCACGCTGGGCTGCTGCATTTGGTTGTCATAGTTGGGCTCAAAATCAACAGTGTCTTCGTTCAGGTTCGCGGTCATAGCGACCGCAGCCTGCGCCATTTTGGCTTCCGTGTACCTCGCCGCGGCTGGGCCGTCATCTACTGACCCGAAGTTTCCATGCCCGTCCACCAACGGTAAGCGCAGGTTAAAATCCTGGGCCAGACGAACCATTGCATCATAGATGGCCGAATCACCGTGCGGGTGGAGTTTCCCCATCACCTCACCGACCACTCGGGCTGACTTCACGTGGCCCTTATCTGGTGTCAGCCCCATCTGGCTCATCATATATAAAATGCGCCGCTGGACGGGCTTGAGCCCATCACGAGCATCCGGTAAAGCTCGCGAGTAGATCACCGAATAGGCATACTCCAAGAAGGAGTGTTCCATTTCAGAAGCGACATCAATGTCGAGAATGTTCTGGTCCTCGATCGGCACGATGGCTGTACTCGAATTCGCCGAAGACCTTGCTTTTGAACGCTTTGACATCTGACCTTTCCCGTCACGTGGTTACCACGGGCTGATTGTGGCTTAAGATAATTATATGGCTGAACAGAAAACCAAACGCCCATATCCGGCTCACTGGGAAGCCGATGTGCTTTTGCGCGACGGCGCAACAGCACGATTGCGCCCGGTTTCTCCAGATGACGCCGCAGCATTGCAGAAAATGCATGAGGGCCAATCTCAGGATTCTATCTACTTTCGCTACTTTACGTACAAGTCCCAGCTTTCAGCCAAAGAACTCGAGCGTTTCACCGTGGTTGATTACGTCGACCGAGTGGCTTTTGTCATACTGCTGGGTGATGAACTGATGGGTATTGGTCGCTACGACCGTCTCAATGATTCCACCGAGGCCGAAGTCGCATTCAACATTTCAGACGTGCACCAAGGGCGCGGCCTTGGCTCAATTTTTATGGAGCACCTGGCAGTAGCCGCCAGAGAAAACGGTATCCGATCTTTCACCGCCGAAGTGCTGCCAGAGAACCGAAAAATGCTGAAAGTGTTTCAAGCGGCTGGCTTTGAGACCACCCGATCGTTTGAAGACGGGGTGGTCATGGTGGAATTCCCAATCGATCCAACGGCACGAGTCAGGGCGGTGATGGAATCACGAGAGCATCGTGCCGAAGCACAATCTGTTGCTGAGTTGCTGCGACCCGAATCTATTGCGGTCATCGGTGCTTCCCGTCAATGGGGGTCTATCGGTTATGCGTTGATCGATAATATTATTGAAGCCGGGTACACGGGACCGGTGTATGGCATCAATAAAGATGCTTTTGAAATTGCCGGTATGATCTCTCGTGCTTCCCTAGCCGAAGTACCTCAACAGGTCGATTTGGCAGTCATTGCGGTACCCTACGATCAAATATTTTCTGTCGTCCAAGATTGTGCCACTCACGGTGTTAAAGGCTTACTCATCGCCACCGATGGTTTTGACGGGGAAGAGGGGCTTGCCGACCAACGACGTCTTGTACGAATTGCCCGCAGCCATGGTATGCGGGTCATTGGTCCGGCATCAGCCGGAATTATTAATACAGACCCGCAGGTCAGTTTGAACGCTTCAGTGTCACCTACACTGCCCAAACAAGGATCTATTGGCTTGTTTTCGCAGTCCGCTCCTATTGGTGCAATGCTCTTTACCGCGGCACAACAGCGCCGCATCGGTATTTCATCGATGATCAATGCGGGGAATAGAGCCGATGTCTCAGGCAATGATGCGATGCAGTACCTGGAGGATGACCCGCACACCAGCGCGGTCGGAGTGTATTTGGAATCTTTCGGTAACCCCCGAAAATTCTCTCGTATCGTGCGCCGTTTGGCCAGGAAAAAGCCGGTCGTCGTCGCACGCTCCCACGGTATGGGACGCCGTATTCCGCCCGGGCACGCTACCCGGACGACCGAGGCCCCACACGGCACGGTGCCATCCATGTTGCGTCAAGCCGGTGCAATTGGAACAGATAGTTCAACCGAGCTGATGGACATCTTGCAGGTATTAGCCTGCCAGCCGGTGCCTGCCGGTCCTCGGCTCACAGTGATCGGTAACGCCCCAGCCCTGAACCGACTGACCGCAGAAAACGCCCGCAGTTCCGGCTTAGAGGTCGTTGAAGTCCAAGAGATTGACATGCTAGATGCAGATCACTCGGTGGAAGATACGATTGATGCCGTTAGGAATGCCATTCAAGCCGCTGCCAGCAACGGCCATACCGATGCCATCATGGTGGTAGTTCAAGCCAGGATGTATCAACTCGATGGTGATTCGGCGGCTCTAGCCCATGCGATGAGCGACATCGACGTCGATAACGATGTGACCATTATGGCCTCGTTCACAGCCGTGCTGGAAGAAAATTTCGAACGAACATCCATCATTGGCAAAGATCAGGTGCGGGATGACATCGCCGAAGAGGTTGCCGATCAGCAGCTTGTACCACCAAAACAATATGGACTCCCGATTTTTGCGTCCACCGAGCAGGCCGTTACCGTCCTGGCCAAGCTGGTCCAGTATCGTGCCTGGCGTGAAGCACAACAGGGGATAGCTGTTGAATATGATGACTTAGATCGGTACAAAGCAGAAGAACTGGTCAATGAATGGACCGAAGATGCTACCGGGACGGAGCTGGTTAAACTCACTCGGAGCCAAACTGATGCGCTCTTAGGTTGCTACGGCATAACAGTGCTGCCGTCACGTCGTTTCCAAACCACTGAACAGGCCCTGGAGTATGCCGCGGAATTTGGTTATCCGGTCGCGCTGAAAGCGGATAACACGATCCTCCGGCACCGGCTGGATCTGGGCGGGGTCCGGCTGAACATTGACACCCCCGAAGCGTTACGTTCCAATATTGAATCCATGCGCGAAGTGCTTGCCCCCTATGGTTCACCATCTATCGAAGTGCAAGCAATGGCACCAGCCGGCCAAGGCTGTATTGTAGCTGCCGTTGAGGATCCCCTTGTGGGACCGGTTTTGTCGTTCGGGATTTCCGGAGACGCCGTAGAACTGCTCGACGATTGGGTGCATGTGGTGCCGCCGCTGTCTGACCAGGATTTGGAACGTCTCATCCGGACCCCGCGGGCTTCAGCTAAGCTATTTGGGTACGGTGATATTCCGGCAGTGGACGTTGCGGGGATCAAAGATCTGTTGGCCCGCGTGTCACAGCTCAAAGATGATCTGCCGCAGGTCGCCAGGCTTCGGTTTAACCCGTTGTTGGCGGCTCCGGATACGACTACCGTGTTGAAAGCAGAAATTTATATTGCCAATGCCGCCGTACGTACCGATTCAGCACGTCGCGCATTGCTGAACCACTGAATAGTTCAAAGGACAAAAACACTACGATGCCCTACCCCGTATTGCCAACTGATTTGGCACTCGATATCCAGCGTGCAGGGTTTTACCCACAACTTGTTGCCGATGTGATGGGTCAGCAGCTGGGTGAACGTGAAATCCTGAGCCACTATGTACATGTCGAAACCCATTTTGGTTACGATGACCTGCATCGTCATATTACGGTTCTCGTATTGGCCGAAGGCAATGTTCTGGCTGCCTTACATCTGAATGATCTAGAAGACGAACTTGAACAAGGCGTCCCGCGGGCTTCGGTCGCAACAGAAATTATCCCGCTGTCCAAAGTGGGATCCTGTGTGGTGACGACCGGATACGATAACCCACAGGAGTATCGTCCCGGCGAACCGCCATCCGAAGTGACACTAGTGCTGAGTTGGGCTGGGGGAGCGCGAATGGAGTTCGTGCCCAATTTGTGTGAAGACCCGGATTGTGAAGCGGACCATGGCTATTTGGGAACCAGACTTTCTGAAGATCTTGTCCTACGAATTGCTGGCAAAGCTGATGGCCAACAAGCCGTGAACAAAGCGCTGACGTTTAGCCGCACATTGCGTGACGCGATTCTAGAAAACGCCGCATGACCATGCCCCTGCCCGCAGGTTATAGCGCAGCACGCAACCTCACCCAGGTGTTTCCGTCACTCGCGGCAAGTCTGGGCGCTGCATGGCCGAATACGCTGCAGTTGCCCAAGGCGACCTCGGCGCTCTTATTACTCGTTGACGGATTGGGATTAGAGCAGCTGGAACAATACTCGGCGCACGCACCTTTTTTGCGTCGCGTCCTGTGCCAACAGGCTGCCGCACAGACAGAAATGTCTACGGTCTACCCTTCGACAACAGCTGCTGCCTTGTCATCTCTTGGGACAGGTTTAGCGCCGGGAGAGCACGGTCTGGTTGGGTATGACGTATATGACCCAGACCGTCAAACAGTTGTGAACCAACTGGGTGGCTGGGATGAACGTACCGACCCGCAGACATGGCAGCCTGAACCAACCGTATTTGAACAGCTTAATCAGCAACGGGCTACCGGTGTGCATCACATTGAGCCCATCACGGTGTCCTTGGTAGCTTTTGAATCTTCAGCTCTCACTCGCGCTTCACTGCAAGGTGCCAGATTCGTCGGCCAGAATAACCTTGCTAAACGTTTCACACAGGCCGCATTTGAGGCGCAACAGCCTAGTGCGCTGATATACCTTTACGTCAACGAGCTGGATAAGGCAGGTCATCAGTACGGGCCCGGCTCGAATCAGTGGCTTGAAGTGTTAGAAGAAATTGACTCTCTGAGCAGACGGATGGTTCGCAAATTGCCAGAGGGCACATTAGCAGCTGTCACCGGGGACCACGGGATGATCGAGGTCAAAGCAGAACACCGCATAGACTTTGCCCAGCAGGAAGAGCTGATCGCTGATGTGGCGCACACCGCAGGCGAACCACGTATGGTGCAGTTATTTTTCGATGAAACGGCTAGTGACGCCGATCGGATCAGGACACAGGAAGCCTGGCAACGGCATTACAGGGATCAAGCTTGGATCGCTACCCGATATCAGGCTATAAACGCTGGTTGGTTTGGGCACGTCAGTCAGCGGGTCCAAAATCGTATTGGTGATTTAATCGTCACTGGTTTTGAACCGATAGCCCTCTACGACGGCCGGCGTGCAGCTCCGCATAGTTTTGCCATGGTCGGACACCATGGGGCACCGACACCGGCAGAGGTGCGTGTGCCATGGTTGATGATTCGGTTACCCTAGGCCACGACCGCCCAGTCAGACGACACAGATATTTTTAGGTATCTTTGCGTGTACCAAAAATGATCTCATCCCAGCTGGGCACCGTAGGACGTTTTCGCGACTTGCCGGGTTGAGGGGTTTTCTTGTCGGATTCGTCGGGTCCGTCGTCGAGCTCTTCAAATGCTGCGGTCTGTCCCTCTAATTGTTCT
>Ga0209487_1001416_pt1 | contig 20325 bp, 18 predicted proteins | sample Poulit2012_FD_187524 | JGI IMG/M metagenome (GOLD analysis project Ga0209487, IMG submission 187524) | Agricultural soil microbial communities from Georgia to study Nitrogen management - Poultry litter 2012 (SPAdes) (version 2) | ecosystem: Environmental > Terrestrial > Soil > Agricultural land...
AGTGGATATATTTTTCAAGTTCCTCGGCTGAATGCTTATTATTAGAACGCATAAAAATCCCCCTAAAGTAGTTTTATTTTTTAACTGTCTACTTTAGGGGGAGCATATCAAAACTGAGCATCGTTTCTTTATTTTTATGCCTACTTTAGGGATATGTTTTTTTATGTAGCTGATGTCAACTGATGCGTTTAAAAAATTTCTTTAAACCTTGCGTCGTTTGCCTTGCCGGGTAAAATTTTTTAAAAGAATACTTTAACTTTCCTAGTAGGAATTTCTGCTGGATAAGTTAGGCGTGATATCCGTTTACACTTACCTAGTAGGAGCTTCTGTTGGGTAAGTGGATTCGCCTAAGTGTACCAACATACTCAATGGAGCGTTTCATCGGGTAAGTCTACGCCTATAAGTCCTTCAACCTTATCGCTGGAGCGCTTCACCGGGTAAGTCTACGTGCAAAAGCGTTTCAACTTACACAATAGAGCTCTTCCATGAGTAAGTATACGTCAAAAATCGTTTCAACTTACCTAGTGGGTCGCTCTGTCGAGTAGGTCTACATACAAAAGTATTTCAACTTACTCAATGGAACGCGTCACCGAGTAAGATAATTAAAAACAATACTTCAGCTTATACAGTGGAGGCTCCTACTGAGTAAGTTAGATATGATTTTCGTTTCAACTTACCTAGTGGACCACTTTGCTAGGTAAGTATATAAGCAAAACCTTTAAAGCTTACTCGGCGTAATGCTTTCTTAAGTAAGTTCACCTACAAAATCACTTCATCCTACTCAACGGATACGTCTGCCATGTAAGTTAAATAAAGACAATACGTCATCTTGCCCGGCGCGAGAAGATGTAAAGTAAGTTTCCAATAAAACCTTCCCAACGAGAGGGGACGTTAACAAATTTTTATTAAAACTGCAGGAACATGAAAGATGAATTACCTTAATGGCGCAAACTCAAAAGTGGATATCACCAAAACAAATAATAAATACAAAAAACTTTCTAAAATAAAATAAGGATGGACTGTATTTCTACATAAGAGAAATTCAGTTCATCCTTTTGTTTAAGACTGGCTTTAATCGAGTCTTGCTTCGTTTATGTTATAAAATATTATGGATAAAATATTGGAGCCGATGGACCTAGATCGATACCTAGGAAAATCCAAACGATTAATAAAACTGTCCAGGAAATTAAGAATAACACAGAATATGGAATCATCACAGAAATCATCGTTCCAATTCCCATTTTCTTATCATACTTTTGTGCAAAAGCAATAATTAATGCAAAATATGTCATTAACGGCGTAATCATATTCGTCGATGAATCAGCAATTCGATAAGCCATCTGGGTGACTTCTGGTGAGTAACCTAGCTGCATCATAATCGGTACGAAGATTGGAGCCATCATTGCCCACTTCGCCGAAGCACTACCGATAAACAAGTTAATAATTGCACAGATGATAATAAAGACGATTAATAACGGGATACCAGTTAATTTAATTTGCTCTAAAAAGTTTGCACCATACACGCCGACGACAAGTCCCATATTACTTTCAGAAAAATATGCGACAAACTGACCGGCGGTAAAGGATAGGACGATAAACGTTCCCATTGCGCCCATCGTATTTGCTAGCGCATTTGCTACATCTTTATCGTTTTTAATTTCCTTTGTTACTTTACCGTATACAAGTCCCGGAACAAAAAATAAAATGGCGATAATTGGAACTAAAGAATTCATAAAAGGTGCTAAGGAGTCCATTAAAGTAAACGTACCGCTCCCATCATCGGTAGCACGTAAAGGTGCGTTTTTCGGTAATACTAATAACGCAACACCGATTAAGGCAATAAACGTCCAAAATCCAGCCCACTTTAAACCTTTCTTCTCAATTGGCTTTAATCCTTCTAAATCCTCTTTATACTCGCCAGTGTAAGCTCCTAATCGAGGTTCAACGATTTTCTCCGTAACATACCAACCAACGACCGTAAGCAAGAAAACTGAAGCAATAATAAAATACAAGTTCATCGCTACGTTCATCGTATCCGCATAAGCTGGATCAATCATCATCGCAGCGTCGATTGTCATACCAGCTAGAAGTGGATCAAGAGAGGTTAAAATTAAATTTGCACTAAATCCACCAGAAACACCTGCAAAAGCTGCTGCTAGTCCTGCTAACGGGTGTCTACCGAGACCAGCGAAGATTACAGCACCTAGTGGAGGCAGAACGACATACCCCGCATCCGATGCAACACTAGACATAATACCTGCAAAAACCAAGGATGCCGTAATAAGTTGTCTTGGTACAGATAAGACAAAACCACGTAAAATCGCACTAATCAATCCCGTACGTTCTGCTATTCCAATTCCAAGCATCGTCACAAGTACAATTCCTAACGGTGCGAAGTTAATGAAATTATCTGTCATTGATAAAAAGATATATTGAATACCTTCTTTATTTAATAAGTTTGTAACCTCGACGATTTCTCCTTCTTCACCTGGGTGTTCGACGCTAATCCCGAATTGTGATATGGCCGCAGATAAAACAAGCACAAGTAGTGCTAAAATTGCAAATAATGTGACTGGGTGGGGAAGTTTGTTTCCAACCGCTTCAATTCTATCAAGAGAGCGTTGGAACATACCTTTTTTCTTCACAATCATCCTCCTAAAACTGAAAGTAAAATATACGACTTACCTATTATAATAATGATATACCCTATTTTCAATGAACAATTCGTCGTTTTGAAAAAATCTTTTTATGGAGAAAGTAGTTAATTTTCCTACTATTCATTCTTTAAGGTTTCAAGCTAATACGGAGAGGTTTACTATAGAAAAAACACTGTGACAAAAGCTCGGCAAATAAAATAACAGTGTTCAGTTAAATGATATGCTCCCCCTAAAGTAGACAGTTAAAAAAATAAAACTACTTTAGGGGGATTTTTATTCGACTGATCTCAAGCTGATATATTTAAAAAATGCTATAAGTCTTACGTCGTCTCGTCTAAACGAGTAAGTTTTTAAAATATTTTAACAACTTCCTCCACGGATAAGTTTGCACGTAAAAACTTTATAACTTACTCATCGGGGTGCTTTGCTAAGTAAGTTTATGCACAAAATCGTTTCAGCTTACTCAACGGACGCTTCTACTAAGTAAGTTAGGAGTAATATTCGTTTATACTTACCTAGCAGGAGCTTCTGCTGCGTAAGTTAATAAGCAAAACTTTCGTTACTTACTCAGTGTAGCCCTTCGCCAAGTAAGTTAATGAGAAACAACACCTCACCTTACTCGGTGGAATCCTCCACTAGGTATGTCAACAAACAACACCTACGTAACTTACTCGGCGGAGTCTCCCGCTAGATAACTCAATGAACAAAACTATTAAAACTTCCCCAGTGCGTGAAGTGCTTAGGTTAGTTTTTGCGGAAAATTCAGAAAATGAAGATCAATTTGCGTTAATGGTGGTAAACTTAAGGAAGTATGTCGCTAAAATAAATATAGAAACAAATTTTCTAAACAAAATAAAATGGACTGAGTTTCTGCCATAATGGAGAAACTCAATCCATTCGTTATTCGTTTAGAGCTGGTTTTGTCTCAGCATCCTCTTCTTATCTAGGCGAAAATTTAATAGTTAATTAATCAAGAACTGCTGTCATATGAGCCTTTGTCACAGCCCAATGCGTAGCCGACCAGTATGTTTCTTTATTTTTAATACAAATAATTTGTGGAGATTCGTGTTTAAGGTTTAAATCTGCTTCGATTTTGTTTGAAACCGGACGAGATTCACGAACCTTTACTAACGTATAATCGATATGTTCATTCGGCTTATCAGCTAAATAATCGTTATACTCATCCAACGCGTTAAAACTTACTGGGCAAGTCGTGCTATGTTTTAAAATTACTTGATCTTTTTCAGCCGATTTTTCTAAAATTTCTTCCCATTCTTCTAGCGTTGTAATTTCTTTCCATTCCACTTCCGTTCACTCTCCTTCTTTACTACTACGTTATTAACTTTACGTGATTTACGACTAATTTAAAACTTTAATGCTTATATAATAATAAAGATGTATATTAAAGCGCACTTTTCTTGACTTTATCTTTAAGGTTAACGAAAATCGATACATATCTTTTAGGTTTGTTGGAGGTATCGAATGAGGCGAAATGAGAAGAAAGAGTATGAATTTTTAGCCGACGACCCGAACGTAAAAACAGCCCCCATTATGTTGGCATTAATTATTGGAGCTTTTTTTGCTGTTTTAAATGAAACGTTGTTAAACATTGCTTTAACGGCATTAATGCAGGAGTTTAACCTCACTTTACCAACGGTACAATGGATGGCTACGGGCTTCCTATTAGTAATGGGAGTTGTCATTCCTGTTTCTGCTGTTTTAGTACAATGGTTTACGACTCGTCAGTTATTTATTTCTGTAATGATTATTTTTACAATCGGTACGACGATTAGTGGCCTTGCTCCGACATTTTCTATTTTATTAATCGGTCGGTTTATTCAAGCTGTGGGTACTGGTTTACTAATGCCAATTATTTTTAACGTATTTTTACTACTATATCCACCTCATCGACGGGGGAAAATTATCGGTATGCTTGGGCTCGTCTTTATGTTTGCCCCTGCCCTTGGCCCTACTTTATCAGGTTTAATCGTACAATATTTAGGTTGGCGATACTTATTTATTACAGTTATACCGTTCGCGCTTTTTTCAATTGCCTTTGCCTATAAATATTTAATTAATGTCGGAGAAGTGACAAAGCCAAAAATCGATTATATTTCGATTCTTTATTCGACGACTGGCTTTGGTACGATTATATACGGTTTTAGTACGGCGGGAGAAAGTGAAGCCGGCTTTTTAACTCCTATTGTTTTAATAACAATTACAATCGGTGTAATTAGTATTTTCCTATTTTCTCGTCGTCAGTTACGACTTAAGGAGCCGATGATGGATTTGCGGGTTTTCCGCTACCCGATGTATACCCATGCAGTGATTATGTTTTTAATTATAATTATGGCGATGTTTTCATCGGAATTAATTTTACCAATCTTTATGCAAGGACCGATGATGTTAAGCGCAGCGACAGCGGGACTTATTTTACTTCCGGGTAGTATTTTAAACGGTCTATTATCGCCAGTAATGGGTCATTTATTCGACCGCTTTGGTCCACGGGTACTAATGATACCAGCAACAATCGTCCTTGCAATTACAATGTTTACGTTAAGTTTCATCCAGGCTCATACACCGATTTGGGTAATCGTCCTATGCTATATGTTGCTTATGGTTAGTGTATCAGCAACGATGATGCCGGTAGAAACAAATGGCCTAAACCAATTGCCTAAGTCACTTTATCCGCATGGAACAGCTATATTAACGACGTTACAACCGGTAGCTGGTGCGATTGGTGTTGCTGTATTTATAAGTATTATGAATGCTCGTCAACTCCATTTTTTAGATTCCGTTGCCGGTCCGACAGATCCTCAGGCAATTAGCGATGCGATGGTTGCCGGGGTTGAGCTCGTCTATTTTATCGGCTTTATCATGACGCTCATCGCTGTCTTTTTAGCTTTTAAAGTATATCGTGCCACTCCGATGGAAGAGATTGAAACAAAATAAGCGGTGCTCAAGTTCATACTTTACACCGCTTAAAGCATGTTTCTTTTTTATATCACTTTCTTCTAATCTTTTACACTCATTATTCCTCATATATATTTTCGTGCAATTTTCGTCACATCTTCCGGTACTTTATATACTAGTGGCTCTTCATGAACCGTTTGGAAAAAATTCATATCGCTTGTCCCCAATTCATTTAAAATAAGTCGAGGAACAAACCGAGCATGAAGAGGTGAGTTTGCATGGGATTCGTGAAGAAGCATATTAAAACTTTGAATACTATATTCGTTGAAAGTTTTGAAGATCGACTGTACAACTTGACCAAAATCGTTCCAATCCGCTTCATTTAACTCATTTATTCTGCTTTTTTCCGGGAAAAGGACGAGGAAGTCTAAGTGATTTTTCGGAGCAAAACTATGAAGTAAACTAACTGCCCCTACTTCACCGATGAAGCGTTCACCTAATTCCTTTTCTTTTTCATATAAGATTGTGAAATAGGAACTTCCCTTCTCCTTTTCAAACCGTTTAGCGTGATAATCGAATTGACGTTGATAATTCGTAGGCGATTTCGATATAATGACATGCAAATGAGGATGGAGAATACTACCACCAGATTGAGGTAAGTAATTCCAATTAATTGAGCGATACAATGAAGTGCTTTCCTTCTTTTGTACTGCTTCAATATAAAGTTGACTTGCATAAAAGGCATTTTGAATTCGTTCCGAAGAAAATTCTTCTAGCTTAACGAAATGATCTTCGGTCATAATTGTTACACCGTTATATTTACTATAAGGAAATAAATTCGGTGCGACAATCGCTTCACCATACGATACCCGGCCTTCAGGAACAACTTCTTCGGGAAAACGGGGTGTTACTTTTATTACATTCTCTGGACAAAACGGACAGTTCTTTCCTCTTGTTTGTTCAGCTACTTTTATAAAATCTTGTTTTGGCGGTGTGAAACCAGGATCAAACACAATTCTCGAAGAAGCTCCCGTCAGTGGATCAAGGCGAACTTCAGTGTCCCGTGCAACTCTCTTCCCTTCATTCGTATAAAATAAAAATGTTTCCTTTTCCCTTTTAAAAAGTGTCATTACCTTTCCTCCTCGCTCATCTTTATATCTATTATTACAAATAAATAAGCACAAAGAAACCGCTTTCTTATTTTGACTGATTATTCTCTGAACTTTCGAATATTTGCTTGAGTAGTTGATTAATTTGTTTATTTCTTTCTTTTAAATCTTTTACCGTATAATACAGTAAATCGTCGAGCACTTGAACTGTTGTCAAAAGTTCACTTTCCATCCTTAAATCATTATGGTTTTGATAACATTGGGCTACACTCGTACTTAACATACGTTGCGTTCGTTCTAACGTATCTAACGCACTTGCAATCGAAGCAATATGGTCATCGAGTTCTAAGAGGGGGCCTTGTAACGATTTCATCATAACATCACTCCGTTTGCTCAGTTAACAACATTTGTCTTTATACTAACATACGTTCGTATATCGTGCAACAAAAAACGTTTGCATAGCAAACATTTTTTAAGTTATACTGTAATTAAGGATAGGTGAAAACAATGGCTACAATCGGTGAATTTATTCGAAAAAAACGAGAGGAAAAACATATCTCCCTCCGAGAATTAGCAAAACAAACTGGTGTTTCTCCTGCCTACATTTCACAATTAGAAAACAATTATCGAACAAATCCAACGTCACACGTATTACGTTCTTTAGCCGAAGGATTACAAATTCCGTTCGAACAGTTTATCGAGGAGTTACAAACATACACAAATTTACAATTGAAAGAGTTCGATTCTTTTTACAATCAAAAGGATACTAGACAGAAGGAACACTTTGACTTAGCTAAGCTTTTTCACAAAGATTTAACTTTGTATTATAACGGTAGAAAGCTTACTTCCGAAGAACGAAAGCAATTAGAATTTAAAGTAAGAAAGTTTTTTAAAACATAAATTCATCCTAATATAAATAAAAAGTGTGCCTTTAAGAAAGGATGGACTCAACACTTTCATTATGAAAGCCAGCCCATCCCTTAAAGTTTGTACACTTATCTTGCACTTTTTAGAATTGGAGAGGGTTTCTGTTTCATCCTACCTTAGTTCCTAAAGGTAAGTGAAAGTAAATGATAGATAAAGATAAGATACCCAGTTATTCGATATTATTTTTCTAAGTATTGTTTTAATTTCTTTTAAATATTTATTAAATATACGATTTGTTTGAACTATTAATTGGACCAAAGAACATCAAAATAGTTCAACAAAACATGTATACCAGCTACTACAAAGTCGAATTCCAAGAATCCATAATTTCCCTCTAAAGTTTCAATAAACAATCCGAAGTCCAAACCGCTTTCAATAATGGAAAACATATGCAATTTTAGGCTTATTATCAACTAAGGATATTGGGCTTGTTATCGTAGAAATTTCCATATTTCATATGTTTTCTGAACGATTTCTTTCATTATGCTATACTAAAAGCAATATTAACTTTGAACGTATTGGACTGAAATATATTGAGAACTCTTAATAAACGTGCGTTACGCTTTGTCATTTTAATGTATGGAGTTATTCATTTTATTACGGTTTTTTATCCTAACGAATTACTAAATCGAATACTAGAGATCGCTGGGATCTTTCTCTTCTTCCTTACCCTTTTCTACCTTGGGTTTCGCCGTTTTAAATTGCCTTTATTTATTTTTATCATTGCAATTAGTGTTTCAATTTATAGTAAAGCGGCCTTTTGGGAAGGTCTTTTGATCGGTGTTACGCAAATGCGCAACATGATTGGATTTCTAATAATTGTTCCTTTAATTCGATACGTGCTACAAGAAGAGCCGTACATTGAAGATATGATGGCTTCCTTTTATCGATGGATTGATACGAGTAAACGATTTTACTTTAGTATCGTTACTTTTACACAAATTACCGCTTACTTCCTCCTGTTTGGTTCGATTACGATGATGCATCAGTTTGTCAATATCGTTCTTAAAAAGCAAAAATCACTTCCTTGGGAACGGTACAAAAGTACAGCTCTTTTGCGAGGGTTTGCTTTATCGACCATTTGGGTCATTAGTATTCCTAGTTTTATTTTTGCCGTCGATACGTTAGGTTCTTCCTTATCGATTACGATTGGTCAGGGGATGGCGCTTGCCTTCGTAGGTACGATAATGGCGGTGCTTTTTGCTCATTTTGAAGAAAAGCGAGCGAACGTCTCGTTTACACCAGTCTTACAAACAGAAATAAAAAATGTAGTCGCAAGCGCATCTCCTCCTCCAATTCGAAGGAAAAATATGGTTGAGTTCGGAGTCCTTTTTGTTTCTTTGTTTGGAACGGTTTTTATTGTTAATGGGATCAGTCCGCTTTCTTTAATGATTATTATTCCACTTGTAATCGTCGGTTGGTTTATAAGCTTTTATACTGTCAAAAAACGAATAAAAACTTTACAGACTGTTATACAAGAATATTATCGCAACAATTTATCACAGCAAGCATATCTTTTAAATATTATGGTTGCTGTCGGTGTGTTAATTTTTGCATTGCATGAGACGAATTTTTCAAACGTTGTCGTCGATGGAATTACGTATATACAATCGGTCATTCCTTTTCTGAATGAACTTGCAATTTTACCGTTTCTCGTTATTTTACTAGGATTTGTCGGGTTAGGGCCGTTAACGGTAATGGTCCTCGTCGCAGGTATTTTAGAAAGTATGTCGCTACCATATCCACCGGAGTTAATCGTTCTTGCGGTCACTTCTGGAAGCGTCATTTCAATTTTAATTTCACCGTTAATTATGCCAGTAATCGTCCTTAGTGCTGTCAATCGTTTACCTTTAGTTACAAATGGATTACGATTCAACTGGAAATTTGCAATCGCCTTTTACCTTTTAATTCAACTATATTTACAAGTCGCTTCCCACCTTCCCTTTTTCTCTCCTTAAGGAAAAGACTCTTATCCGCTCTCTACGGCGAATAAGAGTTTTATTTTACACTAGTTGGACATCGATGACATTTGATAATGAAATTCGTTTTCCATTTTCATTTTTTAACAAAATAAAACCACGCCATTGATCGATTTCTTCTAAACGACTCACTACTTTACGAAATTCTCCATAATAGAAATATGTCAATTCAATTAGGTCTTGTGACTGTAGTGCATATTTTAACGTGCGGTCAATTTCATTCATTTTTTGTTCATCGAGCACTGGTTTTTCTTTATATTCAACGAATACTTCTTTCAATAATTCTACATGTTCAGGCAACATTAACGATACCCATTTTTTCGTCCCTCTATCTTGTACTTGCATTTGAATGCTCCCTCCTAGTTTTTTTCAATTCAAAAGCTAAAACCCGCTCCACTTCAAAACGACGTAATCCTCTTCGTAAATAACAGTAAGCTAGAAGTGAATGAGCTTTAATTGCCACGATTTGAATCGTTCTTTTTGTGATGACTCCCTTTTTCGAAAGGTACATAATCGTTACGACTTCGCCTATTCTATGCTCCTTTAATAAAAAGAAGTTCATTTGCCTCACCACCGGAACGTTTGTTCTTATTATAATATACATACCCTAAAAAAACAAGAACAAATATTCGCATATATTAGTTGAAATGTTTTCGTCAACTTCTTAAAATAGAACGTGTGTTCCTTTTGGAGGAAGGAGGTTAGCAGTGGACTATTCGCAATATCCACGACATGATGTCCTATGTGTTGATATGCGTTCTTTTTATGCCAGTGTAGAAGCTGTAAAACGCGGTCTCAATCCAAACGAAGCGTTACTTGCAGTTGTAGGGGATTTATCCAGACCCGGAAGTATCGTTCTCGCCACATCACCGGCATTAAAAAAGAAATATAATTTACAAAATGTGAGCCGCTTTTTTGAACTTCCGAAGGATCCAGCCATTCATTTGGTGGAAGCGAATATGGCTGATTATGTACAGGCATCGATTGAAATTACGAAATTGCTCTATCGTTTCGCCCCTCAGGAAGCAATTCATCAATACTCAGTTGATGAAGTTTGGGTTACTGTAGACGGATTGGAGAAATTATTCGGAACTCGTTGGCAAATTGCTGAAAAGATTAAAAGAGCAATTGAAAATGAACTAGGGTTACCTTCAGCCATTGGAATTGGAGATAATAAATTTTTAGCAAAAGTCGTCCTTGATCTACATGCAAAACGGGCGGAAAATGGTATTGCCGAATGTAAATACGAAGATGTACCTCGATTACTTTGGCCTTTTCCAGTTGAAAAAATTTGGGGTATTGGTTCACGGCTCAAACGTCATCTTCATCGCCTTGGGATTACGACGCTCGGACAGCTTGCATCCTTTCCTCTTAATCAATTAAAGGAAAGATTCGGCATCATGGGAGAACAGCTTTATTGGCATGCTTGGGGTGTAGATTTAAGTCCAGTATTCGGCAACTTTTTAAAACAGGAACAAAAGAGTTTTGGTCATGGAATTTCTTTATTACGGGATTATAATGCTGAAGAAGTGCCAGCAGTATTGCTCGACTTATGTGAAGAAACATGTCGCCGTGCTCGAACGGCTAAGCAAGTGGGCCGAACTATTCATCTTTCTGTCCGTTATTCAAAAAAAACGGGGAGTGGGTTTAGTCGTTCAACTTCTATAGAAATACCAACGAATATAACGATGGAAATGTATAAAATTTGCCTTTATTTATTCCGTACACATTACGATGGCTCTAGTAAAATCCGTAAAGTATCGGTAGCTTTAACGAATCTTACTGAAGATGAAAAAACTCAGCTCGATTTATTTACAAAACGAACAAAACAAAAAGACCTCGGATATACGATGGATTTAATTCGAGAACGTTTCGGGGCTGATGCGCTTTTACGAGCAACAAGTTACACGGAGGCTGGAATTAATTTAGAGCGAAGTAAAAAAATCGGTGGACATTGGGCGAACAGTCAAGAAAAATATAAGTAATATTGTCACTAGCTCTCAGCAAATTTTCTTTGCTGAGATTTTTTGTGGAAATCGTTGGGCAACGGTATATTTAGACACAAGACCTTGTTCTTTCATAATCCTGCTTATGTTACGACGTGAAACAATCCAACCTAGCTTTTCAAGTGCCTTTTTTATTTTTCTTTGACCGTATAAATTACGACTATCTTTAAATATGCCAACAATTAAATCCGTTAGTTCATCGTCATTATTATCTCGCTCTTTTGCTTTATAATAATACGTACTTCTAGGAATTTTTAGGACTTCGCACATTACTGATACCGAGTATTTATGAGCGTTATTACGAATCACATCTACGCATCAAGACATGATCAGCGTGGCTTGCTTTAAAATATCATTCTCCATTTTAAGCTGTTGGTTTTCTTTACGAAGTTTAAGTAATTCTCTTTCCTCCGGGCTACGATTATCCTCAGCTCTGAAAGATCCGGAGTTAGCATATTCTCTTACCCAGCGATCGAAAGTAGATGGATTTAAGTCATATTCCTTAATAATTTCTTGCCGAGGTTTATTATTCTTATAAAGTAACACCACCTGTTTTTTAAATTTATTTGTAAAGGCCCGCCGTTTTCGTTTTGTCATTGAAATTCACTCCCAGTTCCAAATAATCTATTAAGTATAACGGACCTTATCTAATCTGTACAACTAAGTGTAATCTATCCAGATAAAATGATTTAGGATTTAAACTTGCTCGATAGAGCGCTCCAGCGAGAAGGTTGTATGGCTTTTAGGCGTAGACTTACCCGCTAGAGACCTCCACTGAGTAAGTTGAAACGCTTTTGTGCGTAGACTTACACGCTAGAGACCTCCACTGAGTAAGTTGAAACGCTTTTGTGCGTAGACTTACACGCTAGAGACCTCCACTGAGTAAGTTGAGTCGGTTTTGTGCGTAGACTTACACGCTAGAGACCTCCACTGAGTAAGTTGAAGCGAGTTTCTTCGTAGATATACTCAGTAGAACGCGCCACCGAGTAGGTTTAAAGGCTTCTGTCCGTAAAAGTACTCAATAAAGGCGTCCTTTTGGTAAGCCTGAACGATTATCACTGCTAACTTACTCAGCAGAAGCACCGGCTAGGTATTGTAACGCAAGGTATAGAGCATTTTTAATGCAACAGTTTCATAAAAAAGTTATTTTCACTAGTTTTGTCCCAGCCTCGTGTTTTACTTGTAATGAATTAGGAAGTAACGACGGCGACCACGACGAATTACTGTAAACTTATCTTCTAATCGATCCGCTTCGGTAACAATATGATCGACTTGTTGATTACGTTCACCGTTAATATAAATAGCCCCATTTGTAATATCTTCCCGAGCTTGACGTTTTGAAGAAGAAATCTTTGCCTCAACAAGAAGGTCGACTAATGGGATGTCTGCTTTTTCAGTCTCATAACTTGGCACATCTTCTAATCCTTCTTGAATTTCGGCAACAGATAACGATTTAATATCTCCACTAAATAAAGCTTGGGAAATCTTAATCGCTCGTTCTAATGCCTTTTCGCCATGAACCATTTTCGTCATTTCGGCTGCTAGCGTCTTTTGGGCTTCTCGTGCACCTGGATTTGTTTCAACAGCTTTTTCTAATTCAGCAATTTCTTCTAAACTTAAGAACGTAAAAGACTTTAAAAACTTAATGACATCGCGGTCATCAGTATTGTACCAAAACTGGTAAAACTCATAAGGACTTGTCTTTTCAGGATCTAGCCAAATTGCGCCTCCTGCCGTTTTACCGAATTTTTCACCATCAGCTTTCGTAATAAGAGGGACCGTAAGTCCGAAAACTTTCACTTCTTCATCTAAATCTTCACGGCTACGACGGATGTATTCCATTCCGGCTGTGATATTACCCCACTGGTCACTACCACCAATTTGAAGGGTACAGTTTTCCTCTTCGTATAATTTATAAAAGTCATATGACTGCATTAACATATAACTAAATTCAGTATAAGAAATCCCCTCTTCAATACGGGCTGAGACCGATTCTTTCGCCAACATATAATTCACAGTAAAATGTTTTCCCACATCACGTAAAAAGTCGATAAATGATAAATCGGCTAACCAATCGTGGTTATTGCGGGCGGTAGCTCCTTGTTCTTCATCATCGAAGTGGAGTAGCTTCGCTAGTTGGTTCCGGATACTTTCGGCATAACCATGAACTACTTCTTCCTCGTTTAATGAACGTTCGGTCGTTCGCCCACTTGGATCTCCAATCATACCAGTACCCCCGCCAATTAAAGCAATCGGACGGTGACCAGCTTTTTGAAATCGTTTTAACATCGTAATCGGCAAAAGATGTCCGATATGTAAACTATCCGCAGTCGGATCAAAACCACAATATAACGTAACTTTATTTTCCTCTAAATGTTTTCGAAGACCTTCTTCGTCAGTAACTTGCTGGATTAGTCCACGTTCTTGTAATTCAGTTAAAATATCCACTACTACTTCCTCTCCTTCATTTCTATTTCCTTTATAAAAATAAAAGCTTCGCCCACATAAAAGGGACGAAGCTATATTCGCGGTACCACCCTCGTTGCAAAATGCGTACACTTTGCCACTTGGTGTTGATAACGGTGCCGACACCGTCTTATTTTTCAATAAGATTGCTCCGGAGCGTACTTCGCAAAACAAATATTACTAGCTCGCACCAACCGCTAGCTCTCTGAAAAGGGATTTGTTTTACTACTAAGATCCTTCATCACTTTATTCATATTTTAATGTTATTACACATTGTAACCTTAGCTAACATAAAAAATCAACTTATAAATGTCTTGTGACAACATAATGCTTCATTATGCTTCATTTAAAACGATATTTATTCCGTACAAGTAATTTATAGTGTGGTATAATAAATAGTTGAGTTTAAGGAGGTCGAAAATGGATTTTAAACAACGTCTCGAACGTATAAAAGATAAATTAGAGCAATATGAACTCGAGCGCAAGTTTCGCATTACTTATGATATTATCGCTAATATCATCTTGTTTTTCGTCATTACTGCCTTGCTCCTTGGAATTTTCGCCGGGGGAGTCGGTGCTGGCTATTTTGCTTCTCTTGTAAAAGACGAAGAGATTCGGCCATACGAAGAAATGCGCAAAGACATTTATAATTACGAAGAAACTTCAAAACTATACTTCGCCGACAACGTATATATCGGAGACATTCGTGCTGACTTACATCGAGAAGAAGTTAAACTCGAAGAAGTATCTGATTTAGTAAAACAAGCAGTGATTGCGACAGAGGACGAGCTATTTTATGAACACAATGGAATCGTACCAAAAGCAATTGTCCGTGCGCTTTTTCAAGAAGCAACAAATTCCGAGCGAAAAACCGGTGGAAGTACGTTAACCCAACAATTAATTAAAAACCAAATTTTAACGAACGAAGTGTCCTTCGAACGGAAGGCGAAAGAGATTTTATTAGCCTTACGTTTAGAGAGCTTTTTTGAAAAAGATGAAATATTAGAAGCCTATTTAAACATCGTACCGTATGGTAGAGAAGCTTCTGGCCAAAATATCGCAGGCATCCAAACCGCTTCGAAGGGAATTTTCGGCGTCGATGCAAGTGAAGTTAATTTAGCCCAGGCCGCTTATTTAGCAGGATTGCCCCAAAACCCCTTCGCTTATACCCCTTTTACAAGCGAAGGAAATCTTAAAGATGAAGAAAGCTTACAACCGGGTATAAATCGAATGAAAACTGTGCTATTTCGAATGTATCAAACAAACATTATCGATGAAGACGAATATAAAGAAGCCCTCGAATATGACATCGTGAAAGATTTTACGGAAAAATCAATTTCACCAATCGATGAATATCCAGCAATTGTCTTCGAACTAGAACAAAGGGCTGTAAAAATTTTAAAAGAAGTTCTCGCTGAGGAAGACGGATATAGCATAGAGGAACTTAAAGAAAACGAGCAGTTAGACGAAGAATATTCAATATTAGCCGATCGTGCATTACGACGCAATGGGTATCATATTCATTCTACGATTAATAAAAAAATGTACGATAAAATGCAAAAAATCGTCGCTGACTATCCGTATTTTGGCCCAGACCGAACTGTTCCTGAAACAGGAGAGATCGAACCAGTCGAAAATGGAATGGTCTTAATCGAAAACAAGACAGGAAAAATATTAAGCTTTGTTCCTGGACGTAACTATAAAGTGGGAACGAATGAATTTAATTTTGCAACCCAAGCTCATCGTTCACCGGGAAGTACTTTCAAGCCGTTTACATATGCTGCGGGCTTTGAATTAGGAAAATTACAACCAGGAACAGTTATTGCTGATATACCGACTTCTTATGGAGAATACTCACCGAAAAATTACGGTGGTGCTTATTATGGACTCGTTACGATTCGAGAAGCAATTGCCCATTCCTACAACGTTACGGCTGTAAAAGCTTATTCTGAAATTATAAACGATAATCCGGTAGAAGAGTTTATTATAAAACTAGGTTTTAAACATATAGACGCTTCAGAAGCAGGTAATCGCGCTTTAGCGTTAGGTGGATTAACCAAAGGTGTGACTGTAGAAGAAAACACGGGAGCCTTCGCCGCCTTTGCAAATGGTGGTTCCTTTAACGATACGTATATGATTGAAAAAATTACCGACAAAGAAGGAAATGTCATCTATGAACATAAACAGGAACCTGAACAAGTTTTCTCACCGCAAACAGCTTATTTAATGATCGATACATTACGTGACGTCGTACGGAGCGGTACTGGAACATACATGCAGTCGCAACTACGTCACGGTGGTGTCGATTGGGCTGGTAAAACTGGTACATCTCAAGATTATCGTGATGCTTGGTTTATCGGATTTAATCCTAATGTAACCTTAGGTTCTTGGATTGGATACGAAACACCATCATCAATTTATTGTCCGACTTGTTCGCTATCGTACCATCCACGAAATATTAAATTGTGGGCTCAAGTTGTCAACGAATTGACAGATGAGTTTCCTGATTTAATGGCACCGAAGGAAAAGTTTTCTCGTCCTGAAGGAATTGTATCGAAAAGTATTTGCGCTACTTCTGGACTACTTCCTTCTAAAATTTGCGAAGAGGCTGGGCTTGTTATCTCAGATCTTTTCCATAAAGATCACGTACCAACAGATAAAGATGACAGTTTAGTAGGCGGAAATATGCCTCTAGTCGTCGTCGATGGTGAACAAGTCATCGCTCATGAAAATACACCAGAAGAATTCACTTTAGAATCAAAGGGTGGTATCGCCTTTAATCCTGAATTTTTAAAACGGATGAAATATGATTCCTTAGATGATTTATCTCAACTTATTCCGCGCAAAAATAGCGATAAATGGGGGAAAGTTGGTTTTAAACGTTCAGATATTTCAGGGACGACTTTTTCCGAAGGTGAACGAAAAAGGCTAAGCGCACCAACTAATATAAAAGCAAATAACACAAAAGTTAGTTGGCAACATCAAAAAGGGCAATTAGTCGTTGGATACCGAGTTTATTACGCTGAGCCAAATAAAAACTCTTATTCATTAATAGGACATACAACTGATTCATCCTATCGCTTACCTGATGAGCCCGGAAATTATCATATTCGCGCAGTAAATTATTTCGGTGAAGAATCAAAGCCTTCAGCAACAATTGTAATTGAAGTAGAAAAAAACGACGAAAAAGACAATGATGAAAATAAAGAGAAAGAAGAAAAGAAGGACAAGAAAAACAAAAAAGATAAAAAAGATAAAAAAGATAAAAAAGATAAAAAAGATAAAGAAAGTGAGAATACAAGCGAATAAAACAATAAAAGCAAAATTTCAATAAGCTAGAATAAAACCATAGCCTTAAATAAAAAGATGGGCTAAACTTCTTCTCAGGAAGTTAGCCCATCTTTTTTTATATTTGTTGTTCTTCACAAAATTAAAAGGTATTCAGCATTGAAACTGAATACCGTTGGAAACTATATAATATTAGTTAAAGACCATTGTTGTGTAATATATGTAGTAAATCTAATAAAAGTCTGTTAATGCTGTTTTTATTTTGTTTAATTTTTATGTTCATCAACATAATCAGAATCTAAAATAACAATTTCTACTCGTCTGTTTTTACTCATATTTTCAGGTGTATCATTCTTAACGACAGGACGTGTTTCGCCGTAACCAGCGATGAGAAAACGTTCGGGATCAATATCGTGTTCTTCTATGAAATGACGAACGACACTTCCCGCCCGTGCACCAGACAATTCCCAGTTAGATGGATAGCGGTACGTAGATATTGGTCTACTATCCGTATGCCCTTCGACACGGACAGTATTACTAATTCCGGTTAAAAGCTCGCCAACCTCATCGAGAAAGGGAATCCCCGATTCTAAAATAACTGCTTCTCCCGAGTCGAACAGAATACTATCTTGTAAAACTAAATGTACACCTTCTTCCGTTCGATTCGCCGTAATTACGTCACCTAGTCCTTCACTTTCAAGAAAATCTTCAACGTTTTCCATTAATCGAGCTAAAGCATCAGCTTTTTTTTCCCATTCTTCTAATTGATCGAGTACGCCATCTAAATCAACATCTTCTTCATCGTCATCTCCATCCGTCGTTCCTAAATCATTTCCACCTTGTCCTTCTATATCTCCCGACGTAATATCTTCAGATGGAACAGCAGATGGTAGAAAATCTAATACAGCACGACTTTGGAAAGAACGAGTAATCGATTCAAACTTTGTAATATCAATTTGTGATATTGAAAATAGCAGAATAAAGAAAACTAATACTAATGTAACCATGTCAGAGTACGTTACTAACCACTTTGGAGCACCTTTGTCGTTAGACTTTTTCCTGTCTCGATTAAGCCTCATGGGCCTCTCCTCCGCGAACTACTTCGCTTTCTTGTCTAATAGCTTCCTCGTCGTCTCCTTGTAAAAAGGCGCTTAACTTCTCTTCTAGGATTCTTGGATTTTGTCCAGATTGTACTCCAATAATTCCTTCAATAATAATTTGTTTCATAAAGATTTCTTCTTCCGTTTTGTTTTCTAATTTACTCGCCATAGGAATAAACACTAGGTTCGCTAATACAGTACCATAAAGAGTTGTTAATAGGGCTACAGCCATATTTGGTCCTAAACTAGACGGATCTTCTAAGTTGTTAAGCATTAATACAAGCCCAATAAGTGTACCGATCATACCCCAAGCAGGAGCATATTCTCCTGCTTTTTCTAATAGGAGTCGCCCATTAAAATGACGTTCCTCAAGGGCTACGATCTCGGCATTCATAATTTCATGAATCACTTCTGGTTCAATACCATCAATAGCTAATAAAACACCCTTTTTAATGAACTCGTCCTCTTCATCAGCTATCTCATCTTCCAAAGCTAGCAAGCCATCTTTTCGTGCACGCTCCGATAAACTGACGAATAATTGGATTAAATCGGGAATTTTTTGATCGGTCTTGCGAAATGCTTCTCGCATCACCCGATAAAACATTTTAATCTGCTCAAACTTGAAGTTAATCAATAATGACCCGATAAGTCCACCAATTACAATAAACACTGATGTAATATCGACAAATGTAATAAAGCCTTCTCGACCTCCACTCGATAAAATCGCAGCGGAGATCATGATGAAACCTACTGTTATTCCTATGGGGGTCAGCAAATCTCTTTTTTTCATCTTGAATCTCCCCAATTTGATCGTATTTTTATATATTTATTTTGTTGAATCACGGGTTAAAATACGATGGGGTAAAATAACTGTTTGTTCATCAACTTCCTCTTTATTCATAAACTTCGTTAACAAACGCATTGCAACCGCTCCAATATCATACATCGGTTGAACGATTGTCGTTAACGTCGGCCGTACCATTAAAGATACTCGAGTGTTATTAAAGCCAAACACTTCTACATCTTCTGGTACTCGTAATCCCCCATCTTGTAAACTATGAATGACACCGACAGCCATCTCATCTGTCGCAACAAAAATACCTTTAGGCTTTTTCTCTTGTTCTAACAGTTTATTAACAGCGGAAATTCCACCATTATACGTTGTTTCTTCTTCGATAATTAATGACTCATCAACATCGATAGACGCATCGCGTAAGGCTTGCATATATCCTTCAAATTTCAAACCATTCGATTGTACATAATCATTACCTTTAATAAAAGCAGGCTGTTCTTCAATCGAATTTAATAAATAATTCGTTGCTTCATAAGCTGCTTGACGGTAATCAATATTAATCGATGGCAAAGTTTTTGTTTCATCTTGAGTTGCAGCTAACACGACCGGAACATTCGCTGTTTTAAACTGTTTGATATGGTCTTCGGTAATCTTTCCACCCATAAAGACGATTCCATCAACTTGCTTTTCTAACATCGTGTCGATTAGTCGAAGTTCTTTCTCCTTATTTTGATCTGAATTACTTAAAATAATGTTATACTTGTACATCGTCGCAATATCTTCAATTCCCCGAGTTAATTCTGAGAAAAAGATACTCGAGATGTCTGGGATAATAGCCCCAACAGTTGTTGTCTTTTTGCTCGCTAAACCCCTTGCTACAGCATTAGGACGATAGCCTAGCCTTTCGATTGTATCTAAGACCTTCTTCCTTGTTGTAGGTTTCACATTCGGGTTGCCATTAACTACACGTGAAACTGTTGCCATGGATACATTCGCTTCCCTTGCAACATCATAAATAGTTACTGTCATTTTCCTTACCTCCAAAATACTTATTCACTTGTATGTTATCTGTTGGATGACAAAATAT
>Ga0209487_1001417_pt1 | contig 20301 bp, 22 predicted proteins | sample Poulit2012_FD_187524 | JGI IMG/M metagenome (GOLD analysis project Ga0209487, IMG submission 187524) | Agricultural soil microbial communities from Georgia to study Nitrogen management - Poultry litter 2012 (SPAdes) (version 2) | ecosystem: Environmental > Terrestrial > Soil > Agricultural land...
AGGTTGATAGGTTCGAAGTGGAAGCATGGTGACATGTGAAGCTGACGAATACTAATCGATCGAGGGCTTAATTAACTTACTAAGTCGTTGTTGATGCACTCTTATTTAGTTTTGAAGGTACAATTTTACCTTTATTATAAATGTATCATATAAGTCTGGTAGCAATAGCGAAGAGGTTCCACCTGTTCCCATTCCGAACACAGAAGTTAAGCTCTTCAGCGCCGATGGTAGTTGAGACTTTGTCTCTGCGAGAGTAGGACGTTGCCAGGCAATTACAAAGATTAGGATCTTAATTGGTCCTAATCTTTTTTTGTTTTTAATATAAATCGTAATATTTTATTTTAATATAATAATAACTTTTAATATCCTTTGTATAAGTAAAAATATTGTGGTTAAAATTGTTCATAATCGTGAGGATGAATTGTAGTGCTATATAAAAATTGAAAGGCCATCTAAGTTGCATATGATCATATTTATCGTATAATGAAACTAGGTCAAATATAGTCAAAGTCAAACTGCGTTATAAAAAATATAACATATTTTGTAAGCGAGGTTATGGAAATGAGTAATATCACTGATATTATAGAACGTTATTTAAAGGAACATTTTAAACATAAAGGAGAGAACATGATTGAAATTAAGCGAAATGAAATAGCTGAACAGTTTCAATGTGTTCCTTCACAAATAAATTACGTTATTAATACTCGCTTTACCGAAGAAAAAGGTTATATGATAGAAAGTAAGCGAGGTGGTGGTGGCTATATTCGAATAATCCGCATTAAACATCAAGATAAATCAAAGTTAATTGACTCGATTATTGAATTAATTAAACCGAAAGTCACCCAACAATCTGCTTTAGACATTATTGAACGATTATATGAGAAAAAGGTAATTACGGAGCGAGAAGCTAAAATTATGTCACATGCGATTGACCGAGAGGTATTAGCATTTGATATACCATTACGTGATGAAGTTCGTTCCCGTATATTAAGTGCTATGTTAACCTCTTTAAAGTATGCGACTAAATAAAAGGAGGCCTAAAATATGACATGTCAAGAATGTGGTAAGCGTCCAGCAACTCTTTATTTTACTCAAGTCATTAATGGGAAAAAGCACGAAATGAACGTTTGCGAAGTATGTGCGAAAGAGAAGGGTTATTTAACTTATCCTGAAGATGGTCATTCCTTACACAATTTGTTAGCGGGGTTATTTAACTTTGACTCTCCGCAAATGGATAAGCAACGCAAATCGGCAATGCAACATTCAGTTCAACTGCAATGTCCGAAGTGCGAGTTAACTTTTACTCAATTTAAACGTTCAGGAAAATTTGGTTGTGCTAAATGTTATGAGACGTTTGCTAGTCATCTTAACCCAATTTTTCGTCGTGTGCATAGCGGTAATACTAAACATTATGGTAAAATACCGCAAAGACAAGGTGGAGATTTGCACATCAAACGACAAATAGAAAATTACCAAGAACAATTGCAGCAATTAATAGCTGCAGAAGCTTTTGAGGAGGCAGCTGTTGTTCGCGATAAAATAAGAAAATTACAACAAGATGAGCGCACTCATATAGAAGGTGAAGAGTCATGACATTAAAGGATTTTATGAATGAGGCAATTAGTCCGTGGATGCGGGAAGATGGGCCTAATAATGATATCGTTTTGAGTAGCCGAATTAGACTGGCGCGTAATTTTGCAAATATAGCTTTTCCGACGATTGCTGATCATAAAGATTTAGAGAGAGTTCGTTTATTTATTGAACAGGAATATAGTAATCAATCCTTTGATAAATATAAAAACTTACAATTTATTTCGATGCGTGATCTATCATCAATTGAAAAACGAGTGCTCGTTGAAAAACATTTAATTAGCCCACATTTAGCTAAATATGCTCAAGTGTCGGGTACACTTTTATCGACGAATGAAAAACTTTCCGTCATGGTTAATGAAGAAGACCATATTCGTATTCAATTGTATCTTCCTGGCCTTCAGCTTAATAATGCGTTACGAGAAGCTTTCAAAATTGACGATTGGCTTGAGGCGAAGATTGATTATGCTTTTAATGAGTCTAAAGGATATTTAACGAGTTGTCCGACAAATGTAGGTACAGGTATGCGTGCCTCGGTTATGATGCATTTACCCGCGCTAGCAATGACGAAACAAATTAATCGAATGATTCCGGCGATTAATCAGTTAGGATTTGTCGTCAGAGGCATTTATGGAGAGGGCAGTGGTGCTATTGGAAACTTGTTTCAAATTTCTAACCAAATGACATTAGGGAAATCTGAAGAAGATATAGTAGAAGATTTACAAAGTGTTGTTAGACAGCTCATCGATCATGAAAGGGAAGCAAGAATTCATTTGAATGAAAGATCTCGTATTCATTTAGAAGATAAAATATTTCGTTCATATGGAACGCTTCAATATAGCCGTATTATTGAGTCTAAGGAAACGGCAGAAAGTTTATCAAATGTTCGCTTAGGGATTGATTTAGGAATTATTGAAAATGTTTCACGTAATATACTTAATGAATTAATGGTACTTACACAACCAGGATTTTTACAACAATATGCGAAAAAAGTATTAACACCGGATGAGCGCGATATTTTTCGTGCGGAACTCATCCGAGAGCGTTTACGTTTGGAAAAATAGAAAGCAGGAGGTTGTTGCCCGATGATGTTTGGCAGATTTACTGAAAGAGCGCAAAAAGTTTTAGCATTATCACAAGAAGAAGCTGTACGCTTGCAACATAATACGATTGGCACCGAGCATATTTTATTAGGTCTCGTTCGTGAGGGAGAAGGTATCGCAGCAAAGGCTCTTTTAGCATTAGGCTTAAAAGCCGACAAAATTCAAAAAGAAGTTGAACAACTAATCGGTGTTGGAAAACATGCAACGCAGACGATTCATTATACACCACGTGCGAAAAAGGTTGTTGAACTATCACAAGATGAAGCACGTAAACTCGGACATTCATATGTCGGGACTGAACATATTTTACTCGGTCTCATTCGTGAAGGAGAAGGTGTGGCGGCGAGGGTTTTAAATAATTTAGGAGTTAGTTTAAATAAAGCCCGGCAACAAGTATTGCAATTGTTAGGAACTAATGAATCCCAGGCGGGGCGACAGGGACGTGGTCAATCAGCAAATGTCCGAACACCAACATTAGATTCCTTAGCAAAGGATTTAACAGAAAGTGCACGGGAAGGAAAGGTAGACCCTGTCATTGGACGCGATAAAGAAATTGAACGTGTCATTCAAGTGTTAAGTCGCCGTACGAAAAACAATCCCGTTTTAATCGGTGAACCAGGTGTTGGGAAAACTGCGATTGCCGAAGGACTTGCCCAACAGATCGTCAACAATGAAACACCGGAGATTTTGCGTGGTAAACGGGTGATGACTTTAGATATGGGTACAGTCGTTGCAGGAACAAAGTATCGCGGGGAATTCGAAGATCGCTTGAAAAAAGTGATGGATGAAATTCGTCAGGCGGATAACGTTATTTTATTTATCGATGAATTACACACGTTAATTGGTGCGGGTGGTGCTGAAGGGGCGATTGATGCTTCAAATATTTTAAAACCAGCTTTGGCACGTGGAGAATTACAATGTATCGGGGCAACAACATTAGATGAGTACCGAAAATATATTGAAAAAGACGCCGCCTTAGAACGCCGTTTTCAGCCGATTCAAGTCGATGAACCAACATCTGAAGAAGCGGTTGAAATTTTAAAAGGTTTACGTGACCGTTATGAGGCACATCATCGAGTAACAATTTCTGATGAAGCGATTGAAGCGGCAGTCAATTTATCAGATCGTTATATTTCTGATCGATTTTTACCAGATAAAGCAATTGATTTAATCGATGAAGCTGGATCAAAAGTCCGTTTGAAATCTTATACGGTACCACCAAATTTAAAAGTTTTAGAAGAAAATTTAGAAGAGGTCCGTAAAGAAAAGGATGCTGCTGTCCAAAGTCAAGAATTTGAAAAAGCTGCTGCATTAAGGGATTCGGAACAACGAATTCGCGAACAATTAGAGGAAACGAAAAATAAATGGAAAGAAAAACAAGGTCAAGAAGACGCAGAAGTGTCAGTTGATGATATTGCAAGTATCGTTTCAATGTGGACGGGAGTACCCGTTGTAAAATTAACGGAAACTGAAGCTGAACGATTATTAAATATGGAAGAAATTTTACATGAACATATTATTGGTCAAGAAGAAGCCGTCACAGCTGTATCACGAGCCATTCGACGGGCACGTTCAGGATTAAAGGATCCGAAACGTCCGATTGGATCCTTTATATTTTTAGGACCAACCGGCGTTGGAAAAACAGAACTTGCCCGTAAATTAGCTGAAGTCATGTTTGCTGATGAGGAAGCGATGATTCGAATTGATATGTCGGAGTATATGGAAAAACATACGACATCTCGACTCGTCGGTTCACCACCGGGGTATGTCGGTTATGAAGATGGTGGACAGCTAACCGAACAAGTTCGTCGTAAACCATATTCTGTCATTCTCCTTGATGAAATAGAAAAGGCCCATCCGGAAGTATTCAATATTTTACTTCAAGTTTTAGAAGATGGCCGATTAACAGATTCCCATGGCCGGGTTGTCGACTTTAGAAATACGTTATTAATTATGACGTCTAACGTCGGGGCAAGTGAACTTCGTCGCAATAAATATGTTGGCTTCAATTTGCAAACGGAAGATCAGCAATATAAAGATATGAAAGATAAAGTAACAGACGAAATGAAAAAGGTTTTCCGACCGGAATTTCTCAACCGTATAGATGAGACGATTGTCTTCCATTCATTAGAGAAAAAGCATATGAAGGATATCGTATTACTTATGATTAAAGACTTGCAAAAACGTCTAGCGGAGCAAGCTATTGAATTTTCTTTAACGGATAAAGCCGTTGAAAAAATTGCTGACGAAGGCTTTGATCCTGAGTACGGTGCCAGACCATTACGACGTTCCATTCAGAAAAATATCGAAGACTTACTTTCGGAAGCTTTATTGAAAAACGAAATTGCTAAGGGTGAAAAAGTAAAAATTGGCCTTAACAGCCAAGGTACATTTATCATTCTCCCTTAACTTTACAACTTTTAAAAGCTAGTCGACAAAAAGTCTACTAGCTTTTTCTTACATCTAAAAAATAATAAATGTAGGAAATTTTTCACTAAATTGAAAGGTATCTGTAACTTTATCGTGATGATTTTCGTATATAATAGAGATGTATTGTAAAAAAAGGGGTAGGAAACTTTGGCAAAACGAAAAACGACCTTTGTTTGTCAACAATGTGGCTATGAATCTTTGCGCTGGATGGGAAAATGCCCAGGCTGCCAACAATGGAATACGCTCGTTGAAGAAGTTATGGCAACCCAATCAAACCGTCACGTGTTAGGAAGTAAAGGGGAACAAACTAAAAGTAAACCAGAAAAGATAACCGCCATTGAATCGGAAAGTACAACACGTTATTTAACGGAAATGGGGGAATTTAACCGTGTTCTCGGTGGTGGAATTGTTCCGGGATCACTAATTTTAATTGGTGGAGACCCTGGGATTGGTAAGTCGACATTGCTTTTACAAATTTCTGGACAACTTGCGAAAAATCAATTACCAGTTTTATATATTTCTGGTGAAGAATCGGTTCAACAAACAAAATTACGAGCAGATCGTCTAAATATTCATGAGGATTTACTTTATGTACTTGCAGAAACGAATTTGTTTAATGTAGCGACACATATAGAAAAGTTACAGCCGTCATTTGTTATTATTGATTCTATCCAAACGATTTATCGTGAAGAAGTTTCTAGTGCTCCTGGGAGTGTTTCTCAAGTAAGGGAATGTACAGGTGAACTTATGCGTATCGCTAAGACGAACGGTATCCCTATATGCATCGTCGGTCATGTGACAAAGGAAGGGGCAATCGCTGGGCCACGTATGTTAGAACATATGGTTGATACGGTATTATATTTTGAAGGTGATAGACACCATGCTTATCGTATGTTGCGAGGCGTTAAAAATCGCTTCGGGAGTACGAATGAATTAGGCATTTTTGAAATGAAGGAAAGTGGTTTAAGCGAAGTACTTAATCCCTCAGAGCTATTTTTAGAAGAACGTTCACAAGGAACAGCTGGATCAACGGTCGTCGCATCGATGGAAGGGACACGGCCAGTACTCGTTGAAATTCAAGCATTAATTTCTCCGTCAAGTTTTGGTAATCCACGGCGTATGGCAACAGGAATTGATACAAATCGCGTGCCTTTATTAATGGCCGTTTTAGAAAAACGAGTCGGTTTAATGTTACAAAACCAAGATGCTTATATAAAAGTTGCCGGTGGTGTTAAATTAGATGAGCCAGCCATTGACTTAGCGGTTGCGGTTAGTATTGCATCGAGTTTCCGTGACCAACCGACAAATCCTAACGATATTTTCATCGGTGAGGTAGGTTTGACGGGAGAAGTAAGACGGGTATCACGTATTGAACAACGTGTACAAGAAGCGGCAAAGCTAGGCTTTAAACGTGTCATTTGTTCGACGTACAATTTACAAGGTTGGACAAAACCCGAAGGAATAGAAGTTATCGGTGTTGATACAATCCAGGAAGCTTTAGTTATAGCTATGGGACATTAATTTAAAGGATTTAAAGGAAAATGATTAATTTTGCAAGAAGTGGGCAATAATACAATTAAAGGAGGTGGATGTATGTTAAGGAAAATCGTTCATTTGTTTTTTATCGTATTAGGTGGAACCGTCGGATATTTATATATACCTGACTTATTAAAATTAATGAAGTTTTTAGGTCCATCTTGGGTTTTGTCACCATATTTAGGTTTATTATTAGGTGCTATTATATTATTTTTTATTTCTTATTTGTTTGTTGATTATATCGTTGATTTTCTACGGTGGATTGAAGACGGTCTTATAAAAATACCTGTTGGGGATTTGTTTTTTGGAAGTTTAGGGTTAATTATCGGATTAGTCGTCGCCTATTTAATAAATATAAATTTAACAGATATTAAGTTACAAATTGTTTCACAAGTTATTCCGCTATTTTTAACGATTTTTTTAGGGTATTTAGGTTTTCAAGTCGGTTTTCGTCGTCGAGAGGAATTTATCAATTTATTTTATGTCAATCGTCGTGAACGTGATCGTAAAAGAGTAGATCAAGAACCTGAGAAAGAAAATATTACGAAGTCTCAGGCGAAAATTTTAGATACGAGCGTTATTATCGATGGTCGGATTGCTGATATTTGTCAGACGAAGTTTTTAGAAGGGCCGATTATAATTCCGCAATTTATTCTTGGTGAATTACAGCAAATCGCTGATTCATCTGATGTTTTAAAAAGAAATCGTGGTCGACGCGGGCTAGATATTTTAAATCGTATCCAAAAAGATTTACCTGTTGAAGTAAAAATTTATGAAGGTGATTTTGAGGATGTCAGTGAAGTCGATCATAAGCTTATTAAACTCGCGAAAACAATTGATGGTATCGTCGTAACAAACGATTTTAATTTAAATAAAGTTTGTGACGTGCAAGGTGTGTCAGTGCTTAATATAAATGATTTGGCAAATGCCGTAAAACCTGTCGTCTTACCCGGTGAAGAATTAGTTGTAAATGTTATTAAAGATGGTAAAGAACAAAATCAAGGAGTCGCCTATTTAGATGATGGTACGATGATCGTCGTGGAAAATGGTCGTGATTTTATTGGAAAGCAAATCGAAGTTGTCATTACGAGTGTTTTACAAACATCGGCTGGGCGAATGATTTTTGCTAAACCAAAATCATTAGAACAAGCACTGTAACTTGAAAAAGCACTATAAAAAAGGTATAACTTATATGAGTACAAATTAAGTGATAACAGTTTCTGTTATCGCTTTTTGTTCGCATAGTTGCAAAGGGGTATGCATTCGATAGTACAAATTAACCGTAGAGCAACTGTTTATATTTTATCTTTAGTTGATTAAATGAGAAAACTTAGTAATGTTTGTTTTTCATTGATAAGGGAAGGGGAACAACGATGACAAAAGAAGTTCGTGTACGTTATGCACCTAGTCCTACAGGTGATTTACATATAGGAAATGCTAGGACGGCACTTTTTAATTATTTGTTTGCTAGACATTACGGGGGTAAATTTATTGTTCGAACAGAAGACACTGATGCGAAACGTAATGTTGTAGGAGGCGAAGAAAGTCAGCTTAACTTTTTAGCTTGGCTCGGCATCGATTGGGATGAAGGTCCAGATATCGGTGGTAATTATGGCCCGTACCGACAAATGGAACGTTTAAGCATTTATAAAAAATATGTCGACGATTTACTTGAGCGTAATTTAGCTTACGAATGCTTTATGACCGCTGAAGAGTTAGAAGCAGAAAGAGAAGCCCAACGTGCAAAAGGGGAAGTGCCAAAGTATTCCGGAGCTCACAGTCAGTTAACTGAAGAGGAAAGAGAAGCCTTTCGCAAAGAAGGTCGTAAACCAAGTATTCGTTTACGCGTACCAGAAAATAAAACTTATACATTTAATGATATAGTTCGTGGTGAAATTTCTTTTGAAGCAAGTGATTTCGGCGATTGGGTCATCGTTAAACAAGATGGCATTCCGACGTATAATTTCGCTTGCGTCCTTGATGACCACGAAATGGGAATTACCCACGTTTTACGTGGTGAGGAACATATTTCAAATACACCGAGACAAATGATGGTTTATGAAGCGTTCGGTTGGGAAGCACCAAAGTTTGGTCATATGACACTTATTCTTAATGAAGAGCGCAAAAAGTTAAGTAAACGTGATCAACATATTGTTCAGTTTATCGAACAATATCGTAATTTAGGGTACTTACCTGAAGCACTATTTAACTTTATTACGTTACTCGGTTGGTCACCTGTTGGTGAGGAAGAAATTTTTGATAAAGAAACGTTAATTGAAATTTTCGACCCAGAACGTTTGTCAACATCTGCCGCCGTTTTCGATCCATTAAAATTAAAATGGATGAATGGTGAGTATATTAAAAATACACCACTTGAGCGGGTTATTGACTTAGCGTTACCACATTTAATAGAGGCGAATAAAGTTCCCGAAACGATGGATGACAATCAACGTGAGTGGACGGAGAGTCTCATTGAACTTTATCAAGAACAACTAAGTCATGGGGCAGAAATTGTCGAATTAACAGAAGTATTTTTCACGGAAGAAATTGACTATGATGAAGAAGCCCAAGAAGTTTTACAAGGTGAACAAGTTATTGAAGTGTTACAAGTGTTTACAGATCATCTTATCCATTTAGATGAGTTTACAAGTGAACATATAAAAGATCAATTGCGAGCGACACAAAAAGAGACGAAGCAGCGTGGACGTCGTCTATTTATGCCAATTCGTGTTGCAACGACAGGACGTACAAGCGGCCCCGAGCTACCGAAGGCGATCGAATTGCTCGGCAAAGACGTTGTCATTAGCCGCTTAGACCAAGTGTTAAATATGCTCGAAGCTTAAATTCACAACTGAAGCGCTGCTAGCATAACATATAGAAAATATTTGAACGTTGATGAGGATTAGTAGGTCATGCGCTACTTAAGGAGAGAGAATCACCATTGGCTGCGAGTGATTTTAAGTATCATGATTGAAATGCCCCTTGGAGTCTATCATCGAAATATGAAGTAGATGATGGCGGCCATTCTACCGTTACTTAGAATAAAGGTGAAAAAATGTTTAACATTTTTTAAACAGAGTGGAACCGCGTCAATAAACGTCTCTGTGTCAATTTGGCACAGGGGCGTTATTTTTTTTAACAAGAACCTTGAACGATGAGCATTAAAAAAAGGAGAGAAAAAACAATGTTTAAACGAATGAAAGAGGACATGGACGTCATCTTTAAACAGGATCCCGCGGCACGAACGTATATAGAAGTTTTTTTAACATATTCTGGCTTACATGCTGTTTGGGCTCACCGTATTGCTCATTGGTTTTTTAAACGGCGACTATTTTTTATCGCCCGCTCCATTTCTCAAATGAGTCGTTTTTTTACAGGTATAGAGATTCACCCCGGCGCAACAATAGGTAGACGTTTTTTCATTGACCATGGCATGGGTGTTGTCATAGGAGAGACGACAGAAATCGGTGATGATGTTACAATTTATCAAGGTGTTACTTTAGGTGGAACAGGTCATGAAAAAGGAAAACGCCATCCGACGATCAAAGACCATGCATTAATTGCTACCGGTGCAAAGGTTTTAGGTTCAATAACTGTTGGTGAATATTCAAAAGTTGGTGCAGGTTCTGTCGTTTTACATGATGTTCCCGATCATTCAACAGTTGTCGGTATTCCGGGAAGAGTTGTTGTACAAAACGGAAAACGCGTCCATCAAAAGTTAGATCATCATAAATTACCTGACCCGGTTTCCGACCGATGTGATAAACTACAAAGAGAGATTGATTTATTAAAAGCTGAACTCGAACAATTAAAAAGGGAGATGCAAAATAATGTCAATAATGATTTATAATACGATGACCCGAGAAAAAGAACTATTTAAACCAATTGTCGACAACGAAGTACGCATGTACGTTTGTGGTCCGACAGTTTATAACTATATTCATATCGGAAACGCTCGCCCGGCAATAGTTTTTGATACTGTTCGCCGTTATTTTGAGTATAAAGGCTACGATGTTAATTATGTACTCAATTTCACGGATATTGATGATAAAATTATTGATGCAGCGAAACAACTAGACGAAGACCCAAAGGTAGTTTCAGAAAAATTTATCCAAGCATATAAAGATGATGTTGCCGCCTTTAACGTTAAAGAAGCGACACATCATCCAAAAGTAACGGAAACAATTGAAGAAATTATTTCTTTTATTGAAGGACTTATTGAAAAAGGCTATGCCTATGAAGTCGAAGGAGATGTTTACTTTAAACCGAGAAAATTCGCGGAATATGGTAAATTATCTTCCCAGTCCATCGATGAACTCCAAGCTGGTGCGAGAATTCAAATTGGTGAATTAAAAGAAGATCCGTTAGATTTTGCCCTTTGGAAAAAGGCGAAAGAAGGCGAAGTTTCCTGGGACTCCCCTTGGGGTAAAGGACGACCAGGTTGGCACATTGAATGTTCAGCTATGTCGAAAAAATATTTAGGAGAGACGATTGACATTCATGCAGGCGGGCAAGATTTAACATTTCCACACCATGAAAATGAAATTGCTCAATCTGAGGCGTTAAATGATCAAACCTTTGCCAACTATTGGATGCACAATGGATATATAAATATTGATAACGAAAAAATGTCGAAATCCCTCGGAAACTTTATTTTAGCCCGGGATTTAATTAAACAACATGATCCGAATATTATTCGCTTTTTCATGTTAAGTGTCCATTATCGTAGTCCCATTAACTTTTCCGATGAATTAATCGAAAGTGCTAAAAGTAGTTTTGAACGAATTGAAACTGCTTATATGAATTTAGAACATCGTAAACAAGTGAGTATGGACCTTTCACCTGATACAGATGAGTGGCTTGAAAAAATTGAATCCTATAAAAAGTTATTTGAAGATGCGATGAATGATGACTTTAATACTGCGAAAGCAATTTCAATTTTATTTGATTTAACACGTGAAGCAAATATGTACTTACAACGTGAACAAACATCATCTAAAGTATTAGCGGCTTTTCAAGAACAACTTGTCACATTGTTCGCTGTTCTCGGTGTAAAACTAGCTCCTGAAGCTCAGCTCCTTGATTCGGACATTGAATCGCTTATTGAAGAGCGGGAAACAGCACGTCGTGAGCGTAATTTTGCCCGTGCAGATGAAATTCGTGATTTATTAAAAGAGAAAAATATTACGTTAGAAGACACGCCTCAAGGTACTCGATGGAGAAGACAGTAATATGGATCGAACGATTAACCACCTAAACGGATTAACATTAGCATATGTCGGTGATGCTGTTTATGAATTGTATATTCGACAATATTTAATTAGACGGGGCATCGTTAAACCGAATGACTTGCATCAGGCGGCAATTAAGTTTGTCGCCGGTAAAGCCCAAGCAAAAATTGTATATCATTTTTTAGCGAAGGATTTATTGACAGATGATGAGAAGCGGATTGTTTTGCGGGGGAGAAATGCCAAATCTGCTTCCATTCCTAAAAATATATCTGTTCAAGATTACCGACATAGTACAGGTTTTGAAGCTTTGCTCGGTTATCTTTATTTACTCGATGACGAGAGCCGTCTTTTACAATTGCTAAAGGATGCTGTCCGATTCATCGAAAGGAATGGTTCTAATGAGTAATGAAATAATTAGTGGAAGAAATCCTGTTTTAGAAGCATTAAGAGCAGGAAGGAGTTTTCAACAAGTACTTATTTCCAACCAATTAAACAAACAAACTCAACGTGAGTTAGAAAAGACATTTAAACAAAAAAATATTTCTATGAAAATAGTTCCTAAACAAGCCCTCGATCAATTAAAAGTCGGAAATCATCAAGGAATTGTCGCCTATGTTGCACCGTATACGTATGCATCGCTCGATTACTTATTTAAAATTGCCGAGCAAAAGGATGAGCAACCATTCTTTGTCGTTTTAGATGGTTTAGAAGACCCACACAATTTAGGGTCAATTTTACGTTCCGCTGAGGCGACTGGTGTACACGGAGTTATTATTCCTAAACATCGTTCCGTCGGCTTAAATGCGACTGTTGCAAAAACATCTGCAGGTGCTATTGAATATGTTCCCGTTGTTCAAGTGACGAATATTGTCGATACATTAAATGAACTGAAAGAACGTCACGTCTGGGTCGTTGGCACCGATGCAAAAAGCTCAGGAGCGGAGGATTTTCGCTCATTAGATGGGGAGACAGCAATAGCTCTCGTCATTGGCAGTGAAGGAAAAGGTATGAGTCGACTTGTGAAAGAAACGTGCGATTGGTCAGTCTATTTACCGATGGTTGGTCAAATAACGTCTTTAAACGCTTCTGTTGCTTGTAGTATTTTATTTTATGAAATATATCGTAAACGATATCCATTGGAGATGTAAACAATGGTAATTCTCGTCATAGATGGTTATAACATTATTGGAGCATGGGAAGAACTTAAGCGTTTAAAAGAGATTAGTATCGGTGAAGCCCGGGATCGTTTAATTGAACTTATGGCGGATTATCAGTCAGTTTCCGGACAAAAGGTAATTATCGTTTTTGATGCTTATCATGTACCGGGAATTGAAACCCGGGAAACGACTTTTGACTTACAAATTATTTACACACGGGAAAATGAAACGGCTGATGAATGTATCGAACGACTCGTTCCGACATTAATGAATGTCGATACGAAAGTGTATGTAGCAACTTCAGATTATACCGAGCAGCGAATTATTTTTGGAAAAGGTGCTTTGCGTAAATCGGCTAGGGAACTTTATTTAGACTTACAGCGCACAGAGGAAGAAATTGCGACAAATATTGAACGATATGAGGAAAAGCGACAAACGAAAATTCCGTTAAAAAGGGACATCTTGGAAATATTTGAAAAATGGCGACGTGGAAAAAGTTAATACGTCCTCATTTTTTCTTTAAAAATTGTAAACGCTTACTTGCTTTGTTTGACAACCTTTGTTATTGTTTTAGTAATTCATGTAATTTTTGACAATTTCATATTGACGCAAGAGAAAATGTTACTGTATAATGTTAAAAATAACTGCATATGTGCAGGGGGTCATCTGAAAGTGAATGTTAAAACATTAACGATCGATAAAAAGGAATTGAAGCGCTTACCTGATGAAGAGATTATTGAATATGCTTATCAAGGAGATAGTAATGCTCTAAACCATTTAATTCGTAAGTATAGGAGTTTTGTTTGGGCAAAATCACGGACATACTTTCTGATCGGCGGCGATCATGAAGATATTATTCAAGAAGGTATGATAGGCCTCTACAAAGCAATTCGCGACTTTGATAAGGACAAGCTTAATTCATTTAAAGGATTTGCTGAGCTGTGTATAACTCGCCAAATTATTACAGCTATTAAATCAGCGACAAGACAAAAGCACATGCCACTAAACTCATACGTATCGTTAAATAAGCCAATTTATGATGAAGAATCAGAACGCACATTATTGGACGTTATCGCAGGTTCTACGAAACTTGACCCACTAGAATTGTTAATTATTCAAGAGAAGTATTCATATACACGCCTAAAGCTGTCAGAACTTTTAAGTGATTTGGAAAGTAAAGTATTGTTTTTATATTTAGATGGCTGTACTTATCAAGAGATGAGCGAAAAACTTAATCGTCATGAAAAGTCAATTGACAATGCTCTGCAACGCGTAAAACGGAAATTAGACACACTCGTGAAAACGAAAGAATTTAGCTTTTAAAGTAATTTAATACAATATTTTGTAAAGGATGGTAGTTTAAGAAGAATGTTTGACATCACTGAGAAGACATGCTACATTTAACGAAGTAAAACCCTAACTAAGGGGTGACAGATGATGAATCGGAAAATTACGTTAGCATGTTCAGAGTGTCAGAGTCGTAATTATCAAACGACAAAAAATGTGCTAACAACACCAGATCGTTTAGAAATAAAGAAATATTGTAAAAGATGTGGTAAACATACTTTACATCGAGAAACGAAGTAAGAGCACTCTTGGAGCGTGAATAGGTAAAATGTTGAAATTTTTTAAAGATGTATCCCGGGAAATGAGAAAAGTAACTTGGCCTAAAGGACCGGAATTAGTGAGTTATACGATTACCGTTATTGCAACGGTTGCGTTCGTCGCTATCTTTTTCGCTGTCGTTGATATTGGCATTTCACAGTTTTTAGAAAAAATGCCTTTTTTGAATAATTAATGAATAGATATGTTATACTTGACATACGAATAGTCTGAAGTTTTTTAAAACCCGCCTCATAACGGGTTTTTAATATTGCATTTTTTTATAAAATAATTTGCAAGTGAACGTTAATTAAATAAAGGAGGGAAACGGCACTAGCCAAGGCTTATGGAAAAAAATTGGTATGTTATTCATACGTATTCAGGATATGAGAACCGTGTGAAGGCGAATTTAGAAAAACGTGTTGAAACGATGGGCATGGAAGATAAAATTTTCCGCGTGCTCGTTCCAGAAGATGAAGAAACACAAATTAAAGACGGAAAGAAAAAAGTAACGAAGAAAAAATTTTTCCCAGGTTATGTATTGGCGGAAATGATAATGACGGATGATTCGTGGTACGTTGTTCGTAATACACCGGGAGTAACAGGTTTTGTCGGTTCAAGTGGTCAAGGGGCGAGACCTACACCATTATTACCCCACGAAGTTGATGCAGTTTTACAACGAATGGGCGTTAGTGAACCAGTCGTTCAAATAGATTTTGACCTTAAGGAGAGTGTTCGTGTTTCCGACGGGCCCTTTGCTAACTTTACAGGAACGATTGAACATATTGATACGGACAAACAAATTGTAAAAGTTCATGTCAACATGTTTGGCAGAGAGACGCCTGTTGAACTCGATTTTACCCAAATTGAAAAACTGTAATCATTAATAAAAGCTTGCATTATTAAGCGATTCATGCTAATATTTTTTTGTTGTAAACATCCTAACAAATCGTTTAGGAAATACGAGTGGGAGGGAAAGTAATTTTACAATTATGGACCCATTGACCACATCACGGACTTAAGGAGGTGCAACCCGTGGCTAAAAAAGTAATCAATGTTGTACGACTACAAATTCCGGCAGGTAAAGCAAACCCTGCACCACCTGTTGGCCCGGCGTTAGGACAAGCAGGAATTAATATTATGGGGTTTTGTAAAGAGTTTAACGCTGAAACGCAAGAACAAGCGGGAATGATTATTCCTGTTGAAATAACAGTTTATGAAGATCGTTCATTTACTTTTATTACAAAAACACCACCAGCAGCTGTTTTACTTAAGAAAGCAGCAGGCATTGAAACAGCTTCAGGTGAACCGAACCGAAATAAAGTAGGTTCTGTTAAACGTGCAGATGTCCAACAAATCGCAGAATTAAAAATGGAAGATTTAAATGCTGCAGACGTTGAAGCGGCTATGCGTATGGTTGAGGGAACAGCACGTAGTATGGGTATTACTATTGAAGATTAATGAAGAATCGTTCATAAGGTTGCGTGTGGACAATTCCATGCAACCTTTATTTATCCGTAACGACAGATAAATTTTGCGATGTCGTTGAACGTGGGAGGTTTTTCCGCTATAACCACAATTAGGGAGGATTTATAATGAGTAAAAAAAGAGGTAAAAAATACCAACAGGCAGCAGAGCTTGTTGACAAAGATAAACATTATGCAATTACAGATGCTGTTGATTTATTAAAGCAAGCAGCAAAGGCAAACTTTGATGAAACAATAGAAGTTGCTTTCCGTTTAGGTGTTAATCCGAAAAATGCCGACGAACAAATTCGCGCTGCCCTCGTCTTACCCCATGGAACAGGACGTACACAGACGATTTTAGTCTTTGCACAAGGCGAAAAAGCTAAAGAAGCTGAAGAAGCTGGGGCAGATTATATCGGAAATGAAGAAATTATTGAAAAAATTAACGATGGCTGGCTCGATTTTGATGTCGTCATCGCTACACCAGATATGATGGCTGAGGTTGGAAAGTTAGGTCGTATTTTAGGACCAAAAGGACTTATGCCAAACCCAAAAACAGGTACAGTGACCTTTGATGTTGGCAAAGCAGTTTCTGATGTAAAAGCCGGTCAAGTTGAATACCGCGTTGATAATGCAGCTAACTTACACGTGCCTATTGGTAAAGTATCCTTTGATAACGATAAAATTGTTGAAAACTTTGAAGCGCTTATCGATACAATTGTTCGTGTAAAGCCAGCGGCATCCCGGGGCACTTACGTCCGTAATGTTGTTATTACATCAACGATGGGCCCAGGAATTAAAGTTGACGTTACAGAGTACGTAAAAGATATCCAATAAACATTGACAATTTGAAAAAAGTTATCTATAATGAACAATGTTAAAAATAAAATACGTTGTACCGTAGACAGTAGGTGCGAATATCGCTTAATTTCCTACCGAGGTGTTTTAGCTAAAATGACGCTCACAAAATAATTGTGTTCGTAATAGATGGCTCACACGCATGTCTACGTGTGGGCTTTTTTATTTGCCTAAGGTATAACGCTTGTAAGTGGAGGTGGAATGATGTCAAATAAACTTGAACAAAAAAAGCAACTCGTCACAGAAATTGCTGAGAAATTCCGTGATAGCCAATCAGCAGTTTTAGTTGATTACCGTGGACTTGATGTTGCACAAATTACAGAACTACGAAAGAACTTACGTGATGAAGGTATCGATTATAAAGTTTACAAAAACACAATGACTCGTCGTGCGATTGAAGAGGTCGAATTAGAAGGTTTAAATGAAATTATCGTCGGTCCAACAGCGATCGCTTTCGGTAAAGAAGACGTTGTCGCTCCAGCGAGAATTTTAAACAACTTCGCTAAAGAAAATGAAGAACTCGAAATTAAAGGCGGCGTCATTGAAGGTGAAGTTGCAACACTCGAACAAATTAAAGAGCTTGCAACATTACCAAGTTACGAAGGTTTACTATCAATGTTACTCAGCGTGTTACAAGCACCAATGCGCAACATGGCTTATGTAACGAAAGCCGTTGCCGAACAAAAAGAAGAATCAGGCGAAAGTGCGGAATAATCCAACGAGCCGGATAAAATTATTTAGGAGGAAATAAAATGACTAAAGAACAAATTATTGATGCGATAAAAGAAATGTCAGTTTTAGAATTAAACGATCTCGTTAAAGCAATTGAAGAAGAATTTGGAGTGACAGCAGCAGCACCTGTAGCAGTAGCTGGCGGAGCAGCTGAAGGTGAAGCAGCAGCAGAACAATCAGAATTTGATGTTGTTATCGAAGATGCTGGAGCATCAAAAATTCAAGTTATTAAAGCCGTTCGTGAAATTACAGGTCTCGGCTTAAAAGATGCTAAAGACTTAGTAGATGCAGCGCCAAAAGCTGTTAAAGAAGGCGTCGCGAAAGAAGAAGCTGAAGAAATTAAAGAGAAGCTTGAAGAAGCAGGAGCAACTGTTGAGCTTAAGTAATTACTAATTTCAATAAGCAAGCGAAAGTCGCTATAGTAATTTCAATGATTATATAATAAATAGAAACTGGGATTATGAGAAGGCATCCAAGGGAGATATTTGAATGATCAATTATACATTAAACTTCTTTAAGTTTATAGATCGTTTTATCTTGGATCAATTCATGCATCCCAGTTTCTTTTATAAAGATACTTTTTATATGATGAAACATTCCAACTATAACAATCCTCATATTTTCCAAGTAGGTGCTAATTATGAATGAGCATTACTTTTCCAAGCAACCACAATCAAAAAGTAAACGAGAAACATGGCAAACAACATTACGCAATTACAATTTATCTTTTACGACAGATTTTGGTGTGTTTTCACGAGAAAAAGTCGATTTTGGTAGCCGGGTCCTAATTGAATCATTTATAGAGCCAGCAATCGATGGTAAGATATTAGATCTCGGTTGTGGTTATGGGCCTGTAGGTTTGGCGGTAGCTGCAAGTTTCCCCGAGCGACAAATCGTTATGGCCGATATTAATGAACGGGCAATTTCACTCGCAAAACATAATGCAAACATTAATCAAATAACGAATGTACAAATTGTAGCTAGCGATCGCTTTAGTCAAATATCAGATACGTTTGCTGCCATTTTATTAAACCCACCTATTCGTGCGGGTAAAAAAGTTGTCTATGATCTTTTTACGGAAAGTTATCATTCGTTGAAAAAACATGGTGAATTTTGGATTGTCATTCAGAAGAAGCAAGGGGCACCCTCAGCGGCTAAAAAACTCGAGGAATTGTTTAAAAATGTATCGCTTATCGAGCGAAAAAAAGGTTATCACATATATAAAGCACAAAAACTTGACTAACATATACTAGTTTGGTAAAATCATTAGATGCTAACGTAGAATAAGCTTTGTCAAGTGTTTTGTCTACAAAAATGTATGTTTTTTGTCAAAAAGGGAATAATATTTGGAATATAAGAGACGTCACTTATGTAGTTATGTTTTGCTATGTGGAGCATATGGTGAGCTAAAATATTTATAGAAGGTTTTTGCTAGAAAACCTTTTTTCTATTTAAACTATTTATTAAAACTCTATAAGGAAACAAATCTTGTTTAACTTATTTCATGGATAAATATTTTTAAATAATGGTTAAAGCAGAAAGCGCTCTTTAAATTGTCTAGCTATAGCTTAACATAAAAAAGCACTTAAAGGGAATTATTTTACTTAATTTTATTAATCATTTTTTGTTAACATAAATTATGTTTATTTTAAGAGGTGAAGCAGTTGACAGGTCAAATGGTTCAATATGGTAGACATCGCCAGCGTAGAAGCTATGCTCGTATTAGTGAGGTTCTCGAGTTACCTAACCTGATAGAAATCCAAACAGCTTCTTATGAATGGTTTTTAGAAGAAGGATTAAAGGAAATGTTCGAGGACATTTCACCGATTGAAGATTTCACAGGTAACTTATCGTTAGAGTTTATCGATTACAGTTTAGGAGAACCGAAGTATTCAGTCGCTGAATCAAAGGAAAGAGATGTCACTTATAACGCACCCCTACGTGTAAAGGTTCGTCTCATCAACAATAAAACAGGTGAGATTAAAGAACAAGAAGTGTTTATGGGTGACTTTCCGTTAATGACTGACACGGGAACATTTATTATTAACGGTGCTGAGCGAGTAATCGTTTCACAGCTCGTTCGTTCACCAAGTGTTTATTACAACGTCAAGATGAACCCGAATGGACGTGAAGGGTTAACAGCAACAGTCATTCCTAACCGTGGTGCATGGTTAGAGATGGAAACAGATGCCCGGGATACCGTTTATGTACGAATTGACCGAACACGTAAGCTACCTATAACAGTCCTCTTACGTGCATTAGGCTTTAGTACAGATGAGGAAATTATCGACCTAATCGGCGATAATGAATATTTGAAAAACACTTTAGAAAAAGACAATACTGAAACAGCTGAAAAAGCGCTGTTAGAAATTTATGAGCGTCTACGTCCGGGTGAGCCACCGACTGTAGAAAATGCTAAAAGTTTAATTTACTCACGCTTCTTTGATCCGAAACGTTATGATCTCGCATTTGTCGGACGTTATAAAATTAATAAAAAGCTCGATATAAAAAACCGTCTTTTTAATCAAACCTTAGCAGAGACGCTTGCAGATCCTGAAACAGGAGAAATTTTAGCGCAAAAAGGCGATAAAATTGA
>Ga0209487_1001418_pt1 | contig 20299 bp, 16 predicted proteins | sample Poulit2012_FD_187524 | JGI IMG/M metagenome (GOLD analysis project Ga0209487, IMG submission 187524) | Agricultural soil microbial communities from Georgia to study Nitrogen management - Poultry litter 2012 (SPAdes) (version 2) | ecosystem: Environmental > Terrestrial > Soil > Agricultural land...
ATGAAGCCCGATAAAATCATCGAGCTACCCAACCAGCACACCGTCCATGGTCTACGTGTACAAAAGTATCCCAAAACAGGCTATGTATTTTGTAATGGGGAAAACCGCGTACCTATTCCAAACGATGGGACCACTGCGCACGACGTCGACAGCTACCAGTGTATTTTTACCGCTGTAGATGGCGAGACCATGGAAATCGCTTGGCAGGTACTCGTAGATGGCAACCTCGATAACGTTGATGCCGACTACCAAGGTAAATACGCCTTTGCTACCTGCTATAACTCTGCCGAAGGGGTGACCTTGGCCGAGATGACCTCTACCGAGCAAGACTGGATTGTTATCTTTAACCTTGCCCGCATCGAAGAGGCTGTTAAAAACGGTGACTACGAGACCATTGGCGGCGTAGCAGTAGTCGATGGCCGTGGTGAAAACCCTTATACCCGCTACGTACCCGTGCCCAATAGCCCACATGGTATTAACACTGCCCCAGATGGCATTCATGTGGTTGCTAACGGCAAGCTCTCGCCCACTGTGACCGTATTTGATGTACGTCGCTTTGATGATTTATTCGATGACAAGATCAAGCCCCGCGACACCGTTGTCGCCGAGCCTGAGCTAGGTCTTGGCCCCCTGCACACCGCCTATGATGGGCGCGGCAACGCCTACACCACCCTGTTTATCGATAGCCAAATCGTCAAATGGGACATCGCCAAAGCCATTGAGGCCTTTGATGGTAAAGATGTAGACCCCATCATTCAAAAGCTCGATGTACAGTATCAGCCTGGTCATAACCACACCTCGATGGGTCAAACCAAAGATGCCGACGGCAAATGGTTACTGTCTTTAAACAAGTTTTCCAAAGACCGTTTCCTTAATGTGGGCCCACTCAAGCCTGAGTGTGATCAGCTCATCGATATCTCGGGCGACACCATGCGTTTGGTCAAAGACTCTTCTACCTTTGCCGAGCCGCATGATGCCACGATTATTCATCGCTCGATTGTTAAGCCAGTCAACGTTTGGGATCGCAACGACCCCATGTGGGAAGATGCCCGCATCCAAGCCGAGGCAGATGGGCTTAACCTAGACAATGCCTCAACGGTCATTCGCGATGGCAACAAGGTACGGGTCTATATGTTTACCGTGGCCCCAACCTTTAGCATGACTGACTTTACCGTTAAAGAGGGTGACGAGGTCACCGTCTATGTCACCAACCGTGACACAGTCGAGGACTTGACCCACGGCTTTACCATCGTGAACTACGGGGTAGCTATGGAGGTCTCGCCACAGCAGACCGCATCGGTCACCTTTGTGGCTGACCGTCCCGGGGTCTACTGGTACTACTGTCAGTGGTTCTGCCATGCTTTGCATATGGAAATGAAAGGCCGCATGATTGTTGAGCCTGCCTCTGCCTAATGTTGCGACCTGCTCTTTGAGTACGGTGCAGCCCTTAACAGCAAGCATTTATCAGGGGTCATTTTTGGCCCCTGATAAAACAACAAAAACAGACGCTAACCTTAACTAGGCAGACAGCCAAGCCGAGACCTTTGGCAAACCATACAGCTAAGCCTTGGGTCAGCTTAAAAACGATGTACCGGCCCAGCCCTATAGACCCTATTGGGTTGGGCCAACTTTTTTAGTATTTTTAAACTTTTTTAACCACTTTTTAGCCACTAAATTAGGAGTCTAAATGACCCGTGGTACTTGGGCGAACAAGCTCTTAACTTTTACCCTATTAGTAGGGATGAGTGTGCTCCTGCTCGCACAAAACCCCAGTCGGGCCGAGACCATTCAGCTCGATGCGGGTGCCAACCTGCAGCAAGCCATCGAGCAGGCACAGCCAGGAGACACCATCCAACTTTCAGTGGGCGTTTACGATGGCCCCATTACCATCGACAAGGCCATCAACTTAATTGGCCCTGATGTTGACCCCAACACACTTGCCGAACACAAGCTAAACAGAAAATCTATCAATCTAGACAACCTTGCCGAATACGATCGCTCAGATAGCTATGCTGATTTTCGTTTTGAGGCCAAAGAGCAATTAGGAGTAGAGGGTGCCCTCATAAAAGGCACCGGTGAGGGCAGTACAATCACCATCACCGCTGATGATGTTCATATTGAGGGGCTAGAAATCACCGCCTCGGGCATTATGCTGCCCGAGATGGATTCGGGCATCTTGGTCACCCGCACCGCCCACCGCGCAAGCATTATCAATAACCATTTTCAAGAAAACCTCTTTGGGGTCTATCTACATGGTGCCAACGATGCGCTGGTCAAAGGCAATACCATTATTGGCCGCCAAGACATGCGCCTATCTGAGGCCGGCAATGGCGTGACTATTTGGAACTCGCCTGGGGCCATTATCCTAGACAACACCATTCAACATGGGCGCGATGGCATTTTTGTCAAAACCAGCAATGACAACATTTTTGCTTATAACCGCTTTTCGGGCCTACGCTACGCCATTCACTATATGTATACCCAGTTTAGTCAGGTTATTGGCAACCACTCGCGTGGCAACCACGGTGCCTGGGCAATTATGTTTTCTAACCATATAGAGGTCAAAGACAACATCTCAGACGATGACCGTGATTTGGGCCTTTTGCTTAATGCCGCCAACTACTCAACCATCACCGGCAATGTGGTGCGCAACGGCGGTGAGCGCTGCGTATTTGTCTACAACGCCAACGGCAATATCTTGCAAGACAACTGGTTTGAGCGCTGCCCCGTCGGCATTCACTTTACGGCAGGCTCTTCTGATAACGAGATGAGCGGCAACGCCTTTGTTAACAATCAAACACAGGTCAAATATGTGGGCACCCGCTATGTTGATTTCGCCCATGAGGGGCGGGGCAACTACTGGAGCGACAACCCCGCCTTTGACCTTGATGGTGATGGCATTGCTGATAGGCCCTACCGCCCTAACGATGTGATGGATGAAATACTCTGGACCTTACCGGCCGCCAAAGTGCTAACAAATAGCCCCGCGGTGGCTGCTATTCGCTGGGCGCAGTCACAGTTTCCTGCTATTCACCCTGGGGGGGTCATCGATAGTGCGCCCATGATGCGCCCCGACGAGGTACCTGCCCCGTCAATCTTGCCCGCCCCCACTAAAAAATGGTCAGCCCGTCGCGGACCAATTGATTTAGGGAGTGATCATTAATGCAATCCATTGCCCATTGGGATAATGTTACCCGCCGTTATGGCAAAATTTATGCTGCCAAAGATGTCAGTCTGAGCCTGCCCCCAGGGCAAGCCATTGCTTTGGTGGGCCACAATGGGGCGGGTAAAACCACATTGATTAAACTCATGCTTGGCCTGACCAAACCTAACACCGGTCAGGTGCGTGCCTTGGGCGAAGACCCATCTGGTCAAGCTGGGGCACAAGTGCGTCGGCATCTAGGCTTTCTTTCTGAAAACGTGGCCTTTCACGGGGCCATGACCGCCAATGAGCTGATGCGTTTTTACTGTGGCCTGAAGCGCCAATCACCTGATCGCAATGATGAGTTGCTCGAGCAGGTAGGCCTAAGCCAGGCAGCCAACAGGCGCATTTCTACCTACTCTAAGGGCATGCGCCAACGCCTTGGCATTGCCCAAGCCCTAATTGGCGAACCGCGTCTACTGCTTTTAGACGAGCCCACCAGTGGGCTTGACCCCGCCTCGCGACTCGAGGTGTTTGCTCTGATCGACCGCATGCGGGCCGCAGGGGTAACGGTGCTGGTTTCAACTCATCAATTAGCCGAAATAGAACACCACGTCGATCGCATTGCTGTAATGCATCGCGGGCAATTGATTGCCGACGGCGTCATTGATGATCTACGCACCGATGCCCAAGCCGAGGTCAAATTTAAACTCAAATTACAAGCTGGCCAACTCGATGCCTTGGTGGCGCTCATACCCGAGCATGCACACCATCAGAGCAGCGACGAAAACAGCTTGGAAATCGTATTACCGGCGCACGAAAAAATGTCTTTACTCAAACGCTTACTCGAACATGACGGCGTCCAAGATGTCAGAATCTATGATGTGGGTCTGCCCGAGCTTTATGACCGCCTCATCTCTCGCTACCAGGAGGCCGCATGAACATCTTGTTATTAGCTTTACAAGAAATACGCATCGGGCTGCGCAACCGTTTGGTCATTGCCACCACCATTGTCTTAGGGGCTTTGGCCCTCTCTTTAGTGCTTTTGGGCAGTGCCCCAACAGGCTCGGTCAAAGTCGATGCCCTAGCAGTAGTGGTCGTAAGCTTGGCCAGTTTAACCATTTTTTTAGTACCGCTTATCGCACTATTACTATCCTTTGACACCATTGTGGGGGAGCACGAGCGCGGCACCCTGATGTTGCTGCTGTCCTACCCAATTGCCCGCTGGCAGGTCATTGTGGGCAAGGTTTTGGGCCAAAGTGCAATTTTGGCCATTGCCACCATCATTGGCTATGGCATTGCCGGCGCCGCCCTGTGGTTCCAAGAGGACTTTAGCATGGGCTCGCTCGATGCCTTTGGCTACCTACTTTTAACCTCAATTATGCTGGGTGCAGCCTTTATTAGTATTGGCTGCTTGGCCAGTACCCTGGTGCGCGAGCGCGCAACCGCTGCCGGCTTGGCCGTAGGCGTATGGCTGTTTTTTGTTTTGATTTATGACACCGCCGTACTGGGCCTATTAGTCGCCGACCAAGGGCAAACCATCGGCCAACAAGCACTTGATATTTTACTTTTACTCAACCCAACCGACGCCTTTCGTTTATTTAATATGATGGCTACCGAGAGCGTTTCGGTGTATAGCGGCATGGCCGGCCCAGGCGATGCCAGCAGCCTACCCAACTTTGCCTTTTTACTCTCTTTGGGTGCTTGGATACTTGTGCCTTTAATTCTCGCCATCGTAGCTTTTAGACGGAGATCAGTATGATCAAAAAAATCCTACTCATTGGCGCCAGCGCACTGTTATCGTTGGGGCTTATGGCCTGTTCAGACAATCCCACCGAGGTTGAAACCCCTGTGGCCATGGCCGCCCCTGATGATGCCACGGGCTATTACTGCGGCATGCTTTTGCCCGAGCACGAGGGCCCCAAAGGGCAGATTCATTTAGGCAGTCGTGACCGTCCTATTTGGTTTACCTCGGTGCATGACACCATTGTCTTTACCCGTCTACCCGAAGAGCCGCGCGATATCACCGCCATTTATGTACACGATATGGGCCAAGACAATGATTGGGATGACCCCGCCGACATTTGGGTCAGTGCTGATGAGGCCTGGTTCGTCATCGGTAGTGAGCGCGTTGGCGGCATGGGCATGCCCGAGGCTGTCCCCTTTTCTAGCGAGGCCGATGCCGAGGCCTTTATCACCGTCTACGGCGGGGATATTGCCCGTCTTGATGAGATCCCCGACGAATACTTTAGTGGGCTAAGCGAAGGGGGCGTACACCACGATATGGATGCCCATATGCATCATTAATCGCTTTGTGTCATCGGGGCGCCTAAGGCCCCGCCCCACACTGTGATTTTTCTTTAGACTCCCTTTTTGCTTTAGATTTCTTTATTGTTTTAGATTTCTTTGTTGTTGTAGATTTTCCTTTTGCTTTAATTTTCTTTATTACTTTAGGTTTCTTTGTTGTTTTAGATCTCACCTTAGGCTGAGATTTGGTTTTAGATTGAGACTTTTATAGATAATACGAGGCCACCATGGTGCAGCACACATACTCTCGTCGCCGTTTTCTTACTATTGCTGCGGCAGCCGGCGCTGCGGCAGCGTTGCCGCAATGGGCTTGGGCCAATGCCTCAGTACCTATTAGCGATTGGCGTGGGTCAGCCTTGGGCGCCCCTGCCTCGATACGCCTAGCACACCCAAATCGTGCCCAAGCCCAACAGGCTCTAGATGCCTGTGTGCGCGAGATCGCTCGTTTAGAGCGTATTTTTAGCTTGTACCAAGAGGGCTCAGCGATTAACCGCCTCAATCAGCAGGCTTACCTCGAGCAGCCCCCTTTTGAACTCCTCGAGGTGCTGTCCTTTGCCAAGCAACTTGCCCAACAAAGCCAGGGCTACTTTGACCCTAGCATCCAGCCGCTATACCAGCTGTTCGCCCAGCACTTTGCCCAACCGTCGACCGATGCTGCTGGCCCGACTAAGCAGGCAATCGCCCAAGCTTGCGCCAAGGTAGGCCACGAGCATATTGGCCTCGATAGCCAACGCATACAGCTACGTCCTGGCATGGCCATCAGCCTCAATGGGGTTGCCCAAGGTTATATCACTGACAAAATAGCCCAACTATTACAGCGCCACGGCTTTGAAAATATCTTGCTCGATGTAGGCGAAATACGTGGTGCCGGCACCCGCCCCGACGGCCGCCCCTGGCGGGCCAGCATTGCCCACCCCCATCAAAACGGCCAAGAGCTACTCAGCCTACAGCTAGGCACACCCACAACAGACCCCTCGTTGCCCCAATCAAAGCAAAGCTTTGGCCCCGCGCTCGCGACCTCATCGGGCTTTGGCAGCCCCTTTGCTGATAACGCTTTAACGGCCCAGGCCACAGACAACCCCATCGCACTGCCGCGCTTTCACCACCTACTTAACCCACATAGTGGCCAAAGCGCACAACACTACCACAGCGTAACGGTAGCGGCCCCCAACGCCATGCTGGCTGATGGCTTGTCGACGGCTTTATCAGTGCTTGCCCCCCAGCAGGCCAAGGCACTACTTGGGCAATGGCCCAGTGCTCAGGCTTGGGTACTCACCCCCGCAGGTACTTTACAAACTCTAAAACGGCCGCTCGAGTCCTAAGGTCTGTAGTCATTGCGTCTGCAACTAATTGCCTTTGTAATTAGTTGCTCTTAGGATTCTTTGCACTTGGTGTTCTTTGCAATTGGAATTAATTACGTTGCTAATCATTTAGAGATTTGGGCGACAGTTGACCGCGCACCTATCTGTATAGTTATTCTTTATCTTTGACCTGCATGGCCGCCACGGTCTCGGCGGCAAGCTGATAACGATCGCGACCTGCTTTTTTGGCCGCATACATGGCGGCATCAGCATGCTGCATCAACGCCTCGACATCATTATCATCTAGGGGGTAAACCGTAATGCCCATACTACCCGACACATAGACCACATGGTCAGCCACCGTTATGGGTGCCCGTACCCGCGCCAAAATGCGTTCAGCAATGATTTGGGCTTCGTCCACATCGGTGAGATGATTTAAAATCACCACAAACTCATCGCCCCCCAAGCGGGCCACCACATCGCTAGGTCGCACACACTCTTTAAGTCGCTGGGCCACAATCACTAACAAATCATCGCCTGCATCGTGACCATGATTATCGTTTACTGCTTTAAAATGGTCTAAATCCATAAAGCACAAACCAAACCAATGGCCATCACTATCAGCACTAACAATGGCTTGACGCAAGCGCTCGTACAACAGCGCCCGATTTGACAGCCCCGTTAGCAGGTCAAAATGTGCCCTTTGCTCGAGCGTCTGTTGCTGTATTTTTTGCTCAGTGACATCTGAAAACACACTAATATAGTTGGCCGCCTGATTATTATTGTCATAAATCACACTAATAGAGCCTGAAATCGCATAGGTAGTCCCATTTTTGTGCCGATTCCAAAACTCGCCCTGCCAGTAACCCAACTCGTGTAAGGCAGCATTCATCTCTTGGCGCACCTCGTGGTTGCGCGCCCCCGAACTCAGCATCTCGGGGTGTTGACCCAAGACCTCATCGCGCTCATAACCCGTGATATGCGTAAAGGCCGGGTTGACCTCTATGATGCGCTCATCAGCATCGCAAATCATCACCCCCTCGAGGGTGTTTTGAATCACATTAACTGCCAAGCGCATGGTGCGATCCGCCTCGATCTCGCTGCTCACATCATGCTTAATACCTAAATACCCACTGTTTTTGCCGTCTTCATCAAATAATGGGCTAACAATAGAGCGTTCGTAAAATATGCTGCCATCTTTACGCTTGTTGATAAAAGTCCCCTCCCAAACCTTGCCCTTGGTAATGTTTGACCAAAGATCTTTATAGGTTTGCACTGGGGTTAAGCCTGACTGCAAAATATTGGGGTTAAAACCAATTACCTCATCCTCATCATAACCCGATGCCCGGAAAAACTCGGGGTTGGCATATTCGATAATTGCCTCAGGTGAAGTAATCACAATACTTGATGGACTTTGCTCTACCGCCTGTGAAAGCTTTTTAATGGTGGCTTCGCTCGCCCGTATTTGCGACAAATCTCTAAATACCGTCACATAATTACTAATTTGGCCTGCTTGGTTTTTTATCGCAGTCACCACCAACCAGCCAGTAATCAGGCTGCCATCTTTGCGCGGGACGCTGACCTCGCCCTCCCACTTTTTGCTTTTATCAACACTTTGTTTTAGTTGTTGATAATTTGCCATAAAAGACTTCAAGGTATTACCCAAACACTCACTCTCAGTAAAGCCTGTTTGGGTTTCAAAGGCAGGGTTAACAGCTAGCACCCGGCCCTCTTGATCCAAGATGGTGATCAAATCACTACTATGCGAAAACACAATCGCTGCTTGACGGTTTTCCTCTAAAAACTGCTCTTCGCGCTGTAACGAGCGGCGGACGCGATAGGTCAACGTACTGGTGACAAGCAGCATCACAACTAAAACGGGGATAGTCAGCAGCCAAAGGTTTTTGGTGCCCTGAGACCAATCTTTGAGTACATCGGTATAGCATATCTGCGAAAACACAAACCATGGGTAACGACTTGAGGTACGAAAAGCCATCAACTGAGGGTTGCCTTGCTCATTTTCCCAAGTGGCCTCGCCCTTGTGCTGAAATAATATATCACTCAAAGCCGCATGATCAGGCACCGACGAGCCAGGCCTATCATCGCCTATGGTAGAGAACAACAACGTACCATCATCTTTATACAAACGGTGACTCATACCGATATCACCACTTTGCAATGAGGCCAAATTTACAAAATAATCACTACTAATGGCCAACAACACCGTCCACTCAGAAAGCTCAGGCAATACCATCGTCACGGGGAAAAAGCTCAGACCATTAAACTCCTCAGCCGACTCAGCAGAAAAGGGCTGCCCTTGGGAAAAATCACGCCCTATCTAGGGCTCGCCAAAACGCAGCAAATTGGGTGTGTCGGCCGCCACCCGCGGCAACAACCCCGACAAAGGAACAATCTGACCCACATTGGCACTTTGGGTGCTCAGCCGTATTTGCCCGGTATCATCCATTAGGGACAATGAGCGAATATATGGCAGCTTACGCTGCAGGCTGACCAAAGCATCATGTAAAAACAGCGGGTCGTCTTGGGCACTTGGGTGCTCTACCACCAGGCCATCAAGGTGCATGCGCAACAAGTCAAAGCTTTGTGTCAGACGATCTTCTAGATTTTGCGTTTGCACATGCAAGTGATTTTGCATATTGGTGAGGGTCTCGGTGCGCAACGCATTAGAAAGATAAATCACCGAACCCACTATAGTGGTCACCAGCAACAACTGTAAAACTATTAATAATCGTATTGAGCCAGTAGCCAAGCCCCGCCGCCTACTCTTTAATTTGGACGGCTGCGCACTACTGTCGGGCTGCTGATCGGATTGATCTAATGTTGATTGATTATTAGACATGAGCAAACTAATCAAGTACCAAAGCGGGCTCTAACCGATATTTGCGTGCCGCCTCAAGCAGGCGGCCATCCTCTTTAACGGTACGCATAAAATCCTCGAGACGATAATGCCAAATAGGGTCACCTGGTTTTAGGGCCCAAGAGTAATAGGTTAAATGATAAGTAGAGTCTGGCTCGACCAAACGGGCCCAATCGGTGGTCTCGAGCATGCGTAAGGTATAAGGGAAATCCGTAATAAAAGCATCTGCTCGACCTGATAAAACCTCTTGCTCGCGTGCCTTGGGGGTATCGGGGGTTATTAGGGTAGCGTGCTGCAAACGACGCCTGAGCAAGGGCTCGTGCAAGGTACCTTTGGCTACTGCTATTACATTGCCTGGCTGATCTAAATCTGCCCAACTATTGATGCGGTTATTTGTTTTAGTAGTAATGGCCAAAACATCACTGACCAAATGCGGGCGCGTAAAAACTAGCTTTTGCTCGCGCTCTGGGATAATACCCACCCCAAACATCGCCACATCGCAACGCTCCTCGAGCAAATCATCAATTAATTGCGAAAATGAGCTGTTGACAAACTCAAGCTCGACCCCCAAATCATCGGCTAGGGCATAGGCCATATCAATATCAATGCCCTGCAACACCTGACTGCGTGGATCGCGATACGAAATACTGTAATAATCGGGCCAAATACAAACCTGCAAAAGATTATCGGCCAAAATCTTATCTAAACGACTGCTCGGCAATGCACTTGGCAACGACTGTGCAACCACCATAGGAGACTGCTCAACGGCTGAGGACGCCGCAGCCGAGCCCCCAACAAATAATAAAAAAGACAAAGAAATAATCGCCCCTAGTCTGCCCATCATCACTGCCCTCGTACATATAGGTTGCACCATTAAAGTAGTGTTTAGACACATCTTAGTCGATCTCTAACATGTTAGTGAAATAAGCCATAACCGCTAAACCTTAATACTTAATAGTTAGAGCCGAATCACAAACAGTAGCGATACAACTAGTAAGGGCAATCATCACAAGCCACGCCCACCAGTCTTAGACGGCGAGGTTTACCGGCAGCCTGCTAAGCGATAATTGAATAATTATTAAGGCAACGATCGCCCTACTGAGATCATAGTTTATACCTAACGAAAGCGTTCTAAGATAGATCAAACAGTCAGTTGCACCCCCCATTGGACAACTGTATCGAACTCTTTGGTGTATTGGGCCGTGCCGGTCGACACATAGGGCAAATCATTATGCGTACGATCATCAGTCAACATCAACCAACGTGTTGGGTGTGGGTCTAAAGGCAGACGGTCTAAACTATGCCACGTATGCGGGTGCAAACCATAGCCAACCTGCCCATCAAGCAAAAAGGCGCGCACATCATCTTTATCAGGCAAGCTCTGCTCATCTGGGGCACGCGCCACCAGCAGCACCGCCGAACTCCCCCCTGCAGGCATAAACACTTGGCTGAGCTCAGTATGTTTTTCTAACTTATCAAAAATCAACGCCCGCGGTGCCGTCTCAAGCAAAAACATACGCAACTGCCCCCCTTTAAAGGGGTACTCCCACCCACGGGTACCGGTGGTATTCACAAAGTCAGGACGCGCATCTTTGGCCCCGATCACAAACCCATACGGGGCAAAACTCTCGGCCGTTAAGGGCTCTATTTTTAACTCTAACTGTGACATCAAAGCGTCTCCTTGGCTAAAAAACCTATGAATCTATGAATTCTATAATTCTATGAAAGATTAATATCCATCAAAGCAAATCAGGCGAATGCAGCCCATAATGACAGTTTGCATCTACTAAGCTGCTGTTTATTATGAAAAGTCCTACAAGATTTTTCCACGGATTTTAAAAAAAGGTTAACATTATCCCTAGTTTACATATAACCAAAATGACTATTCTAATAACTAGCTTTAGGCCTCAAATAAAAAGCACCGAATAATCATTGAAAACTATAACATCGACCGGAGACAAGCATGCCACTCAGGAACAAAATGCTATGGGTCAATGGTATTTCGTTTTTACTGTTTTTAATCGCCTTGGCAGTTGCCATATATGGCATCGAGCGGGCAAAAAGCAGTTTCACACAATTTGTGGATACTGAACAAGCGCTCTTAGTAGCAGAAAACGAAATGTATACCCAAGGTTTGCAAATAGGGCTTGAGTTACGAAATCTCGTAATTAACCCTGATGATCAATTAGCAAAAAACAACTTAGCTCAATCTAATCAGGCCTTTGACGCGGCCCACCAAACTGCCCTCGAGCTTGGGCAATCTGACCCCACCCTAACAGAGATCTTGACAGCCATTGGCATGCTTCGGCAAAGCCAAAAGGCCGTACAAGAGCAGGTACTTGAGCTCGCTAGCAGCGGCCACACCGAATCTGCCGCCGAGCTCTTGGCCAGCCAAGAAACCCTGACTTGGCGTGGGATACGGGCATTATTAGTAGACTCTATTGGCAAACTGGTAGAACAAACTGAGCATACCAAACACGATGTCACCGACCTTGCCAACAAAATCCATTTAGGTAGCGGCCTATTGGCCCTATTTGCCCTTGTCGCCAGTGCTTTGATGTTGGCATGGCTCATGCGTAATATCATGCGCCAACTCGGTGGCGACCCCGCCTATGCCGCCATGGTCAGCAGTGAAATCGCCCACGGCAACTTTACAACCCACATACAGCTTCGGCGCAACGACGAGAGCAGCCTGCTTTTTGCCATGCAAATGATGCAGCGCAACATAGCAAAAACGGTGCAGCGCATTCGTGACGCAGCCGCTCAGGTTGATCAGGCTGCCGAGGAAATCGCAGTTGGCAACCACGATCTGTCTGAACGCACAGAAAACCAAGCCACCAGCCTCGAACAAACTGCCGCTGCCATGCAAGAGTTATCAAGCACAGTAGAAAATAACGCCGAGCACGCCCAACAAGCCAACCAGCTCGCCACTCGGGCAGCCAACATTGCCGAAGAGGGGGGGCAAGCGGTGCATACAGTGGTCGGCACCATGGACTCCATCAAAGAAAGCTCAGCAAAAATTGTCGATATCATTTCTGTTATTGACTCGATCGCCTTTCAGACCAACATCTTGGCGCTCAATGCTGCCGTTGAGGCTGCTCGTGCAGGTGAGCAAGGGCGCGGCTTTGCTGTAGTCGCCACCGAGGTACGCACCCTTGCGCAACGCTCAGCTGCGGCCGCACAAGAGATCAAAACCCTTATCGATGACTCGGTCGAGCGTGTTAACCAAGGAGATCAACAGGCCGCCCAAGCCAGCCAAACCATCACCGATGTGGTCACCGCCATACGCGAGGTAGCCGTCATTATGAACGAAATCACCGTGGCCACCCAAGAGCAAAGTGCGGGCATCCACCAAGTCGATGAGGCCATTGGCCATTTGGATACCGTGACCCAGCAAAATGCCACCCTTGTTGAGCAGGCAGCCCGTGCGGCAGATAGCCTACAACAACAGGCACATAGCTTGGCTATTACTATGAATCAATTCCGCCTCCCGGACAGCCTCACTATTGATGCGCAGCAATACCAAGACGTCTCTGAGTCGGTTAACGAACTGACACACGACACAGCCCCACGGCACCTAACACATCAAAACTTGGACTATAATAGCTAACCTTTCCACCACCTCAAGGCCCTCGGCCCCCGGGCAAGGGTGCTTTGGCAAAAAAATGAATGCCCCCTTTTCGCAACTAGGTAATGCCTATAGCCGCTTTGCGGTCTTTATCTTCTGTGCCGTTTCATTGGTTATCCCAAGCGGCTACTCTATTGGTGCTGCCCTTATCTTATTAGGGGGGCTGTTTTGCCTAATACGCCACCCTAGCCTACGCCACCAATTGCAACCTGATGATTACTGGCTTTTCGCTATTTTTCTTTTCTTTGGTTTAGTCGGCATTATTAGCGCCCTATATCATGGGGGCTCTTCACGATTATTTGATAAGCCCGCACGCTTTATTTTGGCCCCCTTGGGCCTATTTTTGTTGCTGCGCGCCAAAGATCTCTTGCCCGCCTGGTGGGCTGGTGCCGCCATTGGGGGTTGGACCACAGGTTTATGGGCCATCCAACAAAAAATCACCCACGAGGTCGAGCGCGCCACCGGCTACACCTACGTTATCCAATACGGCAACCTCTCGATGCTACTTGGTCTATGGTGTATTGCGGGCATTATGTGGGCCCGGCAGCGCCACCAATACCGCCGAGCATGGCTGCTTTTAATGAGTACTGGCGCCATAATGGGCATCGTCGGCTCGCTGCTATCAGGTAGTCGGGGCGGCTGGGTAGGTATCCCTCTGGTGCTGCTGGTTTTTTATCGTGCCTATGCCGATCAGTTACGTAAAAAAACCCAAGCCCTCATCGCGCTGGCCTTGCTTGTTGCCGCCGTAGGGGTATATCTGGCCCCCGGCCTCAATGTGCAACAACGTATTCACGAGATTTATACCGATATCCAAACCTACATCGTGCAATCTAATCCCCATACCTCACTCGGAGCCCGTTTTGAGATGTGGCAAGGTGCAGTCGAACTCATCAAACAACGCCCCCTAACGGGTTGGGGCGAAACAGGCTATACACCTGCCCTCGAGCAGGTAGTCCAAGCCGGCACCGTACACGATATTGTGCTGCGTTTTGGCCACCCCCATAATGAAATCCTCAACCACCTAACTAAGCACGGGGTGATCGGCCTATTGTCTTTATTATTGCTTTACGCCCTACCCTTTAAACTCTTTGGTCGGGGCCTACAGCACCCCGATCTTAGCCAACGTGCGGTGGCCGTTGCTGGGGTATTGCTGGCCGTTACTTATATTGACTTTGGGCTCAGTCAGGCATTTTTATCGCATAATAGTGGCATTATGTTTTATGCTTTCGGTTGCGTCATCATCTGGGGCATGTATAGAAAACACAGCGCACAATCGGATCAAGCCCAAGCACAGGCATAAGCACAGGCATAAGCACAGGCACTGGCACTGGCACAGCTTTAGGTTACGCCCCACCCCAACCTAATAGGCGCTGGGTTTTACCGCGCCTCTGATAAAAACCAATAAAATCTGCTAAAAACAGCTAAAAGCGCATAAAACACTGTATTTAATAAAATAAAAGTCAAAGACTTGAGGCATATCAAAGCAAGCACCCCACACATCGACTACAGTCAAAGCGTGGGTATGGGATAACAACCATTAACACTCACGTTTTGGCTAGAAAGCGTCCTCGGCCACACCTTCTTGGTGTGGCTTTTTTTTTGCTGCACTCCTGTAGTGACAGGGTTTTCGTCTCATCTACAGTGCTTTTAGGTATAACTTGTTTACAAGCCCCCCTCTTAAACGGGACAATATAGACTTGTATTCCACCCTAATTTAGCTGTAGGAGCACACCATGACTCAGCCTGCTCAACCTGATCTATCCAGCCTTTGGATGCCCTTTACCGCCAATCAACAGTTTAAAGAGCACCCGCGCCTACTTGTTGCGGCCAAAGGCATGTACTACACCACACACGAGGGGCAACAGGTGCTTGATGCCACCGCAGGCTTGTGGTGTGTCAACGCAGGGCATGGTCGTGAGGAGATCATCGAGGCTATTTCCACACAAACGCGCAAGCTTGACTATGCCCCGAGCTTTCAAATTGGGCACGCAGATTCTTTTCGTGCCGCCAAGGCGGTCGCTGGGCTAATGCCCGAGGGGCTCGATCGCATATTTTTTACCAACTCAGGCTCAGAGGCCATCGACACTGCGTTAAAAATAGCCATTGCCTACCATCGCTCGCGTGGCGAGGCGCAGCGCACCCGCCTCATTGGGCGCGAGCGCGGCTACCATGGCGTAGGCTTTGGGGGCATCTCGGTAGGGGGCATTGCCAACAATAGACGTAATTTTTCGAGCATGCTTTTGCCCCACGTTGATCATCTGCCGCACACACACAATCTAGAGAAAAACGCCTTTAGCCAAGGCCAACCCGAGTGGGGGGCACACCTTGCTGACGAGCTAGAAAACATCATTGCCTTGCACGATGCCAGCACCATTGCCGCTGTTATTGTCGAGCCCATGGCCGGCTCAACTGGGGTGCTGATCCCGCCAAAAGGCTATTTAGAGCGCCTGCGTGCCATCACCCAAAAACACGGTATTTTGTTAATCTTTGATGAGGTGATTACTGCTTTTGGGCGCCTGGGCTACAACACAGCCAGCCAAATGCTGGGCATTACACCCGACCTAATAGCATTGGCCAAAGGCATCAGCAATGCAGCCGTGCCGGCCGGTGCGGTGGCAGTACAGCGCAATATCCACGACAGCATTATGCAGGCCAGCAGCGGGGGGATTGAGTTCTTCCACGGCTACACCTACTCGGCCCACCCCCTAGCCACCGCAGCAATTTTAGCTACCCTTGATATTTACGAGCGGGAGCAACTCTTTGCCCGCGCTCGTGGCCTGGCACCATTTATGGGTGCAGCCGCCCATCAGCTCAAGGGCCACCCCCATATTATTGATATACGCACCCTAGGCTTGGTTGCAGGCATCGAGCTCAAGCCGCGCCCCGGACAGCCAGGTGCCCGTGCCCAAGAGGTATTTGAGCGCTGTTTTGACCAAGGGGTGCTCGTACGTTATACCGGTGACACCTTGGCCATCTCGCCGCCACTAATTGTGAGTGAGGATGAAATCGAGCGCATCTTTAGCACCATTGGCGAGGCCTTAAAAAACACCGCCTAAATAGCATAGGGCCAAAAAAACAACTGCAAACTTGCACGCATAACCATCTTTTAAAATAATCTCAAGCATAAGCTAAGGGTTTCTTATAATTGATAGCTATTAGCTTATAAGGTAAGGTGATACAAAGCAGAGCAACACAAACAATAATCTTTAGTGGTCACACACATGCTCATTATCACCTTTCTTGGTATTGCAGTGGGCCTTATTTTAGGCCTCACAGGCGCGGGCGGGGGCATACTTGCCGTGCCCGCTTTAGTAATGGGCATGCAATGGAGCATGACCCAAGCCGCCCCGATCGCACTGATTGCTGTTGGTTTAGCCGCAGCAACCGGGGCGCTTGATGGCCTACAAAAAGGGCAGGTGCGCTATAAAGCTGCCCTGCTTATGGCTGGAGCAGGCGCGCTGAGTGCCCCCTTGGGGATACTACTTGCCCACCAACTACCCGAGGCACAGTTGAAATTTATTTTTGCTGCCTTAATGCTTTTTGTTGCCCTTAGGATGCTTAGAGGGGTTTTACTGCCCGCACCCGCCTATCAGCCCAACCGCCCCAAACCCTGCAAACTCAATCAAAACACCGGCAAATTTATCTGGACCACCCGTGCCACCCTCACCATAGGGGCCATCGGCGGAGTATCGGGGTTATTTACTGGCCTATTAGGGGTAGGCGGGGGCTTTTTATTGGTGCCCGCCCTGCACCGCTATACCCAACTAAACATACACAGCATAGTATCCACCTCATTAATGGTGATTGCACTGATCTCAGGCTCGACAGTGGTTATAGCCCTATGGGAAACCCAAACAGCCTGCCTCGGCACTTGGTTCTTTGTCGTAAGTGTGATCTTGGGCATGCTTTTTGGCCGTCACTACGCCCCCCGTATTGCCGCCCAAACTATACAACTTGGATTTGCCGTGCTGTGCCTGGTGGCCGCGCTAATTGTGCTGTTTGAAGCAATTGCCTGCCTAAACTAAACAATCAACCCAATTGCACCCTAACTTGCAAGCCACCCAAAGCCGAACGTTGCATCTGCAACTGACCCTCGTATACCGCAATCAAATCACTCACAATGGCCAAGCCCAGCCCCGAACCAGTCGTACCCTCATCGCCACGCACCCCTCGACCCAATATATGATTAAGCTGCTCGGTGGCGATGCCAGGCCCGTCATCAGCACAAATGAGCTCCCACTGCAGTCGCCCCTTGGGCGCCTTAATGGCACGGGTGCGCACCTGTATTTTCCCCTGCGCCCATTTACAAGCATTATCAAATAAATTGCCCACAATCTCTTGCAAATCGTGGGCCTCACCCGTGAAGTAGAAATCATCACTATGCAATTCGACCTGCCAGTGCAAATTTTTATCGGCATACAGCCGCTGGCACACGCGTTGAATGCTATCGATGACCGTAGGCACATGCGTACGCACCCCAAAGGTCTTAACCTGAGCGACAGCGCGCGCCCGCGCCAAATGCACATTGAGCTGCTGCTGCGCCTGCCCAACCTGCTCGCGCACCAAAGCGCCCAGAGCTGAATTATCTTGCTCCGCAGCATTACTAAGCACCGTCATAGGGGTTTTCATAGCGTGGGCCAGATTGCCTGCCTGCGCGCGGGCCCGCTCGAGCACCACGGCATTGGTGCCCAACACATTATTAAAAGCAGTGGTCAAAGGGGTAATCTCGCTAGGAAACTGCCCCTCGAGACGCGATTTTTCGCCCTTTTCGATGGCACGCAATTGCTTGACCAAACGCTGCAAAGGACTCATCGCAGCATGAAACTGCACCGCAGCTGCAAAAATAATGCCCAAAGCCATCAAACCAAAGGCCACCACCAACAAAGTAGTAAAGCGGGTCATCGGCTCTTGCACCACATTTTCATGTGCAGCAAGGGTGAGCAACAACTCCGGGGCAGCCTCATCAGCTAACTGCAGGCGCTGCTGCAAAACATATAAGGGCGCCTCATCAATGCTGTCTACCCCCGACCACCACTGCTGATCAGCCACCATAGGTAAAGTGGGAAGGCTCTCATCCCACAACGAATCAGAACGCAAAAGCGGCTCATCATTGGCAGCGCCCTCGACACTAACCTGCCAATACCAACCCGAAAGTGGTTGCTCAAAACGCGGCTCGCTTAAACGCCCCGACATGCCCAGCTGTGGCTCAGCCTGCTTTTGCCACTCGAGGCTAGCACTCAACTGATTGAGGTGTACGGTTAGCTCGCTGTGCAACTGAGATTCGGCCTGATCTTTAAACACATACCAAACCACCGTCCCCACCACTAATAAGCTCGCCAGCACCCACAATGCCGTAGCGCACAATAACCGCCAACGCAGTGATGAAAAAAGACTATTCATGAACGCACCGGCACCAGCCTATAGCCCTGCCCCCGTACTGTTTCTATGGCTTGTGCGGGTATTTTCTTACGCAATCGACCAATAAACACATCGATGGTGTTTGAGTCTCGGTCTTGGTCTTGGGCATAAATATGCTCACTTAACTGACTGCGACTAATAATTTGCTCGGCATGGTGCATCAGATAAGACAGCACTCTAAACTCATAACTGGTAAGTGAAATAATCTGCCCCGCATAGCTAAAACGAGACTGCCGAGTATCTAAAACCAGCTCGCCACAGCTAAGCTCAGCACTGGCCTGCCCGGCCATACGACGCAATAATGCCCGCAAACGTGCCAATAACTCGGGCATATGAAAGGGCTTGGTCAGATAATCATCGGCCCCGCCGTCAATAGCTAAAACCTTTTCGTGCCAAGAATCACGGGCCGTTAAAATCAAAATAGGCATAGTCAGCCCCTCGTCGCGCCAACGCTGTAAAACCGTTAGCCCATCGAGCTTGGGCAAACCTAAATCTAATACCACTGCATCGATGGCCTCGACACTGCCTATGAAATGCGCCTGCTCGCCATCGTGGGCCACATCGACTACGTACTCCTGCTCTTGTAAGGCCGCCACAATCTGCTGTGCAAGTTGTTTGTCATCTTCGACGACTAAAATTCTCATGTCTGTGCCTGCGCCCCCGTCTTTTTCTAGATTGATGATTGATCAAGGTGCCGTCTTGGGCATTTACACGGGCCTTGGTGATATAGCCCCCCTCTTGCAAAATAATCAGGGTGTAGACCCACTGCTCGTCTTTGTGGGTCAAAACTGCTTTTAAAAGCTTGCCCGGAAACTGCTTCAAAGTAGGCTTGACCACATCGCGTAAAGAAAGCACATAGCCCTTTTTGCGCGCCTCGCGTGCCTGCTCGGCACTCAGGGGGTGCGCCCCCGCAACCTTTAGCGGGGCAAAACATAGCCACATAGTCAGCCCAGCCAACACCACGACGATGAGGCCCCGAGCCTGCCAGCTAAGATGAGAAAGACTAAAGGTTTGCCTACCCACGATATGGTCCTATTGGAATATTTAAGGACAAATTTTAGCCTAAAATGTATTAACACATGGTGAACAGCTGATGAATTAGTGCTTCATCATTAATTCATCTACTAAAAGGCATAATAAATACAAATACGTGCTTGGGGGGCAAAACCCAACCCCAGCAAATAAAATCTGTACATTGCTAAATTAGATAGGAGCACTAAGATGCGCAACAAAACACAACTCGCTGCCCTTGTTTTGGCTGCAGCCACCATAGCCAGCCCATTTGCTTGGGCCCAAGATAGCAATCAAGCCAAGCAAAATGCCGAGCCTAATCGCGAGCAAACGCTCAGTACCAAGGCGTTAAAAGATAAGCGCTCAGATAACAAAGAGGGTTGGATCAACTTTCAAGAGGCCATGAAAAAGCTAGATGAGGCCGGCCACACCAATATTATTAGTCTGACCCAAACTCGTAATGGCTACTACGCCCGCGTACTCGATGGCAACGACGAGGTACAGCATATTATCATCCACCCAACTGAAGGTACTTTGAGCGAAAAAGACGTTGCCGACTTGCGGCGTAATCGCAGCGACAAGGTTTACAGAAGCCACAGTAGTCGTGTAAAAAA
>Ga0209487_1001419_pt1 | contig 20282 bp, 15 predicted proteins | sample Poulit2012_FD_187524 | JGI IMG/M metagenome (GOLD analysis project Ga0209487, IMG submission 187524) | Agricultural soil microbial communities from Georgia to study Nitrogen management - Poultry litter 2012 (SPAdes) (version 2) | ecosystem: Environmental > Terrestrial > Soil > Agricultural land...
ATGCCGCATACCTCCGTCGATCCCATCGCGATCGGCGCGCAGCTCGTCGTGCACCTGCAGCAGATCGTGAGCCGCAACGTCGACCCGCTGCGCCCGGCCGTGCTGACCGTGGGCGCCTTCCATGCCGGCAACGCACCCAACGTGATTCCGGACAGCGCCGAACTCGTCGGGACGGTGCGCACCTTCCACGGCGACGTGCAGGACCTGATGGAGCAGCGCCTGAACGAGTACGCCCAATCGGTCGCAATGGCGGGCGGAGCAACCGCGACCGTCGACTACCGGCGCGGCTACCCGGCGCTCATCAATCACGACGAGCAGGCGACAAGGGTGCGGGAGCTGGCGGCGCAACGCTTCGGCGAGCAGCAGGTGATCGACGTCGACCCGGTAATGGGCGGCGAGGACTTCGCCTACTACCTCCAGCGGGTACCCGGGGCCTTCTTCTACGTGGGCGGCGGGAGCGAGACAGGCGAGGCGAACTACCCTCACCACCACCCACGCTTCGACGTGGACGAGCGCTCGATGCTGGTCACGGGTGAGCTGTTCCTGGCGCTTGTACTCGCCGAACTGGGCGGTTCGGGCCCCCGCGAGGCGGGTTTGATCAGCGAAGGCAACCGGTCGGCTGCAAGGCCTTGACGAATGACGCATACGCCGGTATATTGAAGATATCAGCGCTCCGAGGGGAGCGCATTTTTTTTGTTCCCACACCCTTACAGATCAGTTGCCCGGAATCCCGGGTCCTGCGCCCCGACAGCATGGCGGAACGGGGTGGCGTGTGTCAAAGAGGGGCGGCGGGTTGCCATCCCGGGCCTCGCCTGGCGGCATACCCTAGAAGACGCAGTGGCCGCGCAGCCGGCCCCGGTTACGAATGGAGGTAGTTGCAATAAATACTCTCGAGCAGATGCAATCGGCGGGTCATGAGCAGATCTCCTATTTCTACGATGAAAAGACCGGCCTCAAGGCGATTATTGCCATCCACAGCACCGCCCTGGGGCCCGCACTGGGCGGCTGTCGGGTGTGGCCGTACGAGAGCGAGGAAGCGGCGCTCTACGACGTGCTGCGCCTGAGCAAGGGGATGACGTACAAGAACTCGGCCATGGGGCTGCCGCTGGGCGGCGGCAAGGCGGTCATCATCGCCGACCCGGGCGTGGACAAGACTCCGGAGCTTTTCGAGGCGTTCGGGCGGGCGGTCGAGCACCTGGGCGGTCGCTACATCACGGCCGAGGATGTCGGCAGCGAACCCGACGACATGGACGCCGTGAAGCGGCACACCGACCATGTCGTCGGTCTCCACGGAACCAGCGGCGACCCCTCCCCCGCCACCGCCTTCGGCGTCTTCAAGGGCCTCCAGGCGGCGCTGCGCCACCTGACCGGCAGCGATGACCTGAGCGGCCGGACCGTCGCCGTGCAGGGACTCGGTGCCGTCGGCATGAGCCTGGCACGGCACCTGCACGAGGCCGGCGCGCAGCTTATCGTCACCGACATCGCCAGCAAGCGGATCGAAGAGGCGGTAAACAGGCTGGGCGCCCGAGCGGTGAAGAGCGACGAGATATACGACGTCGAGTGCGACGTGTTCGCACCCTGCGCACTGGGTGCCGTCATCAACGACGACACCGTGGGGCGCCTCAAGGCGAAGGTGGTGGCAGGCTCGGCCAACAACCAGCTGGCCGAACCGCGCCATGCCGAGCTCCTCAAGGAGCGCGGCATCGTGTACGCGCCGGACTTCATCATCAACGGGGGCGGCGTGATCAACGTCTCCGACGAACTGCAGCCGGGCGGCTACAACGCCGACCGCGCCTACGAGCGGATAGGGCAAATCGGTGAGAAGGTCGAACAGGCTCTGCGGCTGGCCGACGAGCAGGGGATCTCTGCCGATGCCGCCGCGGTGATGATGGCCGAGGAGCGGCTGAAGGCCGCGGCCGGCTAACCAAACCTCCAGTCAGTGCAGGTCGAGGGCGCCACCGGTAATCAGGTGGCGCCTTTTTCATGCTGCTGCCTTCTGGGCCAAGGCGGGTGCCAGAACACGAATTGTTGGCAAGAACAGTGGCGAATAGAGAAACGATTGTCCGGAACCCATTTGGAATGTTTGAAACACCAGCCTTCAACTGATAGATTGGCGTCTATAACAGATCGCCCCAGTGGCAAATGTCCCGAGGGTTGATTCCGTGAGTCCGGCCAGGAAAAGACGCCGTCTCACCTTGTATCCGCTCATGCACTGTCGTTTTGAAAGGAGGTGAGAACACATGTGGAAGAAGCCTAGCTACCAGGAAGTATCGACCCGTGCCGAAATGACGGCATACGCCTACACCCGCTAAATCATTTAGCGACCTGAGGGGGTGGGCGGGCACGTCTCGCTTGCCCCCAACTGTGCCGGTCCAATGGCATCAGCAAGGAGCAGAACCTATTTTCATCAAGATACTCGGAACTGCTGCCGGCGGAGGGTTCCCACAGTGGAACTGCCGCTGCGCGCAGTGTCAGGCCGCGCGGGTGGGCGAGATTTCGCCGCGCCTGCAGGCCAGTGCCGCAATATCTCCTGACGGTGCAGCGTGGTACCTGGTGAACGCCACGCCCGATGTCACAGCACAACTCCTGCAGCACCCTGAGCTCCACCCCCGACACGGCAACCGGGAAACGCCCTTCGCGGGAATCCTGCTGACCGACGCCGAGCTCGACCACGCCCTGGGCCTGATGCACCTGCGCGAAGGCGACAGCCTGCGCCTGTACGGCACCGCCGCCGTGCGCGCTGCACTCCAGGACGAACTGGGCTTCCTGCCCAACCTCGCCCGCTACACGGAGATCGACTTCGTGACGGTCGCCCCCGGCGAGCAGCAACTGTTGCCGGCCATGGGCGGCGCCGGGCTGGAGGTCGAGTGGTTCGAGACGGGCCAGGACCTGCCCCGCTACGCCGGCGAGAAGAGCGTACCGGGAGCGGTCACCGGGCTCGAACTGCGCGATCCCGCTACCGGCCGCATCGCCCTCTACATTCCCGGCGCAGGCGAACTGACGCCGGAACTGCTGGAGCGGATGGAGCGTGCCGAAGCGATCTTCCTCGACGGCACCTTCTGGTCGGAGGATGAGTTCCCGAAGGTGAGCGGGAGAACCCGCAGCGCGAAGGACATGGGTCACCTGCCCATGAGCGGTGAGGGCGGGACCGCCGCCAGCCTCGCGGAACTGCCGGCGAGGATCAAGAAGTACGTTCATATCAACAACACGAATCCGGTCCTGCACCACGGGTCCCCCGAGCGGGAACACCTGCGCTCCCTGGGGCTCGACCTGGCCCAGGACGGAGAAGAGGTAGAGATTTGACACAGGTTGCAGCAAACGGAGAGGTCGCTTCCCTCGAGGCCCGCGTTCGCGACGTCCTCGACCGGAAGTACCACAACCACCACCCGTTCAACCAGGCGATGCACCGCGGTGAACTCTCGAAGGAGCAGATCCGCGGCTGGATCGCCAACCGCTTCTACTACCAGCTGATGATCCCCGTGAAGGACTCACTGCTGCTCGCCAAGCTGCCGCGCGAGTACCGCAAGATCTGGATCACCCGCATCCACACGCACGACGGTGTCGAGGGAGTCGACAACGGCGAAGGCGGGATCGACAAGTGGATCGCGCTGGGTGCGGCTGCAGGAATAAGCGAGGCAGAGCTACACGACCCATCGAACGTCCTCCCCGGCGTGAAGTTCGCCGTGGACGCCTACGTGAACTTCGTGCGCGACAAGCCGTGGCTCGAGGCGGTCGCCTCCTCGCTCACCGAGCTCTCCTCCAGCCACATCATGAGCGTCCGCACGGTCGCCTTCGAGGACCACTACAGCTGGCTGGAGCCGGAGGGCCTGCGCTACTTCCGCAAGCGCACCGGCCAGGCGCCCAAGGAGGCCCAGCACGCCCTGGCCATGGTGAGCGCCCACGCCACCACCCCCGAGCTGCAGGACAAGGTCGTGGCCGCGGTGGACTTCAAGTGCGACGTGCTCTGGTCCCTGCTGGACGCGGTCCAGCAGGCGTTCCCCGAGTAACGGTCGTGAGCGTGTCGACGGAAGCGCCAAGACTCGCCAGACGGGTGCGCCTGCGCTACGACGAGGTACGCGACCAGCACGTCCTGCTCCTGCCCGAGCGGGTGATCGTGCTGAGCGAAAGCGCGGCCCAGATCCTGGGCCTGGTCGACGGCGAGCGCGACGAGGCGGCCATCATTGCAGAGCTCCAGCGCCGCTACCCGGACGCCGACCTCGCCGAAGACGTGCGCGAGTTCCTGGCCCAGGCCCGCACGAACAAGTGGCTACAATCGGAGGCACGAAGATGATCGCCCTACCCAAGGCAAGCGACGTCGAGGTGAAGCCGCCCATGGGCATTCTCCTCGAGATTACCCACCGCTGCCCCCTCAACTGCATCTACTGCTCGAACCCGCTCGAGCTCGCACGGCAGGATCAGGAGCTGGGCACCGAGGAGTGGCTGCGCATTATCGATGAGGCAGCCGACCTGGGCGTCCTCCAGATCCACTTTTCAGGCGGAGAACCCCTCCTGCGCCCCGACCTCCTCCAGCTTATCCACCGGGCGAACGAGCGCGGCATGTTCGCCAACCTCATCACCAGCGGCATAGGCCTGACCCGCCGCAAGCTCGACGAGCTGGTGGAAGCCAACCTGGGCTGCTTCCAGCTGAGCCTGCAGGGCGCCACCGAGCAGACTATGCAGATCGTCGCCGGCGGGCCCTTCTGGAAGAAGAAGCTCGAGGTGGCCGGCTGGGTGCGCGAGGTTGGCCTGCCGCTCACCGTGAACTCGGTGCTGCACGCCAAGAACCTGCATGAAGTGGGTGCGATCCTCGACCTGGCGTACGAGATGGGGGCCGATGAAATCGAACTGGCCAACACCCAGTACTACGGCTGGGCCCTGCTGAACCGCGACCACCTGCTGCCCTCCCGCGAGCAGATCGAGGAGGCCGCCCGGGTTGTCGAGGACCGCCGCCAGCGCTACGGCGAGCACATGGACATCGTGTGGGTCGTGCCCGACTACTACGACGACTTCCCCAAGCCGTGCATGGGCGGCTGGGGCGACTCCCTGCTGTCGGTGACGCCGGAGGGAACGGTACAACCGTGCCTCTCTGCCCAGGTGATCCCCGACCTCAATCTCCCCAACGCCAGGGATCGCGACCTGCGCTCCATCTGGTACGAGTCGGGCGCCTTCAACGCCTACCGTGGCTTCGACTGGATGGAGGAGCCGTGCCGCTCCTGCGACAGGAAGTACGAGGACTTCGGCGGCTGCCGCTGCCAGGCGTACATGCTCACCGGCAACGCCGCCGCGGCCGACCCGGTGTGCACCTACTCGCCGCACCGCGAGACCATCCTCGAGGCGCGCCAGCAGCGCAAGACCCCCGAGACGCCGGCGCCGCTCTACCGCTCCATGGACGGACCGAAGGCGTAACGGCCGGGCAAGAACACCGGCATTAACCACTCGGGGGTGCAGGTCGTGCACCCCCGATTTCTGTCTCTGCCAGGCGTACCGGGCTACCTGTCCGGCAGGCGGCTCACCGTTCGCGCACGAATGTGCCCTGCCCGTGCGAATCCCACTCCTCCAGGTAGAGGCTGGTGGCAACCCCGTCGGGACCGATCGTGAACGTCGCCCCGGAGGGAAGCTCGGGCAGCTCGGCGCTCGGGTAGTAGATGAACGTGTCGCGGTTCCAGTGGCTCAGCTCGTAGCTGGTAGCGCCGTCGGGCCCCAGGTAGAGGGTCAGGTTCTCGTCGGAGGCCTCCACCCGCGCCTCACCGAAGTAATCGTTGCTGTACACCCCTTTGTAGGCTGCCTGCTCGAGGGGTGGCGCGGCCGCCTCGGGCGGTTGTGCGTAGGCGCCCGCACCAGCGGTGAAGCTTCCCCAGAGCACGTCGTAGAGAACGTCCCACTCGGCCAGCCAGTCGCGTGTCAGCTCGCCGTGGTCGACCAGATCAATGAACGAGTCGGCGACCGCCTCCGGCGCCCCCGTGGGGAAGGCGTTGGCCAGCACGATAATGCCAAGGCGCTCCTGGGGGATGAGACTGGCGTAGCTGCGCGCGCCTACCGAGAAGGCGCCCGCGTGCGCCAGCCGCACCCGCCCCTGCTCGTCGCTGCTCACGTTCCAGCCCAGCCCGTAGAAGGTGCCGCTGCCGGTGATCGGGTGGAAGCCCTGGAAGATGTGCGGTTCGTGCGTCTCGAGGAGCGCTTCCCGCTCCACCACCTGTTCATCTTCGAAGCTGCCCTGTGCCAGTTGCAGGCGCAGCCACGCCCCCATGTCCCGGGCGGAACTGCTCACGCCTCCGGCCGGCGACTGCGGGTCCGGTTGCCGCTGGAGCTCCGGCCGCCACTCCCCAGCCACGGGAATGTGCAGGCTCGCGCGGTTTTGCCGGGCAACGAAATCCTCATGCCGGGAGCTGCTCGAGCTCATGCCCAGCGGCTCGTAGAGGTACTGCCGCGCCGCCTCCTCCCAGCTGAGCCCGGCCGCAGCCGCAGCCGCGACGCCGCCGGCCGTCATGCCGTAGTTGGAGTAGAAGTAGCCGTCGCGGAAAGGTGCACCGGGGCCCGCATGGCGCAGCCGTTCGAGGATCTCGTCCCGCCCGTAGCCCAGTATCTCCAGATCGTTGCCCGCGTCGCCATGAATGCCGCTGCGATGGGCGAACAGGTCGCGCACGGTGACCATGCTTGTCAGCCACGGGTCACCCAGCCGGAACCCTGGCAGCAGGTCGGCCACCGGACCGTCCCACTCCAGCGCCCCGCTCCCCACCAGGGCGGCAACGATGGTGGAGGCGACCGGCTTTGAGAGCGAGGCGATCTGGAACACGGTGTCGCCGGTGACCGGCTCCTCCGAGCCCGCCTCGCGCACCCCGAAACCGCTCAGGAAAACGATCTCGTCGTTGTAGACGACCACCACCGACATGCCCGGCACGCCGCTGCGCCCCAGGATCTCCTCGGTGATGGCAGGCAGCATGTCTGCGGCAGAGCGGACGTCGGCTGCACTGACGGACGCCGGGGGCTGGGCCTGTGGCGGCTGCGCCAGGGTCACCTGGGCGAGCGCGAATGCAACCGCGAGCCAGGAAACGAGGTAACGACGGGCTGGGGTCATGGGAGTACCTCTATCGCTGTGGATTTGCTCTGAATCCTACAGGATGGAGCCCGACCCTTCGCAACCCCGCCCCCGGGTGGCCAAGCGGCTAGCCTCGCTCGCCCGCAGGCGCGCCAACAGCCTCCCCCTCGCCCTTCCAGGCGAACCAGTAGACGATCGCGCCGTAGAGGGCCTGCAGGAAGATCGTCGAGACGCGGAAGATTGCGGCAGCCACGACGGCCGTCGAGGGCGACACGCCCGCGCTGGCGGCAAGATAGCCGGTGATGCCCGCCTCCGTGAGGCCAATCCCGCCGGCCGGCAGGGCGCTCAGGCGGCCCAGCAGGGTGGGCAGCAGGTAGGCCGCGAAGACTTGGGGCAGCGCGACCCCGGTCACGCCAACGCCGCGCAGACTGAAGTCGAGCAGCAGCACGTCGGTGACGAAGGCGACGAGCGAGAGCACCAGGGCGATGACCACCACCCGGGGCTCCAGGCCGGTGCGCACTGCCTCACCGAACTTCTGCGCGCCCTCGCCCAGGCCCACCCGGTTGAACAGCCACAGGAAGAACCTCCCGGCTGCGGCCCGGAGCGGCCGGATCAACAGCAGCAGCCACAGCACTGCAAGGGCCGCCAGGGTTATGAGCGCAGCGGTGCGCGCCTCGGGGAACCAGAGGGCCAGGGCGAAGAGGCCCAGGATGAAGATCGCCTGATCGGCCAGGCTCGAGAAGAGGACCGCCGTCATGGCGGTAGGAATGGCCACGCCCGCCTGACGCAGCAAACCCACCCGTGCGGCGATACCGCCGGGGATGAGGGTGGCAGGCTGCCCGGCCGCGTACGCCCTGATCACGGCGCTCGCGTTCGACCTGCCGAAGGGGCGCAGGAACACCTCGAAACGCCAGCCCTTGAGCGCCAGCTGCACCGCCGGGACGAGGATGAGGAGGATCAGGTAGACCGGGTCGAAGTTGCGGAGCGCTTCGAGTACCTCAGCGCTGTTCAGGTAGCGCTGCGCCGCGATGATCAGGCCAATGAGGATGACCGCGTGCAGCACATACTTCAGGTACTTCACAGGCGCTCGAACAGAGCCGCCATCCCCTGCCCACCCCCGACACACATGCTTATCACCCCGCAGCGGCCGTCCCGCCGGCCCAGCTCGGCGAACAGGTCGGCGGCAATGCGCGTTCCCGTTGCCCCCAGCGGGTGGCCTATGGCTATTGCGCCGCCGTTGACGTTGAACTTCTCCTCGGGGATCTCCAGCTCCTCCTGGCAGTAGCTGGCCTGGGAGGCGAACGCCTCGTTGATCTCGAACAGGTCGACATCCTCCACCGTGAGGCCGGTGCGCTCCAGCAGCTGGCGTATCGCCGGCACGGGACCAATGCCCATCACTTCGGGCGGCACGCCCACCACGACCGCCTGCACGAGGCGCGCAATGGGACGCAGGCCCAGCGCGGCGGCCCGCTGGGCGTTCATGACGACGCTCATCGCGGCACCGTCGTTCAGCGGGCTGGAGTTGCCGGCGGTGACGGTAGCGAGGTCATCGAGGGCGAACACCGGCTTGAGGCCGGCGAGCGCCTCCAGGCTGGTGTCCTCGCGCGGGCCCTCATCCTGCTCGAGGCGCACCTCGACGCGCTCGCCGTTCTCGTCCTTGACGGTCACGGTCACCGGCACTACCTGCTGCGCGAAGCGTCCCGCCTTGCGTGCCGCCAGCGCCTTGCGGTGCGAGTTGAGCGCGAAGCGGTCCTGGCGCTCGCGGCTTATGCCGTAGCGCCGGGCGACCTCCTCGGCCGTCTCCCCCATCGTGTAATAGGCACCCGGCTTGCGCCTTGCCAGCGGCTTGTTCATCGAGAAGGCGTGCCCACCCATGGGCACGCGGCTGGTGCAGTCACTGCCGCCGGCCAGCACCACCTCGGTCATGCCGGCCTGCACCGAGTGGACGGCCTGCACGATCGTCTGCAGGCCGCTCGCACAGAAGCGGTTGATGGTCGCGGCGGCCACCTCGTCGGGCAGCCCGGCGATCTGGGCGGCCAGCCGCGCGAAGTTGTAACCGGCCTCCCCCTCGGGGTGGGCGTTGCCCAGCAGCACATCGTCGACATGGGCCGGCTCGAGGCCGGGCGTGCGCTCCAGCGCCGCCTCTATGGCCCGTGCGGCCAGGTCGTCCGGTCTGGTGTCGCGCAGGGCGCCCTTGTGCGCCCGGCCCACCGGAGTGCGGATTGCGGTAACTAGCACGGCTTCCGAGTTCAAGGTCGCACCTCCAGGCGCTGCCGGTTACGGGCGGGGCGGCTGTGGCTCAGCTCCAGGGGCGCAGCACTATCGCGCCGTTCTGCAGGTGCGCGACCTCCGGACCGCCTTCCACCTTCGCCCCGTCGTCCCCCGCCTGGGCCAGCGCGTAACCGATGCGCAGCTGCGGCGAGAGGATCTGCTGCGCCCAGATGACGGCATTCTCGTTGCCGCCGGCACCGGCGTGCGCCAGGCCCCGCAGGGTCCCGATAACGATAATGTCATCGTTCGCTATGAGCTCGGCCCCAGCGTTCACATCGCCCAGGATCACCAGCGAGCCGGCCGATTCGACCTTGGCGCCGCTGCGGATGGTACGGGTGATCACCTTGGTTTCGCCCCGCGGTGTCGAATTGGCGGCAGCCGGCGCGGTGGCCGGCCTGACCTCGGTGACCTCACCGCCATTTGTTTCGACCAGCTGGGCAAGCCGTTCAACGCTTCGCCAGGGCACGCGTTCGGCGACCTCGAGAATGACCCTGCCAGCAAGCAGCTCTTCCCGGCCCGTAAACAGCGCATCGATTTGTTCAGGTGTGTCCTCGCCCTGGAGGCTTAGGAGCACACCACCCCTGGTGCCACGTGTTCTCATTCTTCCTCGATTCCCAGATACCCGACGTAAAAGTCTCGCGCCGCCGGAACGGCCACCGCCGAGCTCGAGCCCCCGTTCTCAAGGAATACCACGAGCGCAATCTCCGGCTCCTCGCGAGGTGCATACGACATGAACCACACGTGCTCGAGGTTGGTGCCGCTGCTGTTCTCGGCCGTTCCCGTCTTCCCCGAGATCTCCAGGGGGATCCCCGAGGCGGGACCCAGATAGCGGTTGGAGCCGTGGTCGGTCACCATGCGTCGCATCCCCTCCTTCAGGGAGCGCCAGTGCCGGCCCGGGATGATCTCCTCCTCGACGGGTACCTCCTCATCGCCAATCGCCTTCACCAGGTGCGGCTTGGCCAGCCGCCCCTCATTGGCGATGATCATTGTCGTCTGCAGTATCTGCAGCGGAGTGGAGAGCACGTCGCCCTGCCCGATGCTGGTGTTCAGGGTGTAGCCCGGGTACCAGGGCTCGCCGGTGGCCTCGCGCACCCACTGCTCGTCGGGGATGCGGCCGGGCTTCTCCTCGGGGAGGCCAACGTCGATGATGTCGCCTAAGCCAAAGAGGCGGGCGTCGGCGGTCAGGTCGCGGATGAACGGCGCCCAGCCCCGGGTGAAGTCGGGCGTGTCCATGGCGGCGTGCCAGTAGTAGGTGTTGCAGGAATCGGCCAGGGCGTCGGCCGACGTGTAGTTGCCCCTGAAGCCACCCGTCCAGTTGCGCCAGGTGATGCCGCCCAGGGTCACCGAGCCGTTGCAGGCGTAGCGGTCGTTGGGCCCGGTGTAACCGTGCTCGAGGAGCGTGTAGGAGGTGATGGGCTTGAACGTCGAGGCGGGCGGGTAGGGCTCGACCGCGCGGTTCTGCAGCGGGATGTTCAGCGAGTCCTGGAGGATGGCGTTCACCTCCTCCGGGTCGGAGGGGCGGCGGGTGAAGACGTTCTGGTCGAAGCTGGGCGAGCTGGCCATCGCCAGGATCTCCCCTGTCCGCGGGTCGGCCGCCAAAACTGCACCGCGTACCGTTTCCACCTCGGGCAGCCGGTTCCTGCGCCGCTCTGCGTTGATGTGGTCGCGGGCCTTGAGCAGCGTGTCCTCGGCCAGCCGCTGCAGGGTGGGATCGATGGTGAGCCGGACGTCGGCTCCCGGCTGCGCCGGCATGAGCTCGGTCTCCCGTAGCTCGACCCGCCGGTTGTTGAGCTCCACCAGCTTCGAGCCGGCGGCGCCGAACAGGGCCTGCTCCATGCCCGCCTCGATGCCCATCACACCCACCAGCTCGTCGTTGGCGTAGCCGGGGAAGCGCACCGGGTCGGCAAGCGTGGTGTAACCCACAACGTGGGCAGCCAGGTTGGTCGGGTAGGTGCGCTCAATCCGCTCGCGCAGGTAGAGGTTGGGCTGGTCGGCCACCAGCTCCTCGATGGCCGGGATGAGCGAATCGCTTATGTTCCAGGCGAGGACGGCGCCCTGCTCGCGTTCCTCTGCCCGTGAACGGTCGGGAGCCGCCGGCGGGCCCTCGAGGTCGAGCAGGTACTGGATGCGGTCCCAGCGGCGTACCTCGCCGCCCGTGTACATCAGGTCGTAAGCCACCCGGTTGTTGGCGAGGATGGTGCCGTCGCGGGCCAGGATGCGGCCGCGCAGCGGCGAGATGCGCCGCTCCTCGAGGAAGTTCTGCGTCGATAGCACCGCGTACTGCTCGGTCATGGCGAGCTGCAGGTACATGAGCCTGCCCGTGAAGATCACGAGGAAGGTGAGCAGGATTGCGAGGAGCAGTCGAAGCCGGGGGATCACAGGAGTTCCTTGCGCAGCACCGCCGTTCGCTCATAGAGGGCTTCGGCCCAGGGCAGCAGCCACAGGCCAACTATCAGCGTGAAGAGGGTATCGAAGAGCGCCACCCAGGGAAGCTGCCCCAGGCCGCCGAAGGAGCCGCTGAGCCAGACGACCAGCAGCGTCAGGGCCAGCCACTTGCCGAGGGCGGCGGTGACGATCTTCGAGAGCCGCTCGAAGAAGCCGCCCTGGGAGAACTGCTCGGAGACCAGCAGCGTCACCATTGCTGCGGTCGCCAGCGCGAACGCGTGCAGGCCCAGTACACCGTGCCCGATCAGGTCCTGCAGCAGGCCTATGCCGAAGGCCGCGGCGATCAGCTGCCACGGGCTCAGGCGCCCGACCAGGGTGAGAAGCGCCAGCAGGAAGAGGTCGGGGGCCGGCAGGGGCGACAGGAGGGCACTGAGGAAACCTTGCCCCAGGACAAGGAGCAGGTAGAAGAGGAGCAGGCGCACTTCGCTATCCTACCTTTGCGCTACTTGCCGAAGATGTTGGGCAGCTCGTCAAAGTCGACCAGGACCTCCCGCGGTTTGGAGCCCGAGTGCGCACCCACCACCCCGAGCGCCTCGAGGGAGTCCATGAGCTTCCCGGCGCGGGCGTGGCCCACCTGGAGGCGGCGCTGCAGGCGGGAGACGCTGGCCTGGCCCTCCTGGATCACCAACTCGGCGGCGGCGCGCAGCTTGTCGTCGTTCCAGTCGATCATGCCCTCGGCCTCCGACTCGTGCAGGGAGGGCGGGTCGAAGTCGTCGCCGTACGCCTCGACGAACTCGTCCTCGAAGTATTGGCGGCGCAGGAAGGCGCTGAGGGCGCTGGTCTCTGCCTCACTGATGAAGGGACCCTGGAGGCGCATGGGCTTGCTGAGGCCCGGCTGGTAGAAGAGCATGTCACCCATGCCCACCAGCCGCTCGGCGCCCATCGTGTCGAGGATGGTGCGGCTGTCGTGCCCGCTGGAGACCGCGAACGCGATGCGCGCCGGCACGTTCACCTTGATGAGGCTGGTCAGGATGTCGACGCTGGGCCGCTGCGTGGCCAGCACCAGGTGCATGCCGGTGGCGCGGGCCATCTGGGCGAGACGCATGATGGCGCTCTCCACCTCCTTGGGCGAGGTGATCATCAGGTCGGCCAACTCGTCGATGATGATGACGATGAACGGCAGCTGCGGCAGGTCCAGGTTGCGCGCCTTCTCGTTGTACTGGTCGAGGTTCTTGGCGCCAATGCGGCTCATCATCTTGTAGCGCCGCTCCATGTGCGCGACCGCGCCAAGGAGCACGTGTGCCGCGTCGTTCGGGTTGGTGACCACGGGCCTGAGCAGGTGGGGGATGCCGTCGAACGGCGTGAGCTCGACCATCTTCGGGTCGATCATCAGGAAGCGCAGCTCGGTGGGCAGGAACTTGAAGAGCAGGCTGCCGATGAGCGTGTTCACCGCGACCGACTTGCCCGAGCCGGTGGAGCCGGCGATGAGCAGGTGGGGCATCTTGCCCAGGTCGCCCACCACCATCTCGCCGTCGATCGACTGGCCCAGGATGAGCGGCAGCCGGGCGCGGCTGCGCTTGAACGAGGGTGACTCGGCGGCGCGGCGGAAGCGGATGAGGTCGCGGTGGGCGTTGGGAACCTCGAGGCCAATGACGCTCTTGCCGGGGATGGGCGCCTCGATGCGGACAGAGCCCACCGCCATCGCCAGCGCCAGATCGTCCGAGAGGTTGGCGAAGCGGCTTATCTTCTCGCCCGGCGCCGGTTCCACCTCGAAGCGCGTGACCGTGGGGCCGCGCACCGAGGAGACGACCCGGCCCTGCAGCTTGAAGTTGGCGAGCGTCTCGTCGATCTTCCCAACCCGCTCGCGCACCTCCTTCGCCAGCTCGGTGGGATCCTCGCGGCTGTCGTCGTTCGGCTCGTCGAGCAGGTCGAAGCTGGGCACCTGGATCGGAATGCCGCCCACTTCGGGCAGCTCCTCGCCGTCCGGTCCCACGAGTACAGGTGCCGCCGCGCGCGGCCTGCTCTCCTGTGCCGCCTGGCTCTTGCCGGTAGTCAGGTGGGCGCGTGCCAGCTCCTCGCGCTGGGCCTCACTTATCTCCCAGGGGACGTCCTCCCAGGGCGCGTCGGCATCGAACTGCTCGGGAATTTGCGCGGACTCGGCAGCGGGCTCCGCTGCGGGCTCCGGGGCTGCTCCGTCGCTTGCCGCCTCCTCCGGTTCCGGCCGGGCGGGCGGCCCGTCCTGCCCGGCGGCTTCGCTGTCGACCTGCTGCTCGGCGGCCTCGGCAGCCTCGAGGAGCTCGCGGGCAGCGGCGGGGATGGCCACGTCGTTTGCGTTATGCTGCCCCTCTCCCAGGGCCTCCTCCTGGGCGCGCTCCTGCGCCTCGCGGCGCTCCTGCTCGACCCGCAGCTGCTCGCGCCGGCCCCGGTCCTCGACCGCGACGAGCGCCTGCTTCCAGCCCTCCAGCTGGTGGAGGATCTTGCGGCCCTTGCCGCGCAGCTCCTTCGTGAGGGTTGCCTCGTAATCCTTCAGTTCACTGGCATCGGGCAGTTCGGCGCGCAGGTTCTCCACAGCGACGGCGACATCGCGCCAGCCTTCGAGCAGGTTCGCCTCGTCACCCAGCAGCTGGGCATCCTCATCGATCTTCAGGAAGGCCCGCTCCCGCTCCGTATGCGCCTTGCCGACCCCCTTCAGTTCGCGGGGCCGGACGCTGGCCAGCTCCTGGACGGCCAGGTCGCGTTCGCGGGTGAGGCGCCGGTTCCGTTCGCCCAGGGCGGTCAGGTCGAGCGCCATGCCGTTGCGCACGGAGTCGAGCGCCTTCGCCACCGGACCGGCGCCCACCACGGCGTCATCCAGCTGGGCCTTGATGCCGCGCAGCCACTCCTCGAAGCCCACGATCCCCTCGGCCTTCAGCGTCGCCTCGTACTCGCGCGCCCGGTCGCGGGCGAAGGCGGTGATCGCCTCCTCCCAGGCCTCGCCGTCGAAACGGACGTCCTCCAGCGCCTCGGGAGTCGCCTTCTGCAGCCGGTCGCGCGACTCGTTCACCAGCTTGCGCCACTGCGCCAGCTCGGTGGAGCCGGGATAGAGGGCACTCAATGCCTCCAGGTCCCTGTCGAGCTGGACCAGCCGGTTCCGTTCCAGCGCAACGTCGGCGCCGAAGGCGGCGCGGTCCTTGGCGACCCGGCGTGCCCTGGCGGCCGCGCGGAAGGCGTTGCCCAGCCAGGTGACCAGGCGAATGAGGCCCACCCGCACGATGGTGAAGGGCGCCAGCCTGAAGATCAGTTCGATGCCCAGGGTGGTGACGAGCAGGGCCGGGATCAGCGCAAGCCAGCCTGCGGCGCCGGCGAGGCGCTCCTCGACGAGTGCGCCCCAGCCGCCGGTCTCCACGACCTCGGGCGAGGGGCCCAGGGCGAACAGCAGCCACAGCCCGGTCATGAGGGTCAGGTAGCCCAGCAGCACCCGGGGCCAGCCGGGCGGGTTCTTGCGCAACAGGAAGAAGCCGCCCAGGACCAGCGGCGGCCAGGGGAGCGTGTAGGCGCCCCAGCCGATCCTGTCCCTGAGAGCGTTCCTCAACCCGGCGCCAAAATCACCGGTGGGGAGCTGCGGAACGAGTACACCCAGAATGAAGATCCCGACGGCAAGGAGCACCAGTCCAATCGCTTCGAGGTCCGGTTGCTTCTGCTGGGTTTTCTTGCTCCGTCGGGTCTTGCCTGCCTTACCTGCCACGTTCCCAAGTGTATCTTGCCCCCTTCGCCAGTTGGTGGAATGGCTGTCAGCGAGGCTGGAGCAGTCCAGGCAGGGTTACCTCCGTACCCGCATGAACAGTGGCGGGAAAACTCATGAGAGGCACACAGGCTGGCCTAATCGCATATATGGGTTTCTCCACTTCAGATCAGTAGTGAATAGTTACAATGTTATGAGAAAAGCGAGCATTCGCAAATTGACCGGAGGGGCCCGCCCGCATGGCAAAGGTCAGGAAAGGGTACAGCAGTACGACACTCTGGGCAGGGACCTTCCTGGCCGGCGTTGCCCTCCTCCTCTTTGGCCTGCTTAGCGACGGGCCGCAGCTGTGGCTGGGCGCACTGGCCGGGGCGGGCATCACCGCCTGGGCAGCCGCCACCGGCCTGGTGCCCGGCCTGCTGCTGACCGTCGCGGTGCTGCTGCTCTTCCTGCTGGTACCCAACCTGGCGGGCAGCCGGGTCGCACCGGAACTCCTCCCCGGGTTTGGCCTGCTGCTCCTGCCCGGCGCGGTGATCGGCGGCCTGCTCAAGATGCGGCTCACCAGGGTGCAGCGCCTGGAACGCGACCAGGCACGGCGAACCCAGCTGCTCACCGAGGCGACCACCATCCTCCACCAGCTTGACAGCTCCGACGCCGTCTACCGCACCATGCTGCGGGTGCTCGCCGACATCCTCGAGTTCACCCACGCCAGCCTCTTCAGGAAGAAGGCCGGGAAGATGCACCCGCTCGCCAGCCACCGCTGGGAGGTACCGGCCGACTTCATCCTGCAGATGGATTCGGTGGTGGGCGACGCCCAGCGCAGCGCGCAGCCGCAGTACGTGCCGGACACCTCCCAGCGGCCCAACTACTTCCCCACCCCCAACGCCGTGAAGACAGGCTCCGAGCTCGCCGTACCCATCTTCGTAGGCGGCCAGGTCCACGCCGTCCTCAACCTGGAACACGCCGAGAAGGACGCGTTTGGCCTCGAGGAGCGGCACACGCTCCTGGCGTTCGGCAAACTCGTCGAGGAGGCGCTCGAGCGCATCGCCCGCGAGGAGCAGTTCATGGAGCTGCTCAACATCACCCGTTCGCTGGCGCAATCCGATGAGCCGGAGCAGCTCTACGAGGAGACCGTGCGGTCGGCAATACGCCTCATCCCCGGCGCCGGCTCCGGGTCGCTGCTCGTGCTGAACGGGGGCACATACCGCTTCGTGGCGGCGCAGGGATTCACCGTGCACGACCTGAAGCAGATAGACGGTGTGACGAGAGAGGCAGAGCTCCGCTGGTACGGCGGCAGCGAAGAGGAGTTCCTGGCGGGCACGCCGCGGCTCATCACCGGCGACAGGATCCGGACGCTAAGCCTATCCGGGCTCGAGGACGACGAGCAGCGCACCATCCTGGAGCGCTCGGGGCGGCTCGACGAGCTGGGCGCGAACATCTGCGTGCCCATCGCCTACCGGGGTGAGGTGGTCGGGGTGCTCAACATCGACTCGTTCGCGAAAACCAACCCCTTCGGCCGCCACAGCCTGCTCATTGCCGAGATGTTCGCGCAACAGATTGGCGTGATCATTCGCCAGACCCTCTACCGCAATGCGCTCGAGCACTCGCTCATCACCGACACCCTCACTGGCGTGGGCAACCGCGAGGGCTTCAACCGCCAGCTGAACATGGAGATCGCGCGCGCCTCCCGCTACGGCAGCCGCTTCAACCTGGTGATGATCGACCTCAACAACTTCAAGCGGGTGAACGACACCCTCGGTCACCAGACGGGTGACGAGGTCCTGCGCGCCGTGGCCCGGGCGATGCGCTCCCAGGTACGGGAGGGCGACAGCATCTACCGCTGGGGTGGTGACGAGTTCGTGCTGATCCTGCCCGAAGTCTCACGGCTCGACGCGAAGCAGGTCGCCGCCCGGCACGTGGAGGCGGTCACGAAGGTCGAGCTGGAGGGCATGAAGATGGAGGCCTCGTTCGGGATCGCCTCCTACCCCGAGGACGGCACGGACGCCGACACCCTCCTGCGCAAGGCCGACGAACTCATGTACGAGAACAAGGTGGAGCTGCGGCCAACGGGCAGCCAGCCGGCCGGTTAGGCCCGGCCCTTGCCGTCCCCCAGGCCCAGCGTCTCCTGCCGCACCTCCGGCTCCTGATATGCGGGCCGGGTTAGCAGGTAATCCTCGATGATGATCTTGATCATCGACACGACCGGCACCGCCAGGAGCGCCCCCAGGAAACCGAGCAGGCCCAGGCCGGCCATGATCGACAGCAGCACCGTAAGCGGGTGCAGGTTGGTGTTGCGCGACAGGATGAGCGGCGAGAGGACGTTGCCCTCCAGCTGGTTGGCGATGATGAACACCACCACGGCCCCCAGGGCCGCGAACGGGCTCACCGTGAAGCCCAGCAGCACCGCCGGCGCGGCGCCGATGATCGGGCCCAAGTAGGGCACCAGGTTGAAGATCGCGGCGAGGAAGCTGATCGCCAGGGCCAGCGGGATGCCCAGCAGGCTAAGCCCTATCCAGATCATCACACCCAGCAGGCTGGTGATCACCAGCTGACCGCGCATGAAGCCGCCAACCGAGCGGTCGGCCTTCGTCACCAGGTCACCGTAGAGCGGGCGCCAGCGGACCGGCACCAGCCGCGCGAAACTGCGCGTGAAGCGCGGGAAGTCGTAGAGGAAGTAGGCAGAGGCAAGCAGTATCAGGAACACCTGCAACGTCGTAGAGATGATGCTCGTGGCGCCGGTGACGAGCAGCGACGGGCCGTCGGCCAGCAGGTCGCGGAAGAGGGCGACGAGGGACTCGAAACCGCCCTGGAGGAGGTTCTCGGCCTGAGTCTGGATCTGCAGCCCCAGGTCCTCTGTCGTCTCTAGACCGAAGCGGTCGCGCATGAACTCCGGCAGGTTGTCGCTGACACCCTCCCACCATGCCCCCAGCCCGGCCAGCCAGCTGCCCAGGTTCTCGAGGGCCGTAGGGATGCGGCGAATGAACTCGGTCAGCTGCTGCACGACCTGGCCCAAGAGGATCGAGCCAATCAGGAACAGGTGCAAGAGGAGGATGTAGACGATCACGACCGCGAAACCGCGCGAGAGCCGGAAGCGCCCGATGCGACGGCGGTTCATCCACTCCACGATGGGGTTGAGGATGTAGGCGATTATGAAGCCGATAATGCCGATCTGCAGAGCGAACGCGTAACCGTGCCGCAGGGCGATGAGTGCCCAGATGATGAACGCGATCAGCACGACGTATGTGAGCGCCCGTACCCAGGGGCTGCGCCACACGATCTCGATCGCGGTGATCTGGGTGTCGGGCTTGTCCGTGTCCATCGTGAGCGAGTTTACACCAGGCCGGGGAGCCGGTCCGATTCGTCCCGGGCGGCGTCCCTCAGCCGCGCGCCCGGCGCAGCAGGTAGAGGCCCGGCTGGTGCCCGCCGTGGAACACCCGCACCAGTTGCGCCTGCCGCCACTGCGCCTGTGCCGCGAGCGCCCGCTCGAACAGGCGCAGCTCGTGGGTGATGACGAGCATGCGGGCGTCTGGCGTGGAGACCCTGGCGGCCTCGGCGAGAAACCGGGGGTAGAGCGCCGCGTTCATCTCGTGGTCGCCTATGGCGTCGCCCCAGGGCAGGTCGCAGGAGAGCCGGTCGAAGCGGGCGTCGGGGAGGGACAGCTGGGTGGCGTCCTCGTGCAGCAGTTCGACTGCGCCGGCGAGTCCCGCCTGCTGCAGGTTGGCGCGGGCACACTCTAGGGCGTCGCCGTTCAGATCTACCCCGACGAGCTCGCCGTACGGTCCCGCCAGCGCCCGCTCGATCAGCAGGGTGCCCGAGCCGCACATGAGATTCACGTGCCGTTCCTCCGCATGCCCGCCCAGCATGTCGAGCGCGGCAGCGGCGACGGTGGCGTTGAGGCCGCCGGGCATGTTGCAGGCGCGCCACCCGCGGGCCGAGAGCGGCCGCGGCGACAGCCGCACCAGCACCTCCCAGCCGGGGCCGCCGGGGTGCACACGCAGGTGCAGCTCCCCCTCCTCCTCGTCGTGCCTGAGGCCGGTGCCCTTCTCTATCTCCTGCGCGAGCCGCCCGAAAACCGGTGAGTCGGCACCGGCGGCTCCGAAGCGGAACCTCTGCTCCTGCGGGGCGAAGCGGGCTGCCACCTCCCGCACGTTCTCCAGCAGGCGGGTGAGGTGCTCGTGGCCCAGCAGCGCCTTGGGCCGGGGCACGGCGAACTGCAGGACGCGGTACACCGCCGTCACGCGGCGCAGCCGGTTCAGGCGCTCCTCGTCGCCGCTGTAGCTGAAGCGCAGGGAGTCCTCTTCGCTGCCCAGGAGCCTGGCACCAAGCCTGTCCAGTTCACGGGTTGCGAAGGGGGCGAGTCCGGGCAGTATGGCAGCCTCGTAGAGTCCTGCGCCTGCCGGCGGCTGCCGCCGGTCCTTGCGACGATTCTGCTGCGGTTGACGCCGCCTCCTGGCCATATGCCAGCCAGCTTACCGCCGGTCGCCGCCGGCGGTCACCGCTGTTCGTCCGGCTTCGCCGGCGGCGGCCGTCAGAAGCGGTAGCCCAGGCCGGCGCGCAGGTTCAGATTCATGTGGAAGTCGTCCAGCGCGAAGGAGGTGCCGCCCTCCAGCATCAGGAACGCGCGCTCGTCGAGCTGTACGCCCAGCGGGATGTTCAGGCCGCCCAACGCGGTTATTCCGCTGGCCGATGCGCCCTCCCCCGTGTAGATGACCGGGCCGGCGGCGACGTACGGCTGGAGCGAGGCCAGGTCGTCAGCGAAGTCGTACATGGCGAGCAGCTCCAGACCGAACTGCTCCTGGGCGATTCCCAGGCCGGCGCGCAGGGAGAAGCGGGGCAGCAGGTCCTCGATGCCCACGAACAGCGTGCCCGGGA
>Ga0209487_1001420_pt1 | contig 20260 bp, 14 predicted proteins | sample Poulit2012_FD_187524 | JGI IMG/M metagenome (GOLD analysis project Ga0209487, IMG submission 187524) | Agricultural soil microbial communities from Georgia to study Nitrogen management - Poultry litter 2012 (SPAdes) (version 2) | ecosystem: Environmental > Terrestrial > Soil > Agricultural land...
GAAATTGTTGAATTTCCAGAATCATGTTGAACAGTTGATGGATCATTATAAAACTCTTGCAAATGTTGAATGGATCCGTAATTGATTCCCCAAGCATTTGTAAACACGACACTGACGTCTTCACTTTCAGCAGCTTCTAGTAAAGCATCGACATCTTCTTCGTCAGGCTGCCAACCACCCGATTTATAAGCTCCATTCAGATAGACAACTTGATATTTATCCATATCAGGTAAAATATCATCCCACTCACGCTCTTCAGCAGGAATGTTGTTTCGATCAAGGAGTGTTGTTACCGTTTCCTCATAATCATTAAGTACGGCCACATCAATAGGATCCATCTCTACAACAATCTCAGCTGTGTCATTCGCTGCCGCTGTAGCTGTTACTGTTTTGGTTACATATCCTCCTATTTCTAAAACAAGGTCATAATTTCCTTCATAAATGGAATCAAACGAAAACGTACCATCACTGTTTGTCGTTGTTTCAAGTGGTGAATCTAGAACATTAACCTTAACATCTTCAACGACCTCATTACTTCTAGCATCAACCACTTCACCAACTAAATTTCCTTCCTTAACGGCATCAAGGGTATATTCCTTTTCTACGATATACCCTGACTGAAATGTGACTGTTTCTTCCACTTGTTCATAGCCATACATGCCAACCCTAACATCATATTCTCCTGGCATGACTGAAAGATTAAAATGTCCATCTTCATCCGCTGTCACGACGTCATCTGTACCAATTAGCCTTGCAAAACCTTCTAAAGCCGCGCCCTCCGTGTCATGTATTTTCCCAGAAAGAATTCCAGGTGACGTGAAGACGTTTAAACTACGCTCAGCCCCGACAACAACCTGTCCTGAAACGATAGCTGGCGTCGCTGTGCTTGAGGAGTCAAGCCCTCTTTGTTCAAGCATATCCCCACTCATCACGTCAATCACTTTTAACATGCTTGTCTGATCAGCGATGAAAAGTAGGCCGTTACTCGTTACCGCACCATTATTAACGGTAGTATTCACTTCGTTATTTTCCCATAATAGTTCACCTGAATGACGGTCAAATCCTTTTAAAACAGGGTTGGAAGCTGAACTAACCACGACAACATCATCAAAAACAACAGGGGATGCTGCTTGTGTATCACCAATGCCGTCAACGTTCCATAATTCCTCACCATTTGTTACATCAAGTGCCCACAATGTACCTTTGTCCCCAAAATCTGTACTGAATGCATAGACAACATCATCGACAACCGATGGCAATGAGGCAAATCCTTCACCACCGGCTTTAAATTGCCATAATTCTTCCCCATCTTCTGTGGATAAAGCATATAGAGTTTGTCCATCTTGACTACCTATAATCAGTCGATCATCAGCCAAAGCAGCGCCGAAATAACTACTTCCTGCAATCGTCGTTGTCCATTTTGTTTTCCCTTCATTGATATCAAGTGCTGCAACTTCTGTATTCCCTTCAGTCGTTGAAGAGATATAAATCGTCCCATCATCATAAATAGGAGTTTCATAGATTGGTGTATTATCCGTCTCAGTCTCCCATTCTAAGGCTCCACTTTCTAAATCAAGCGCATAAATTTTTCCCTCTTGGCCACCTGGGACAATAACCATATCTTCGGCAATCGTTGGTGTCCCTCGATTTAAAGGTGCCGAGCGAAACAGCCACTTCGCTTCTCCAGTATCTAAATCATATGCTTCAACATATCCCTGGTCACTCGTCGTAATAATAGTATCCTCATTCACAACTGGAGAGGAAAAAATCGACTGACCACGTACTGCCTCGGTCCAATGTTGTTCAAATTGCGCTAATGAGATATCTTCACCTGACAGGGCATTTCGAGACACATGATTATTTGCAGTTTGCCAGTGACTGTCCGAAACACGTGAACTTTCTTCCATCGATACGTTAAGTTCTAAATCCTGATCCACTTTCACTTGCTCACGTTTTGCTGCAAAGTCTTTTCCCGATACAACAACCTCATAGGTTCCAGTTGGGACTTTTGAAAAAGTAAATGTTCCATCCATATCCGTTCGCATCGTATCTAGTGGTGTATCTAATAATCGAACATATGCAAATGGAACCGGGTCACCATTGTTATCAGTCACTTTTCCACGGATTGTATATTGGTCTGATTCGCCTAACTTCCATGTCACTTCGGTTACTTCATCTTTAGTGACGGTAATATCAGTCGTTTTCGTTTCATAACCGAAAGCTTCAATTATCACCTCATGTGTCCCTTCTCGTAGTTTAAAAGAAAATGCTCCATCCTTATCAACAGGTAAATCAATATCTTCATCTTTAATTGAAATTTGAGCAGGGATTGGCTCTCCCTTGTCATCTGTAACTTTACCACTCACTTCCCCTGCAAAAGCCACCTCCGTTACGGATTGATAGGCATCGATAATCCCCGCACCATAATTCATATTGGGCAACTCACCCATATGCACTTCGCTGCGGGCAGTCCGGGATAATACTTGTTTAATATCATCAATCGTCAAATTAGGATTAGACTCCAACATCAAAGCAATGACACCTGTTGCGTGTGGTGAAGCCATTGACGTTCCACTAATTGTGTTATATTTGTTCCCAGGCCAAGCCGAATAAATATCAACACCTGGCGCAGAGATATTCGGTTTTAGATAACTTTCCCCATCCCAAGTCACTGGGCCTCGACTTGAGGTCGATGCAATTTGATCATTAACATCGATTGAACCTATCGTAAACGACTCTGGAAAACTTCCCGGCGCACCAATTGTTTCTGAACCAGGTCCATCATTTCCCGCCGCAAATAAAGGAAATATCCCTGCGGCAATCCAAGCATCCACATCTTCAACAAAATCTGTATTATAGGTGTTTGAATTTCCCCATGAATTGTTAACGATATGGGGCGCTTTCTCCGGATCACCACCAGGTGCCATAAACCACTCAAACGCTTGGTGAATACCTGATGTACTAGCATTTCCACTATCATTAAAAATTTTGGCCGCAATCCATTCAGCTCCGGGAGCTACACCGATTGGCTCTCCCTCACCGCCACCTACAGCACTTCCTGCCACATGGGTTCCATGTCCATTACCATCACCAGGCTCTTCATAACCATCACCAGAAAAGTCAGCCCAAGAATAATCATGGTTCCCATCTTTTCCACGGTAATTATGTGCCAGTGCTTCATGCGTTTCTTCAACCCCCGTATCCATAATACCTACAACAATCCCATCACCATCAACACCATACTGCCCCCACACTTTCGGAGCATTGACATTTTCAAGCCCCCATTCCGGTAACCGTGGGTCAGTCTCACTTTCTTGCGGTTCCGGAACTTCATATGTTTCATCTTGAAAAATTTTTTCAACATCACTTCGTTTTGATAATGTCTCATACGCTTCTTTTGTAAGAGTAGCTGCAATCCCATTTATAATCCACAGTGGTTGTATGTCAGAAACTGTATTTTTTTGACTTAACTTGTCCAACTCTTTTAAAATGTTAGCTTGTGACTTATCAGCTACATCTTGTAAATGCTCTTGCACCTTTGTAATTCGTTCGGTTCGATTTAATGATTCAGTCTCAAGCTCATTCAAGCTTGTTGAATCCGCATCTTTCATATGAATAATGACATCTAGTTCATCCGCTTCATCAAATAAATCAATAAGATTATTGTCAGTAGCAGTTTCATTTGCTTCCTCGAGATGAGCATCATCTTTTTCAGAATCATCTCCTTGTATGTCGTCAAGTCGTGGCGTTAGATTCCCATCTGCTTCGGAACCATCATCTTCGGCATCCTTTGCCTTGTCACTATTTTTCTTTTGTTTCTCCGCCTTTTCTTCTAATTCCTTTTCTAATTCTAGATCTTCTTCAATTGTGTTTAAATCTATGTCTGGATTTGTGTCCGCGTAAGATGTTTGAGGTATAAGTAATGAGAAGATAAGTAAAAAATTGAGTAAAATAGCTGTTAGCTTTCTTTGCGTGCGCCTCTTGATTTTCATTCCATTCCTCCTTAGCCAAATTTCAGACTTATTTGAATTTAATCTATCACTTCTAATCTTTACGAACAATAGACTTTAAACAAAATAAGCTAAAAGACTAAGCGATTCAGTTACTTAGTCGGAGGAGATTTTGTCGAAATTAAGAGGATTAAGTCTATTTCTCTAAGCAGAAAGAGCGTATCGAAGTCTTACCATCAAACTAGTAATCCTTTTATTCATAGTTTGATAAAACTTCACGCCCTCTAACAGTTTTTCTTACTGTATACATATTCCGTTGATCTGAACCTATGTATTTGGGTTATCGTTGTTCTTCTATGTGCTGGCGTCTGGGGCTATGCGCTGTCGTTTGGATCTATGCGCCGGCATTTTGGTCTATGCGTCGTTATTTCGGTCTATGCGTCATCATTCCGATCTATGCGCACTCATTTCGGTCTATGCGTCGTTATTCCGATCTATGCGCACTCATTTCGGTCTATGCATCGTTATTCCGGTCTATGCGCCGTTATTTCGGTCTATGCGTCGTTATTCCGATCTATGCGCCATCACATCCAGTCGAAAGAATCACAATCACCACAAACAAATTAAATTTAATAAAAAAAGAGGTTAAACCCTCTTGCGAAAAGGGTCTACCTCCTATCAAACTAATCAATTCTATTCATCAACTCATACTGCCGTAATTTCAACTCAAACAAGGTGAGTGGGTCACGATAAATTTCAGGTTCTTCTTGCATCCTGTTTAGCGAGGCTTGATGCTTTTCGATAGCCAACTGTCCCTCTTCCATTTCACCATTTAATACATCTAGTGGATTTGAGAAAAATCGATCAACATCCCATTCGATTGATCCCTCAAACAATTCCAATTGCTGGCTGAAAGGCGCAATAAGCTCTTCCACGACCTGAGTAAAGTCCGCATTCTCAATATAATTTTTATATTTACTATGCACCTTTTCTTTACTCCTAGAAATAGACTCAACCAATTTCCCCGCCCCTTTCAACAACAGCTGGGAAGGGGTGTTACGCAACACGAAGTTTACCTTTTCAAAGCGAAGCAAACTTCTTGCCATGCGCTCTAAATCCCGTCGCCAATCATCTAACACTTTAAAGTCACCTTGCAGGACAATCTTTTCTTCATTAAATTGTTGATTTAAATTTGTACTTAACTCATTAAAGGTCCTCTGACTCATATCGAATTCCCTTTTACAATCCCCAATCCAATCCTGAATCGTACTTTTCAGATTATCGTGGACGAAGTTTTTCATGTAAACCGCCATACGCCTGTTCATTTCTTCATTGAGGTCGACATGAAGTGTTGAGAAATTACTATCCTCTTCAATGAACTCAGAACAGTTTTGTAATAACTTAGGTAACTCGCTCGTCAATTGTTGAGTCACTGAATTTTTTATATGACGAAACGAAACTGCGATATCATCCGTCATGTCACTTTCCATCTCACCTAGCTGATCATGAACATCTTTGAGGTTGGTGAGCAGCCCCTCGCTCCAATCAATATCTTCTTGGACAGCATTCTCCAATTCAGCTTTTTGGTCTAGTAAAAACTCAATGGAAGCCTTAATCAATTCCCGAATTTTCGCAGGGCTAGCTACTTCCATATTGTATCCCTCAAGCATAGGCTCTGTCGCTTTAGCTAAATCTTTTGCCAAACCTTCCATATCTGCCCATGCTTTAATAGAATCAAACAATTCTAAGCCATCTTTTCTACCATTCTGATTGACGTCCGAACGCTCAAACCGAGAGGCCGCTTCATTAATCAACATCTGATCAATCGTATTTGGAAACATCTCATCCCAAGCAAGGGCGGCTGTTGAAGAAATCATATCATCCCTTTGATAAGAAACATCCAACCAATTTTTCACAAGATCCGGCATCATTGCTGAGATATCTTGAATTAAAAACCGTCCACTAATTAGATCAAAATAACCTTTTTGAAATAAATGCGGCAAGATCTGCCAATCATAAGAAGTTTCATCGATCTCCTCCAATACGAGCTGGTTCATCATTTCCAACCAATCCAAATACATATTACTGTCTCGATAATTATTCCACAACACTTCAGTAAAGTTTTCAAAACGCTCATCGTCCATTTGCAGCAACGTCGCTAACAACTCTTTGAAGAAAATCGGTTCATAATGACGGGTTGCCCCTCTTTCAACATACCCTGATAAAACCTCAAACCAGTAAGTAGACTTTAATCTCAAGGCCTCACTCACCGCGAGTTCAACAGCATAATCCCATTCATTAACGCCTTCTAAATAACTCTTTGCCACTTCTGTCACTTGAGAATAATCCGGATTCAAACTCACCGCATTCCTAATCGTACGAACAGCCTTTTCCTGATGACCTTGTTGTATGTACAGAGAGAAAAGTTGTAATAAAACTTCAGATTTCAAAGCCAGTGATGGCGTATCAACCTGCTTGTAAAACTTTTCCGCCTCATCCAACAATCCCATTTCCAGATGAGCATCCGCTATATTCTTCTCAGCCCACGGAATAAATTCTTTTTCCATCGGCTGTTGCCATTTAAAAATCGCCGCTTCATAATCATTATTCAAGAAATAAACTTCCCCTTGCGCAAACCGAACCGAAGATAACTTAGGCCGCGGTTCTTGCAACACTTCCATATACATCTCACCCAATATTTTCACAGAATGACCTTGTTTATTCTCATCTAAAATCCCTCGATAATAGGTCTTATTAATCAGTTCATTCTCAGTTGTCATGATAATCCCCCAAATCGCATATTTTCTGACGACCTCACTATTTTAAACACATCTATTATTATTCATATCAACCCTGTCCTATACATGAAGTCACATGATTTACAACCATAACATCTATAATATATTACCCTCACATAAAAGTTTATAACTCGAATCATAGATTGCTAGTTTTAACGAATTAAACGTCAAAGCACCCTACAAATATCGTTCGACCATTTAATCAATTTTATTACGGTTCTTCTCCAAAAAACACTCACTCGACAGGAAATAAATACACAGACTTGGGAAAATCCACATTAAAACGCACCGAATCAATCAGGCCAAATCGCAGCATATAAAGATTCCACCCAAATATTGGTTACGTCTAACCCCAACACCTTTAAAGAGACAATCATAGAGAAGACTTATTCAAAAGCGTTTTATTAAAGTTCACTATGAATAATGTTCAAAACTTCTTCAAGGATGAGATCAGGTACTTTTTCGATGAGATATGCATTCCTGGCTTTTAAGTCTACGGAGCGGATGTGCTGACAGAGTATTGAGCCGGTGGTGGATGTTTGCTCAGTCAAATTAACATTGAGTGGGAAGTCCTTACTGGTGTTAGTTATCGGGCAAACGAGGGCTAAACTACTGAGTTTGTTAAAAAAGTTATTACTGACAACAAGTGCCGGTCTTGTCCCACTTTGCTCGAAACCTTTTTGCGGATTAAAATCGATTCTAACAATATCTCCTTGTTTTGCTTGGTACATTAGAAGCGCTCCTCCCCTACATCTTCTCCCATATCAAATTCTTTCAAATTATCTTCAAGTTCTTTATTAGAAGTGGTAATATTATAGTTTTCAAAGCGCTCCTCAATAGTTAGCGGCCGATTTGCTTTATCAATAGTGATGCCATGTTCATTAATGTTAAAGGAAATATGATCGCCACTTTTTACATTTAGTACCCGACGAACTTCAACTGGAATTGTAATTTGCCCTTTACTTGTTAACTTAGCTTCAAACATGTTCAAACCTCCACTCCTTACTTTTCCTTACTTATAGTATATTACATTATATTTATTTGTCAAAGAGGAAGCACGAGGCTGGTTCCGCGCACCTGATTCTACCTTACTCGGTGGATCTCATAATTTGCTTTCTAGTTATTGAATGGAGGAGCCATTATAGTTGCAGTGAATTCATCTCGTGTTTTCTATGAAAAGAAAAACTAAATGAATGGGATAAAAATCCGGACGTAAAATTAATTGTGTTAACAGGAGAAGAAGAAAAAGATTTTTTGCGCAGGTGGGGATATGAAAACTCTTTACGAAGCTGGACAAAAAGGAGAAGCTTTTGATATGATAACCGCCATAACTACCTTTCTCATTCCGTATCCTTGGTCATATCTAAAATTTCCAACCTTAGCTGAAACCCTTCCGCACTCATCACCATTTTACCCATGTCATCCCACCGATACGGTTTCCCATCAATGACGATAATCGGGATCTCTTCATAATCTTCCCCCGACTCAATTCGTCCGACAAGATGATTTTGGGTCATGACGTTATATTTCTGGCCCTTCGGAAATGTCCCTCTTTCACATAAACACTCGCCAACGCTGGTTTCACCTTATCCATCAGCCGGTGAAAGAGTTTTTCTTGGTCTACATTTTTATAGCTTTCCGTTAGAAACTCTAGCGATTTAATTTAATATAAAATAAAAAGATCGGAAGACTGTTAGACAAAAGACCAAACAGCATTTCCGATCACGCATCTTCAACCCTTTAACGAATTAACGTAGTGGGAAACAGAACCTATCTTGGAACTAATGAATTTGTAAATGTTTGTTGACAATTTAACAAGTAGCAGGACGACTCAATTCATTGTCTAAACCAAGCACAATTATGCAGCTACTTAAGGGACTCTCCATTGCTCTCAATGACATTTTTATACCAATAAAAGCTTTTCTTTTTAATTCGGCGTAAGTCATGTTTCCCTTCTTCATGTTGATTGACGTAAACAAGTCCATAACGTTTTTGATATCCATTCAACCAACTTAAAAGATCTGTGAATGACCATAAACAGTAACCAATAACTTCTACACCATCGGTTATCGCTTCCTGCACAGCGTTTAAATGAGATTCAATATATTCAATACGATAACCATCATTAATCGAACCATCATTTTCGATGTTGTCATATTCCCCAAGCCCATTTTCGCTTATTAAAATAGGTAGTTTATATCGATTAGTAATTCTTCTAAGACCGACACGTAGGCCTTGGGGATCGATATTCCAATCCCAATTCGTCCGTGACAGGTTATTATTTGTAACAGTCTTGTATAAACCGGGGATTCCTGTATCTTCCATTGTTCCCTTTTCTCCCGTATTATTAAAATGCCCTTCGGCAGTAATTCCATCTAGATGGTTTTGTTCATAAGTAGTTGTTTGATAATAATTAACTCCCATAAAGTCAGGCCTTCCTTCTTTTAATAATTCAAAATCCCCTTCTTCTACTTGTGGGGCTAGACCTTCCTTTTCCAAGTAATTCCATGCAGCAATAGGATAAGTACCCCATGCATATACATCCATCCACCAATCACTTGTAAGTTCTTCCGCATTTTCAGCCGCAAGGATATCTTCTGGATTTGATGTTGCCGCATATGCTGGTGAGTAAGCAAAACTTGGACCGATTTTTCCATCTGGGACATGCTTGCGAAACTCTTTAATCGCAGAAGCATTTGCTAAATTGGCATGGTGATTTACTTGATAAAATAATTTATCATCTTTTAAACCAGGGGGGTGCATGGCTGATTGATAGCCTAGTCTTGTAAAGACATTTTGTTCATTTAATGACACCCAATATTTAACTCGATCACCAAATTCTTTATACAAGACAACACAGTAATCGGTGAAATCTTTAACTATTTGTCTTGATTCCCAACCCCCATATTCATCTTGTAAAGCTTGCGGTAAATCCCAATGATAAAGTGTTAAAATAGGTTCTATATTATGTTTAATCAATTCATTAATTAAATTATTATAGAAGTCTAACCCTTTTTGGTTAACTTCTCCTTTTCCATTCGGAATAATTCTTGCCCAAGCTACAGAGAACCGATATGTTTTCATATTCATTTCGGCCATTAATTCTACATCTTCTTTAAAACGATGATAATGATCCACAGCTACGTCACCGTTTGTACCTTTAAATGTCTTCCCAGGAATACGGACAAACTTGTCCCAATTAGACATACCTTTACCATCGACATCCCAAGCACCTTCTACTTGATATGCAGCTGATGCCGCCCCCCAAAGAAAGTCTTTAGGAAATGGTTTGAGATTTTCATGTATCATACCAATTGTCTCCTTTAGAAATAATAGTTAATAAAATACCATTCAAGCTACTCACTTTGATTTAATTGATTTTTGTTCTATTCCTTTTCGAGTTAAAAAATGCATAAGCGCTCCTAACATGCCTGCATTATTTTTGTGTTTACATGTCTCAATAGGAACCTTTATATATTCCCATTCTTCAAGTTGGTCTAAGTGGTTTTCTATCTGTTGAACTAATCCTCGATTGGCACTGACCCCTCCACCAATCAAAATTTTTTCTGGATTAAATATACCTGCAATGTTAAAAATGCCGTAACTTATTCTTTTTACCCAATCATCTATCACTCTATTTATTTCAGGGTTGTTTTCTGCCTCTTGAAATATGAACTTGCCCTCTACTTCTTCGTTCTCATCTAGCCCTTTATGTTGCTTATAACTTCTTATCAAATTAGAGGTGGAGCCATTATCACTCCATATTTCACTTCCTACTTGACTTCCAGGTGTAAGCATATAACCAATTTCTCCAGCCCTGTAGTTATGGCCATGGATTATTTTGTTATTTAAAAATATTCCTCCACCTATACCTGTTCCTATAGTAATACAAACGAAATCTTTACAGTTCTTGGCATTACCGCTAAACTTTTCAGCTAATGCCACGCAATTTCCATCATTCTCCACTTCTACGTTGTATGGAATTTTTTCTTCTAATAATTTCTTTAAATTTTTTCCATTCAAAATAGAGATAGCGCCAGCATCTTCTGTATAACCAGTTTCAATGTTAACAAATCCCGGCATACTTATGGCTACTCCCGATATATTGCATTTTTCTTGATATGTTCTAATAACTGAAATCATATCATTTAAAAATTCTGTTAGACTTGATCTTCTTGTATTATATTTTCCCTTTTCAATGAAAGAGCCATCTTCTAGTAAAAGAGAGTGTTTTATTTTTGTTCCACCTATATCAAAAGCAATATACTTGTTCATGAATATCTCTTCCTTCCTAGAAAGTTAATTGTTTACTTTTTAACTCTGATTATATTTCAAGTATTAAATTAGTCATCTATTGCTATAGAAAGAAGAATGATATGAAAAATTATAAACACTAAAAGTAGAATTGCTAATGATTTTAGCGGAGTTCTACGTTTATTTCAGAAACTGATTTATTTCGGATATCATATACTGTACGTCCTATAATTTCAGATCCATTTACAACATATTCGCTACCATCTTTATAAACAATTTTATATTGAACCGGTAGTACACCGTTCTCTCCAAAGCTATCTTGTTTACTATTATTATAATATGTTATACCTATGTTACCAAAAAGGGTGAACGAAACAGTGCCATCATCTTTAAATAACCAGGCTGGCAGTATTGGTCGCAGGGAAAACTTCAATGACTCATTTTTCCAGTCATAAGTAAATGGCTGTTTTCCTATAAACATTTTTACCCACATACTTAAAAACTCCACTGTTGAGCCACTTAACCGAGCTACGAATCCTTTGCCGTGAAGAGATTTATCTGGGTTTGCACTACTAGCTATAAAAGAAGAATTTTCTAGAATACTTCTACCATATATATTTGGATCCATAAATGGTACGAGCGCAGATTTTATATCTTCAAAAAACTGGTTTTCTAAGCCGTTGTTTAACATCTCTAGTAGGTATTTATACTCCATATGCATAAATACAGACTCATTTTCTAACCATCCTTGTGTAAAGAACTTAGATCTACCAAGTTCAAAAGGCTCTTCAATAATTGACATACTCGTTTTATACATTCCTAACTGTTCATCGTAAATATCCGAATGACGAACAGCGTTATAAATCGCTGTTGCTTCTTCCACTGTCTCACTTAATTTTAATCTCTTTACAACCCCCTCTAGAAACGGAGTCACTGCATAAGGTTTAAATTCTTTTATGTCGGTTGAGTTTTCACTAACTGTTTCCATTTCAAAATAAAAATAAGTTGGAACAAGCTCTTGTTCAGTATACTTTTCAATTTGTTTGAGAGCATAATCCACTTGTGTTTGATATACTGACAGGATCTCCAATGACTTTTCAATAGATAGCTCCATATTAACACCACTTATACCATTTTTAATCAAAGAACGGTAAGCCTCTCTTATTGATGTGGTCTCATTCCAGTACTTTAATTCACCTTTTTGATTATTTTTATCCGATTGACGGATAAGCATGGTTAATCTGTTTATCAATTCACTTGCTTCATTTGGAAGTATAATTTTTTCTGATGGTATGCTAGCTATTTTTTGCAACTGAACTAGGAGTCTTTTTAATTCGTAAAGTTCTGATGTACTAGCACCAAACATACCAGGTAAGCCATTTAAAGCATCATTCCAACCCGGCTTTCCAGCCTCCATCTCAATCCCCAAACCATAAGGGGCAATGGTAGTAGTTTTAATTGTAGCAAGCAAAAACAACTTAGAATATAAGTTAGTTTCATAGATATTTCCTTTTCCATAATCATTTCTAACCCATTGTTCATTTGATTCTTCTAATTTTTGTTGTTTTTCTTTATCAATTTGAACAGCATTATATTGCCGTAATTTTCCTTCTCTATTAGTATACTTAGCCTTTCTCGCATTAACATAAGCTGGGCTATCAAAGAATAGATAAGGAGTATCGAAAAATAACTCTTTTATCTTATCTGGGTAAACATATAAAAAACTATCTAGAAGGTCTAAATTGTAAGTCCAATGATCTACCCAAAATCCTTCTCCATGTTCAGCTTCTAATGATTCCTCACTTTTTGAAAGTACTTCAGTTAAAAAGCTTTCAAAAGACGTGGTTAACTCTATACGATTATCTTGTATAAATTTCAAAAGGTCTCCAGGAGAAAACCGGTTTCCAAAGAAGTTAAAAATTTTTTCACATTGAACTTTTGATAAGCAAAATTCAACAAAATCAATTTTTTCTGGATTTAGCTTATATCTCATCTTCTTAATAAACAAAGGGTTATACCCATCAAGTTGAATCAAGTTAACAAAGTGCTTAATATTATGATCGTATATTTCTGGATTAAATATCACATCAAGACGACGATTTTGATTGATGTCCCGATAATTCCCGTTACCCTGAGAATAAAAAGTAGGACTTATTGAGAAGAAATTATAGTCTCTCTCTAAGTCGCCATGTTTACGAGAGTATAGATAAAATATATTTTTACTTTCTTCATTTCTAAATATTGTAGGAAAACCGCCTCGTAAACCATTATCCAAATAATTTTGTTTAATATAAGCATCAAATAGAGGCTCAGCTGTTGACGTTTCAACAACATTGGTAAGCTTGTCAGTAATTGTCTTGGCCATGGTTTTGTATTCAGTTATATTCTTATAATGAAAATCTTCATCTAAAAATTCCCTAACAGTCTCACGGTTTTTACCATATCCAATTAAAGATACTATATGAAGTGTATTTCCTGGTGATAATTTCTTGGATATTGTTGTAAATCCTCCCGATACTTTATTCGTAGACACCTGTTTTTGCTCAATAAGTGATTCGACCGATGTTCCAACAAATGAAACAGGATTTTGTAATGTAAGATCTTTTCCAAAAATCAATTCCCGATCATACAAAGGCTTATTAAATTCCTCTTTACCATTTAAGATGGATAAACTAGCATAAAAGTTCCCATCATTTATTTTTGAAACAACTTCTTTATCTTCTGTGCTTCCACGTAAATAATAGAAATTAAATCGGTCATCTATCGTCTCAACATCAAACCAGCTTTTTAGAGTATTGCCTATTTCTTTATAAGAGGAATTAGACAATCCACTTGGCAAAATAGTAGCCAGGCCATCGACTACTTCAAGAGCAACCTCTTCATTATTAGTATTTTTAATTGACACCTCTCTCACAAGTCCAGCTAACGGAGCCTGGGGAAGGGTAAAGTATTCTACAGTTAAAGTAAGACCAAGTTCCTTATTATAATAATCTAGTTGTAAATGATTCTTATCTATTGATAGCCATTCTTCAACTGTTTCATTATCTCGAATATATGAAAATGGCTCAAAGACATACTCATTATTTTGATTAAGAATTTTTATAAATGTTCGAAACCCTTGAGATGGAACCAATTGATATGATTTGTCTGCTGGAAAAAACTCAGTAATAGCAGAATCTTTATCTTGTATGCCAAAACCTGCCATTGCTTGTCCACGATTAACAAAAAATGCCCAAAGCGGTATTCCGCTTTCTCCAGCTATTCCTGACAAAAAACTTGAAAAAGGATTAAACCTCTGAAAATCTTTAATGACAAATTCATTGTTGTTAGTTAGCCTATACATTAAATGCCACCTTTCTTATTAATATATTACAGAATTTCACATACATAATATATCTTTAATAGAGGTTAATTTATAAAGGAGAGAAAAATAGCATAAAAATTCAATACATCTACTTAATTCTGAATCAGCTTCATAGTAGTTTATCCATAGATAAATTTTCATGCTAATGCTATCACTTTAGTGTTTAGGATTCTCTTATAATTAACTTTGAATCAATTAGAACAGGCTCTATTTGTTTTTCACCAGATATCAAATCATTTAAGATATGTGCAGCTAATTTCCCCAAACGTTCTTTATATTGCCTAACAGTAGACAGTTTTGGATCGCTGTAACGACATGCATTAATGTCATCACAACCAATAATTCTAATATCTTCAGGTACTCTGAGTCCTTCTTCTTCGATCGCCTTTAAAGCTCCAAAAGCCATTAAATCTGCTATAGCAAAAATAGCTTTAGGATATGGTTTTTTTTGTAATATTTTCTTCATTGCAACATAACCACTTTCTTCGTAAAAGTCACCATATTGCATCCAATCTTCGTTAATTTCCATACCTAACTGGTTCATTGTATTGATAAAGCCTTTTTTTCTATTGCTTGCTACCGCTGAGTCATGCAACCCTCCAATGTAGCCAATGTCTCTTATACCATCCAAATATAACTGTTGCACAACTTTTGTTGATAGATTTATATTATCCGTCATCACATAACTTACTTTTGGGCCATTTAATTCAATATCAATCCCTACGCAAGGTATATCACTTTCGACTAATTCTTGAATACTTTTTTCAATAAGGTCACCAGCAATGATGACACATCCTTCTACATGGTAATAATTACACCTAGCTAAATAACTTCCATTATCATGATCAAAACCCTCATCTGAAAACATGATAATATCGTATCCCATCACTCCAATAGCCTTTTTAAAAGAGGTAACAACTTGATTGAAAAACGGGTGAGTAAGATCAACATTCACCTTACCTGCATATATTAAACCGATCAATTTAGACTTTTTCGTTGCGAGGGTTCTTGCTGTATACGTAGGATAATAGTTCTTCTCTTTTATAACGTCCATTACCGCTTTTCGTGTTTCGTCGCTAACACCACTATAATTATTCATTACTTTTGAAACAGTAGATGGTGAAACCCCTACTATTTCGGCAATATTTCTAATTGTGAGTTTCATTTTAATCGCCTCATACTTCTGTAAAAATATTTAAGATTTTACAGCCCCATCTGTAATACTAGCTATAAATAGCTTATTAAATAACAGGAATATTAATACTAATGGAATTGTTGCCCAAAACACACCTGATAATAACATACCATAATCTACTTTAAATGTATTATTTAGTGATGCTAATGCTACCTGAATAGTATACATGTCGGGATCGCGAAGCACCGTGAACTGCCATAAAAATTCTCCCCAAACCGAAGTGAATACAATAATTCCTAAGGTAGCAAATGCTGGAAGCACAATAGGAAGTACTACTTTTCTATATATTTTAAAATTAGATGCACCATCTAACTTCGCCGCTTCAATCAATTCATCTGAAACTGATTCACTAATATATTGCCTCATTAAAAATATACCTAGTGGGTTTAGGAAAGACAAAATCATAACACCTTGTAACGTATCTAATAAACCAGCCTTAGCAATGGTCAAATACTGCGGTATCAAACCTAATTGTGGTGGAATTATCATTGTTAGCATTATAGCAACAAAAAGTGCATTTTTCCCTGGAAATTTAAACTTTGCAAATGCATATCCTGCTAATGAACTAATAAACAATACTACTATTGTTACAACAATACAAAGAACTAGTGAATTCCACATAGCACCAAAAAAATCAATTTGATTTAATACCTTTTTAAAATTCTCAACCAACATATTACCGGGTGTAATTGTTGGAGGTATAGAATTATATGCAGAACTAGGACGAGTTGCCATTACGAACATCCAATAAAAAGGAAACAGTGACAAAAGAGACGCAAGTGATAAAAATGAATACATTAAAATTTTACTTGGTGAAAACTTCTTGGAACCTATTTCTTTCATTTATTCACACCTCTTTTCGTCTTTTTGCCTACACCAGATGTTATATACAAGTTAATAGCTGCAAAGATTGCTATAAAGATTACTAGAATTACTGCCGTTGCTGAAGCTGTACCAAACGATTGTAATCTAAAAGCATCTCTATATAAATACATGACAATGGTCATAGCTTCACTCCTTGTGAAGGCACTTTGACCCAAAAACACAGTCGGTTCTGAGAATAATTGCAGCGCTCCCACTGTAGAAAAGAATACTGTCAATAATATAAATGGCCTTAATAGAGGCATTGTAATATATCTCAATTGTTGAAATCTACTTGCTCCGTCAATCGTAGCAGCTTCATATAAGTCATTCGAAATACTTTGTAAACCTGCCAAATAAATTATCGTGTTATACCCTACCCATCTCCAAAAGACCATGAGAGAAATTGCTATTTTTGTACCCCATTCGGATGTGCTCCAATTTACTGGATCAATTCCAAATAAGCCAAGTACATAATTAGCCATCGAAGAATCTTGATTGCTAAACAGCACACTAAATACTAATGCTACTGCTACCATCGATGTGATATAAGGCATAAAAATAGTTACTCGATAGAACTGTTTAAAGCGTAATAATGCTTGATTTAATAGAAATGCTAAAATAATACCTACAACTAACTGAGGAGCTGTGCCTAATAACCCCATAACAATTGTATTATATACAGACTTCCAAAAAAGCGGATCTGTTAAGATAATTTTAAAATTATTAAACCCGGCAAATTCCATTGGGGAAAAACCGTTCCAATTTTGAAAAGCTAGAAATAGACTAAATACTGCTGGAAACAAACCCACTAAAATAAATATAATAAAAAATGGTGATACATACAGATACCCTGAAATCATATCTTTCTTTTCCTCAGATAGATATCTTTTCTTGAGTTTCTTCTTTTTCAAGGATACCACTTTCCCACCTCGTTTCTATAAGCAATTGGATATGATGCTTGCTAGCAAGCATCATATCCATAATATTAATTAGGTAAGTTGTTTTAACGACCTACCAAATCTTCTGCTCTTTTTATCGCTTTCTCCCATTCTTTATCTGGATCAGCACCTTCTTGAACATTTGTTAGAGCGGTAAGGATTTCGTCGTTTACAGATACATACTTTTCTCCCTTATAAACTGCCTCAGAAATATCATTAGCTGCCTCACCAAGTTGCACTGAAGTTACTTGTCCGCCAAAGAATTCATCTTCGTTGGTTGTAAACTCTTCCATTTCATAGACATCTGGTGCAGATGGAAATAGACCATGACTCTTAAATGATTTTAATTGATTTTCTGGCGATGTTAGCCATTCTATAAATTGATACGCTTCCTCTGGATGATCAGTTTCTGATGGGATTGTTAGGAATGAACCACCCCAGTTAGCAGAGAACTCTTCTGGTAAAGTAGAAACTCGAAACATACCTTTAGCATTAGGTGCATTTTCTTCCATCCAACCTTTTAGCCAACCTGGACCTAACTCGGCTGCAAAATCACCATTATCTACAGCATTTGCCCATTCAGGAGTCCACATTTCGAAGTTCCCCACCAGGTCATCTTCGTTTAATTCTACGGCGTAATCATATGCTTTCTTTACGAGACTACCATCTTTATCTGCTACTAATTCACCTTCAGTGTTTAAATGAGATTCCGGTGCTGCATCTAAGTAAGCTCTATAAGCCATTTCCATACTATCAAAGAACGGTTTTTCCGTTTCGTCCTTAATTTGAACAGCAGCTTCTTTTAATGCTTCTGGAGAATCAATAAGCTTCTCAACTTCTTCTGGTTTAGACGGTAAGTCAGCTTCCTCAAATACATCTGTACGATAATATAAGACCTTTGGGCCAATATCTGTAGGAAGGCCAAACATATAGTCTCCTTCTACGTTTTCTCCTGTCTGCCAAGCCCAATCTTGATATCGGTTCTGAACATCTTCAGCACCCTGATCATATAAATTAACAAAACGATCCTGAGCTTGCTTAAAACGATCTAACTGATCAACCTCAATCATAGCGATATCTGGCGCTCCAGTTCCAGCAGATATTGCTGTAAATAATGCATCATGATGGTCTGCGTTTTCAGATGTTTTAAATTTAATATTTACATTTGGATGTTCACTTTCATATTCTTTAATTAAATCTTCATAACCTGTAGCACCAAATGTCCAAAAGCTTAAGGTAATGTTTTCATCTGAATTGTTTTCACTTGAATCTGCTTCATCACTATTTCCACCACATGCAGCTAATAAAAATGTTAGAAATAAAACCAGGGATAAGGAAAATAAACGTTTGACATTTTTCATTGTTATACCTCCAGTTATTTTTTTAATAAACGACTATTTACTAAAAATATAGTTTTTTTATATTCCACCCCCTCAACCTTCAACCGAAAATCGAAACCGGTTTCTATCTTTCGGATAAAAAACCAACTCAGAAAACGGTTTCATGTAGTTTTATGTTAATTATATCCTAATATAATCAAAAATCAATAGTTTTTTTAAGAGTTTTATCACTGAATGCGGAAAACGATTTCTAAAGTGCTTTCAAAGGAAGTGTTTAAATGAACAATAAATTTATTAATTAAAATCTTTAAAAATTTTTATGCTGACTGTTTCTTGGACTAAAGCCAATGGTGTAATGCCAAAAAACAATAATAAAGCTGGTAATTTAAGTATAATAACTATAAAAATCCCTGTTGATATTATCGGTGTCATAATTCCACCTATAGAAGAGAATCCTGATTTTAAAATAACTAAGAACAACTGATGATGAGGTAATTTGTAATGTACGATAGCTGGAAATAAAAAAGTCCAAGTAATTAATAAAATGATACTCATAAAAACGATAATAGCGTACATTACTGTTTTAAAATTTTCTGGGTAATATGGTATATAAAAGAAGTTTAATAGGACAATAAATGATATAAATAAAAAGAACCATCCTAATACATTAGCTACTTTATAGTTATCATAGTAATATTGTCTGAATAACTTAGCGAGTGATTCTGTTTCTCTCTTTAGCAGCCAATATCTTATCACTGCGAAAACTGCTGCTGTAGAAGGAAATAACCCCAGAATTATTAACCCTTTGAAAGTATACTTAATCCATTGAATATGTAAGTTAAATATTTCAAAGATCCAATCTGTAATTTTAATTGTTTTAGCCATATAATTCTCCTTGTCCCTTTCCGCCAGACAAACCCTTTTATAAAAGATCAAATTTTTATATAAAAATAAATAATTTAGATAAGATTAGAAAGCGGTTTCTTAATTACGATTATAAGTTTATATCTAAAATCGTCAAGAATCAATATATATCTTACAGATTTATAAAAAAGATTGAAAAGCCATTTTGACAATAGATTTGCACCACACCTATTTAACTGCAACACCAAAAACCCAGTAGCCAACTGAATATTGTCTACTGGGAAGTATGTACTGTTTAATGAAAAACGATCTATTATATTTATTAACACGACATAAATTAATTTCGAATGATTTCAATGACCCCTCCCATGCTTGAAACAACTTTATAAGCATTCTGGTTAATTTCACTTGTTGGTTCGATGAGATCAGGTACAACAATACAATTAATATTAGCACTCTTAGCTGAGCGAAATCCGTTGACCGAATCTTCTAATACCATTGCCGTTTCAGGTGATTCGTTAGCTCTCCTGCAAGCCTCCAAAAAAATATCTGGTGCAGGCTTCCCATTTTCAACTTCTTCACCGCTCAAGTAAAAATCAAATCTATCGGTAAGACCGGTCATATTTAAATAGCTTTTAATGGTGGACAAACTACTGGAAGAAGCGATCCAACGTTTAACCCTTTTTCATCTAG
>Ga0209487_1001421_pt1 | contig 20254 bp, 15 predicted proteins | sample Poulit2012_FD_187524 | JGI IMG/M metagenome (GOLD analysis project Ga0209487, IMG submission 187524) | Agricultural soil microbial communities from Georgia to study Nitrogen management - Poultry litter 2012 (SPAdes) (version 2) | ecosystem: Environmental > Terrestrial > Soil > Agricultural land...
CGCGCCTCGACCTTGGAAAAACTGATTGCGGCCGTTAACTCACAGCAAATGGCCCTACTCACCATGACCATGGAAGACCCGACAGGTTATGGCCGCATTGTGCGCGGCCCAGAGGGCGAAGTGCAGGCCATCGTCGAGCAAAAAGACGCTACAGAAGAACAGCGCAAAATCACCGAAACCAACACCGGCATCCTCGCCGCCACCGCGGAACACCTGCGCGCCTGGCTGCCCCAACTCAGCAACAACAACGCCCAGGGCGAATACTACCTGACAGACCTGATTGCCCTCGCCCACCAAAGCGGCGTGCACATACATGTGGAACAGCCCGAGGCCATTCAGGAAGTAGAAGGTATTAACAACCGCCAACAGCAGGCGGCGCTCGAGCGCTACTACCAGCAGCAACAAGCCGAACGCCTGATGGCCCAAGGCGTTACCCTAATGGACCCGGCGCGCTTTGACAGCCGTGGCACCCTGCGCACCGGCCGTGATGTAGTCATCGATATCAATTGCGTATTCGAAGGCGAAGTCGCCCTGGCCGATGGCGTACATATAGGGCCAAACTGCATCCTGAAAAACTGCACCATCGGTGCCGGAACCCGCATCGAAGCCAACAGCGTCATTGATCAGGCCCAAGTAGCCGCCGCCTGCACCATCGGACCCTTCGCCCGCCTGCGCCCCGGCACCCAACTGGCCGAAGGCGCCAAGATCGGTAATTTCGTAGAAACCAAAAACGCCCACATCGGCGCCGGCAGCAAAGTGAACCACCTGAGTTACATAGGCGACACCAACATGGGCACCGGCGTAAACATCGGCGCCGGCACCATCACCTGCAACTACGACGGCGTAAACAAATACCAAACCGACATAGAGGATGACGTATTCGTAGGCTCCAACAGCGCCCTAGTCGCCCCAGTAAAACTCGGCCAAGGCAGCACCGTAGGTGCTGGCTCAGTAGTGACCCGTGAAGTAGCCGAAAACGAACTGGCCATCGCCCGGGCAAAACAGCGCAATATTCAAGGCTGGGAAAGACCCACCAAAAAATAACCCGCCGCCGCCAGGCAGACCTGGCGGCTGTTATCAAAACCTACTCCGAAAGCGGTCTGCCAGAGCAAACGCTAACCTTGTACCGCATCATCCTCAATACCGCTGCCAATCGGCGGTGTACCCCGACCCTCTAGATAAAGCTTGTACCGACGAGCGAAATAGCAGCCTGAAAGACCGATATCCCCGCATCCCCTGGCCATCAACCAACCACCCCGCTTGACGCTTTAGGGGTTTGGCGTTAGTTTCTACCGTAACAGGCCGGGATGCTTGCTCACCAATCCTATGCAGTAACTTGCACCTCGCCAGACATCGCGCTCGCGTCGCTGAACGTAGGCGCCCTCCTATAAACTCAACTAGCCATTACATGATGGGCAATAACCAACATAAGGACGTTTTCCGCATTTCACGCCGTCACTTTTAGAGCTATAGGCTATAAGTCGCGGATTACGGGGGCTGAAGGGTATGCTAGTAAAACTAGCTAAATGTGAAAGACGGAAATTTTCTTTCTAATAACACTGTTAAGTGTATGAAAGGATAGGAACTCCGATGGAATCATCTATAAAAAAACGGCTTATTATTCGTCCTCTAGTTCTTACGGCTCTTATGCTGATAGTGGCAGTATTTATAATCTGGTTTGTGCCGCACCAGCTATCTAAAGCTATATCACTTATCGGAAATTCTGAGCAGCAGGTTAGTTTTCCACCGATTTTTGCGGTTATGGTCGTTTTGGCATTGATTGCTAAGCCGCTTTCGGTATTGATATCTAACCTGATACTCCTTGCAAACTGGAAAGAGGGGACTAATCCTTCGTGCCCTACATGTAGTTATCCGATGGTCAAGCGCTTAGCCAAGCGCGGAGAGTACGCAGGTCAAAGGTTTTGGGGATGCGTCCTATACCCTCGGTGCAGAGGGAAAATACACATTGGGTAAAACACTTACGCTTAACAAAGCGTGGCAATACGCCACCGCAAGCGGTGGCGGGACGCTCGTAAACTCGCGCCCTTGCACGCGGCGTTAGCTTTTTTGAGCGACTCTCAATCGATCGGCAAATAAAAAGGAGAAGATGTTGTCGTTACTGCAAGAAATACTGAATTGGTCGCAGGGTCTTCCAGCATGGCAAAGTGATGCGGTGGCACGCGTACTGGCTAAACAGACCCTAACAGCAGAAGACCAAGATGATCTATTTGCACTACTGAAAGCTGCGAACGGTATTCCCGATCCGAAAGGACGGAAGCCCAACCCCCTAACGGCTGATCAGATCCCAGCACCAGTGAAAGCGACAACTCACGTTGAACTGCTTGCAATTAAGAATATGCGTCATGTCAACGCGATTGCAGAGAATCAGCGCCTGTCGTTTAGTCCCTATGGGATGACAGTTATATATGGTGACAACGGTTCTGGAAAATCAGGATACTCGCGCGTGTTCAAACGCGCATGCCGCGCCCGCGATCCGATGGAAGCAATTCATCCGAACGCAGCTCTACCTGCAAGCCAAACGGGGAAAGCCGAAGCCGTATTCGAAATAAAAATTGATGGTTCGGCACAAGATGCGCACTGGTCCGACGGCAAAGCGCCTCCAGCAGCGCTGTCGTCTTTCGCGATCTTTGATTCGCACTGCGCGCGTGCCTACTTAGATAGTGAAGATGACTTTTCTTACGTGCCCTACGGGCTAGATGTGTTCGAGAGACTGGCGAAGGTCTGCAAACATCTGAAGACTGCGATAGAAACCGAGCATGCGCAGTCTGCCGCAGACCTTACAGCTTTTGCGCCGCTCCACGGTGAGACCGCCGTTGGCAAACTGATTTCAGGACTATCGGCCAGAACGACGCAAGCGCAAATCGAAGCATTGGCGACGCTTTCGAAGGAAGATTTAGCCCAGCATGCGGCTCTAGATAAGAGTTTGAAGGAAAACAATCCGAAGGAAAAGGCGACTCAATTGCGTTTGCGTGCTCGCCGAGTTGCCGCCATCGCAACAAACGCAATAAACAAAGGCGCACTGGTAGATCATACGGTGGTAGCCAGATTGCGCAAGCTGGCAGACAGTTATCGCACTGCGCAGTCAGCCGCCGCACTCGCAGCTAAGCAGTTTACTGAAAGTGAGAGTCTGCTACCTGGCACCGGGGGAGGGGCTTGGCGTGAGCTGTTCGACGCCGCCCGGAAATTTGCGGCAGAATCCCATCCGGACAAGGTCTTCCCAGAACTGGGAACCGATTCACCTTGTCCGCTATGTCAGCAACCTCTTGCTGAAGGCGCCGCCCGCTTACAGCGTTTCGAGTCCTTCATTCAAGCAGAGGCAGAGAAAACCGCCCAAGAGCGCCGACTAGCTCTGTACGCGGAGTACAAGCCGTTCATCGCTAACATTCTAACTTTGAATATTGACGATGTTACCTACGGTGAGATCGAAGGCTTGGACCCGCAACTCGCGAATGATGTCAAAGTCTTTGAGCAATCGCTGGTCGCTCGCCAGGAAGCCATCAAGGCAGCGGTAATCTCCCACGAATGGGAAGGTACCGAACAGGCGTTGGCCAACCCCTCAGCGCAACTTCAAGTGCTAGCTAACAAGCTGAATGCCGAGGCTGAAACTCTTGAAAGAGCATCCGATGAAAAGGCGCGTGCTGCACTTCAAAAGCAGTTCGTTGAACTAGATGCACGAATGCGCCTAAGTCAGGTAAAGGATGCCGTAGTCTTGGCGGTGACCCGACTGGGTCACCAGGCCAAACTTAAGAAGTGCCTGTCGGATGTCAAGACAAATTCCATTTCACGAAAAGCATCAGAATTGGCCGAAAAGGTCGTGTCCAAAGAACTAGCCGAAGCACTCGACCGCGAATTCAAGGCGTTAGGCGTAGGGATGCTTCGCGTTTCGCTACAAAGCCGCTCCGACAGGGGTAAGGCTTTGCACAAACTAAAACTTGAATTACCACAAAGTCGTAACCCTGGTGAAATTCTTAGTGAAGGAGAGCAGCGGGCGATCGCGATAGGTTCTTTTCTGGCCGAGGTCGGGTTAAGTAATGGCAAGGGCGGTATTGTATTTGACGATCCGGTGTCCTCCCTAGACCATCGCCGCCGTGAACGCGTAGCAAAGCGACTAGCGAAAGAAGCCGCACAGCGTCAGGTCATCGTATTTACCCATGATATTTATTTTCTCTGTCTGCTGGCCGAGGAAGCAAAGCTTGCAACCGTACCTATTGCTACACAGAGCCTGACACGCCGTTCTGAGGGATTCGGGGTGGCCGACCCAGAGCTCCCTTTCGAGGGGAAAAGCACTAGTAAGCGGATTAAGGCCCTTAAAGCTCAGCATCAAACTATAGCCAAACTGCACAGGGATGGTGAAGAGCAACGGTATCAAAGACAAACAGTTGACGCTTATTTCCGGCTACGTATGACGTGGGAGCGGGCAGTCGAGGAAGTTCTATTGCGCGAGGTGATCCTTCGGTTCCGGAAAGGCGTTGAAACACAGAGACTTGCTGGGGTCGTTGTTGAAGATGGCGATTATGCGAAAGTCTACGCTGGCATGACCAAGTGTTCGAACTATGCACATGATAAGGCCCTGCAAGGCGGCATTGCTGTTCCTGACCCCGACGAACTCCTTGCTGATATTATGGAATTGGATGCTTGGCGAGAGGGTATCGAGAAGAGAGGCAAGATGACGGCACAGAAGCGAAAGGCGTGAAAAAAGCTTTCGATTGAACTCCGTTGCAGGAAAGCTAACAAAAATCTGCACATGGATAAATTACTCGCTTACAAGTTCGCGCGCATGCGCGGAGCGTTATCCCCAGCTCACATGCTAAGGAGCTTAAAATGACTCAAGATGAACTCGCAATAATAGCGGGAGCGAAGCATCGGATTGAAACTGTCCTCTCCACGAACGAAGGTTTTCTTGAAAACGCTCGCTCGCATGCCACGCCGCGAGATGTGCCGACCAAGCTTGAGTTTGACGGTGACAGTGTGATCGTTGAGATCTTCGGTCATAAAGCTTTCTCGAGTTCACGGGTTGTGCGCGCAGGCAATGATTTTTACATGGAGTATCAATTTGTAGTCAGATTCAACGAGGAAGATCATGAATTAACCCGCTTCTATGTTGGAGGCGGCGGTTTGGTTTATTTGGATTTGGAGTCAGAAACTACAATGTGTGACTATAACAATGAGTATATAGCCAGCCACATTTGTAGCCGGGTAGCTATAGGTCTTCTCAAGTTACCGGTGTTTTCTGTGGCTAAAAAGAGCTAACAATCGCAAGCAGTCAGAAAATATTCCGCTGTTGCGGGCGTTAGGATCCGGAACACCTCCATCGGGGCTTGATTATTCGGCGTAAGTAGTTGAATCTGCGCTGTGGCGAGCGCCAGCTAGGTTTATGCGGCGCGGAACTCATAATAAAAAGAAGCACTTGTATGAGCGATGAGTTTGAGTGGCCTAGCTACTACCCGGATACATGTCCACCCAGCAACGCTGAGGCAGCGAGCGGGCAGGTCTACCGCCTGGTCGATGAGGGTGGTCCTGCGGATGAGGATTTCGTTTGTCACAAGCTCATTTACCCCTATAAAGATTGGGAGGATAAGGAATGTCAGGCTTGCGGGCTCTCCGTCCATCCGAGCCTTGAGAGCAGCGACCGCCTGAAGCGTCGGATTCCCGCTCTCCGCAATAAGCGAGCCGCAGTTGCGAGCCTTCAAGCTAAGCATGGGCTCTTGATGCGCACGCCTAGCTCCGCAGACAAGGCACACCATACGTGGTGGGTACCCGCTTCGCTTCAGTCGCCCTGCGCCCTCTTCTCAGCTGTAGTCCGTCAGGCGTCTACATCATGAATATCACGCCGTACACTTCACTGTTGGGACATCTCGAAGTCGAAGAAGTATTCGAGTTCTACGATATCCCCAGATTGTTTTCCGCTCGGAATAGAAGCGGACAATATTTTCTCGCGCTCTCCGTTGAGGAAGACGCTGATGAGCATAAATTCTTGTACGTCCCGGTCTCCGCTCAGCGGCTTTCGTATATCCGGACGGGAGGTCTCGATCTCCGCCAAGCGTTTAATCAGCCAGAAGATGGAACTGTCGTCCTAGTTAAAATTCCTGCGAGGGGAGACGCTACGGCTACGACGAAGTTCGCCTCCGAGCTTCCTGAAGACTGGCTGCCTATGGCGGATGAATTCTTGGCGCTTGAAGGTTCTGAAGAATTCAGTCGTACCGTAGTCGACGTGTATCGAGTATCAAGCTCAACCCGAAGAGAAGCAGTAAATATTCTCGTCCACTCCCGGGATAGTCGGCGTACCGAGATACCAACTCGACGGCTTTCATCTATTCTGTCGACATTCCAGGAGCTGGTGGATGCACTTGGGCAGAGGTGCGAGGGGGAGCCGACGCTTCGAGGCGCGATTCCGGCAGGCATTACTGATCGGACACGCATGAATGTTGCGCATACGTTTCCCGGATCTTTTGGGGTTCATATGCGGGCGGACCAAAATAGTGACCTCTTAAATGACTCGCTGCTAGGAGGGTCTCTCCAGGAGTTAGCGCATCTGCTCGACGCAAGAGATGATGAAGAACGTCTCAGCAATAAGTTGCACTATCTAAAGGGACGGGCAGCCTCAAAGTACCGCTCTTTCTTAGAATCAGTAGCAAGTTCCGACCACGGGCTCCGGTTACTTTGGGGGTCACCGAAGGACGGGCGAGGCGGACACTTTGATCTAACACGCGAAGAAATTGCGTCTGCGCTGAGAGTTGTAAGTGCGATTGACCTTCAGATGGCCGAGGAAGTAATAATTCCCTGCGTTCTAGTCGGGCTCAATGTTCGCACGAAGACTTACGAGCTTAGCAGCCTTGACGATGAGCAAAAATTCTCTGGGCGCATATCGGACGAGGCACCCAAAGAAGTGTCGCACGCCACTCTTAGTCAGCAGTACAAGGCGTTCCTTCGTCGGATGATTGAAGTTCAAGCGTCCGGCGAAGAGAAGGAGAAATGGATTCTCACCGATCTTCAGCCGCTCTAATAGGCCGTTGGGCAACGCCGCTTTGTAGTGCAGTAAGAGCAAGATCCTAACGAGTGCGTGGAGCCGAAGGCTTCGTTGCAGCTCACGCTGAAGTTCGGCACCTGAAATTTAAACCCACGGAGAGGTGATGCCTATGCATCAATTAGGATTCGTCTATGTGCTCACTAACCCGGCAATGCCGGGTCTAGTGAAGGTCGGGAGGTCTGGGTATCTGCCTGAGGACCGCGCAAAGCAGCTTTTCGGAACCGGCGTGCCTGCGGAGTACGTTGTTGAATTCCGCGCCGTTTCCTCACGCTACAAACAAGTTGAGATGGCAGCTCACCGCATATTGCGAGCTGCAAGGACTAACCCGCAGCGCGAGTTTTTCCGTGTTGCTGTCGATGAGGCGATCGAAGCGGTTCGTATAGCTCTCCTCTTGGAGGGCGGTTTTGACGCTTGGCACTCTGGTGAAGTACAGACTCTCCGCCACAACGACTGCGCGTCGCTGAGCCTTCAGCGGGGTGAAGTCTTTTTCTTGATCGGTTTCGCGTCAATGGAGAGTATGTTGGTTGAGTCGCCAACGATCTTAGACATTTGGGGGGCGCATTCAGATGGTGATTTGCTGGAACTGCACGTCCTAGGAGATGCGGAGTCGATGGCCGGAATGAGCACCGGTGAAGAGCACGGCGTGACCGATCCGGTCGCACATCTTGATCGGAAGCAGCTGGTCCCGAACGGCGTTCTGAATGGCCGTGAGGTAATCATGCCCGGCGACCGCCTCTTATGGCTTTCGAGTGGTGAACCAAAGAAAGCAGTGACATTCGCGTTCGAAGACTACACCCAAGTTTTCAGCAGAACCTGGAGCCCCGTTTTCCACGAGTCTGGCTACCCGCTTATCCTTAACATGCCTCCCGATCTAGAGGCAAGCACTTCTATGCGCATGGAGGTCCGGCGGGCCCTACACGAGATGCCCATGCCTCGGACGTGGGCGCCAAGGACGAATAGAAACGATGAGTGGGTTGAGATCGGTAGTTCTGCTGGCGATCCATCGCGATGGCTACCTCAGCTCACCCCGAAGCGGAAGGTTGGCAAGAAGAAGTAGTGAGCTCATCATCGCAAGGCCGCCGGTGCCGAACAAGTGCTTGCATCGGCCAGGAATTCTCTAATCTTCAGCTTCGGTATGGCCGCTGACCGCTAAGCGTGGTGTTAGCAACCCAAGCTTCCCAACAAAAGTAGGCACCCTATATAGCGGAACGAGGCCTATTTAGAGGTGATCGTACAACCAGAAAATAGCCAACTTAAAGCGAGTAGCTTCGTGCGCCTGTGCGCTGGTAGGCGACGGGCGCAAGCGGCGTGAAACGTTGCAGAAAATCTGCGGACCTTGATTGCTTACCACGTCTTTTGAGAACGTTGGCCACCTTACTGGCAGTTTCGGAGTTTCGGAGTTGCGGAGGGCTCGTCTGCTGATGTCTTGGATCGCTGGGTTCATCGAACGGACCCGGCACTTTATCAAACGAAGAGCAGTGCCCGTAACACGGTTTGTGTTGCTGGCCTGCTCTCTAATCGGATCAACACCAACGCGGCAGTGATGAAATAGCCTCTCACCGCTATGCGATTATTTCTTTCGGTGCCTTTATCAAGGAATCAACACAATGAACTATAAACAAATGATCAGAGTCGTAGGGGCGCTTCTACTGCTGTGCGTTACTTCTAATCTCGCTTATTCGAGCGATATGGAGCACGTCACTGTGGAGCAAGGGGCTCTACAAGGAAAAACCGAGGGAAATTTGACGGTTTTTAAAGGCGTTCCGTTTGCCAAGCCGCCCGTGGGTGAGCTGAGGTGGAAAGCGCCGCAGCCCGCCGAAAGCTGGACAGGGACTCGCCAAGCACTGGAGTTTGCGCCCTCCCCTATTCAGGCTGGTGAGCCGCTGGCTGGTAAAAGTGAAGATAGCCTTTATCTGAATATCTGGACGCCCGCCGATGCCGCTACCGATAAGCTCCCGGTATTGGTGTGGATTTACGGTGGCGGCTTTAGTTTTGGTTCGACCGCCGACCCTATAACGGATGGCGCTCGCCTGGCGAATAAAGGCGTGGTGCTTGTTAGCATCGCTTACCGGGTTGGACCGCTTGGTTTTTTGGCGCATCCGCAGCTGAGTGAAGAAAGCCCGAGCAAAACGTCTGGTAACTATGGTTTGTTGGACCAAATTGCCGGGTTGCAATGGGTTCAGAACAACATCGCAGCCTTTGGCGGTGACCCGGAGCGCGTTACCATTTTTGGCGAATCCGCTGGCGGTATATCCGTGAGTATGTTGGCCGCGTCACCGTTGGCCAAGGGGCTATTCCACGGCGCAATTTCCCAAAGTGGCGGCTCATTCGGCCCGACAGATACTCCCACCTACCCCGGCGAGAACATGAATGCCCTGGCGCAAGCCGAGGCCGACGGGCTGAAGTATGTTGAGAGCTTAGGGGCTTCTTCTATCGAAGAGCTGCGTCAAATGAAGGCGGAAGATTTTATTCCCAAAGACTGGTCAATGCCGGGTGGCTGGCCCATCGTTGATGGTTACGTGATACCGGGTGATCAGTTCGAGCTCTATGAGCAGGGCCGGTATAACGATGTACCCGTGTTGGTCGGCTACAACTCAGACGAAGGCTTGAGCTTTGTCAGAAGTAACGACCCCAATTCGTTCATTGAGGATGTTAAAACTCGTTTTGGCAAGTTTTCCGAGCCGTTGATCGAGGCCTATGGTGTGAGCGAAAAGGAAGTCACCCGCGGCGCCCGGGATTTGATACGCGATGCCGCGTTCGGCTGGCATACCTGGAGCTGGGCCCGTTTGCAGTCGGCACACGAGAAATCGCCCGCGTATCTGTACTACTTTGACCAGCACCCGTCTTACCCTGAAGACTCCCCTCAACATAACCACGGCTCGCCCCATGGGCAGGAAATTGCCTACGTCTTCCAGACCTTGGATTTAAACAGTCCCGATGCCACGGAGTCGGACGCTGAAATATCCGAAGCAATGGCAAGGTACTGGACGAACTTTGCCAAAACCGGCAACCCTAACGGCAAGGGCCTGCCAGAGTGGCCCGCCTTTGACTCGGGCACGTCCAAAGTTATGTACTTTCAGCAAAAACCCAAGCTCGGCCCTGTGCCGGATGAAGAGGGGCTAAACGTGCTTGACCAGTACTTTGAGTGGCGCCGTACCGGTGAAGGCGGTTAGTACGGGCGCTTTCCGTTAGGCTCACACGAACAAAGGAACCCTATGGCTATCCATCATTTGCATACGGAAATCGAAATAGATGCATCAGCGGAGCGGGTCTGGGCCGTACTGTGCGATTTCTCCTCTTATCCTCAATGGAATCCCTTCATCAAATCCGTGACCGGTGCGCCCCAGCAAGGCGCCCGGCTTCAAATTGTTGTCCAGCCCAGCGGTGGCAAAGCCATGCGCTTCAAACCCCTCGTGCTCGCCGCGGAAAAGGGGCGTGAGCTGCGCTGGCTGGGCCGCTTCCTGGTTCCGGGCCTTTTTGATGGCGAGCATCGCTTTCTGATCGAGCCACTGGGCGAAGGTAAGGTGCGGTTTGAGCAGAGTGAGCGGTTCAGCGGGCTGTTAGCCAGCATGCTCCGCAGCAGTCTGGATGGCGATACCAAGCGTGGGTTTCAAGAGATGAACCGGGCGCTGAAGGCGCGGGTTGAAAGCGAGCAAGGTAAAGCGGAAGACAGACAAACCTAGCATCAAGTTGGAGCCGACGGCTTCACAGCAATCGAGCTTACCGGTGGTCCCAATGGGAGAGGAAATGGAAGCGACTAAGGTAGCGATCGTAACGGGTTCCAGTAGAGGAATTGGTGCCGAAACAGCATTACTGCTTGCGAAAAATGGCTACGCGGTATGCGTTAATTATGTATCAAATTCTGAGTCCGCCGAGCATGTTGCGAACCAAATAACGTCCAACGGCGGGCGCAGCTTAGCGGTAAGGGCCGACGTGTCGTCCGCTAGCGATGTGAAAAGGCTTTTCAAGACCGTAGACGCAGAGTTGGGCCGAGTGTCTGTGCTAGTAAATAATTCCGGAATATTGATGAGGCAATGCCGATTGGACGATATCTCCGAAGAACGCTTCCTTCAGGTGCTCAGAACCAATGTCATTGGCTGCTTTCTTTGCTCAAAAGAAGCGATAAAGCGAATGTCGATAAAACACGGAGGCCAAGGAGGCGCCATCGTCAATGTTTCTTCAGCCGCGTCCAAAACTGGCTCGCCCAATGAGTACGTCGACTATGCGGCTTCTAAAGGCGCCGTCGATACTTTAACCAAGGGCTTGGCCCTGGAGGTTGCCGAGGAAGGGATCAGAGTCAACGCGGTACGGCCGGGGCTGATTCACACCGACATGCATGCATCGGGTGGTGAGCCAAGCCGCGTACAAAGGTTAAAATCGACGATTCCATTGCAGCGCGGAGGCCATCCCGCCGAGGTTGCTGAAGCCATACTTTGGCTGGCAACTGATAAATCATCGTTTGTCACAGGTAGCTTTATTGATACTACTGGGGGCCTGTAGACCATAGGTAAACCGTGCGTGTTCGCGCTCGCGGGCGTCGTGCTGTCATACCTCAATGCCGTAGCATTTGTGGGCGCACTGGCTGGGGCTGTTCTGGAAACCGTCTTTGCCATCGCCTGCGTGGTGAAGTATCGCCGTTGGGTAAAGACCGCTTAATTAATTTCCTACTCCTTGGTAATTTTTCAAAATCCGATCCTACGCTGTTGTGCTTGTTCCTTAAAACTCATCTCATGCATTAACGCATGAAGCAGTGCTTTGGCATCGATCAGTGGTCTAAACCTCGCTCGGCGCTCCACTACAGAAAAATCACCAGGAGTTAACCACTTCATAGCCGCTAGTTCCCGTTTTAGCGCGGGCTTCATTTTCAGCCCCAATCGTCGAGCGCTTGCAGAAAATGCTCTGTAGACTTGCTGCTCACCCAGAAAGTCGAACTTGGCCTTTAAATCAAATCGACGCAGAACGGCTTGATCAAGATCGTTCATCCGATTGGTTGTGGAGATAAAAGTGCCGTCGAAGTTTTCCATTTGGGTCAGCATCTCGTTGACTATACTGACCTCCCAGCTGCGACTGGCACCACGGCGATCAGACAGAAAACTATCTACCTCATCAATCATCAAAATGGCGCTGTTCTCTGTGGCTTCCTTGAATGCATTTGCAATATTCTCCTCGCTCTGCCCTACATAAGCACCGAGTATATCCGAGGCTCTACGCAGCAGTAGCTCTTTACCCAGTTTGTGCGCTAACCAATACCCGTAAGCGGTTTTTCCCGTTCCGGGTGGTCCGTATAGGCAAATTCTCGCTTCGGGAATTTCCTTAAGCATGGGAACCATGTCTTTGAGGTTTACATCAGCTTGAAGTAAGTAAGGGTCAAAGCTCGCCTTTCCAGCCTTGTTGTCGGAGCCCCTGTGAGCGCCTGCAAGCTTGTGACCTTGAGCCCGTAACGTACTGTGCAGCAACATCTCCATTGCATTGCTCATCTCCTCGGTGTTCTTGCTTGCCTTTCCCACCACTTTGGCTGCCCGCGCAATAACGGCGGGCGTTAAGTGTTCTTGATGCGCTAATCGTTGTAATAGCTGCTTATCCAGCCCGCTTGGCGCGTATTTTTTCAGAAGTTTGAGGCGTTGTGCGGTGTTAGGCTCGTTCAATTCGATGACAATATCGAAGCGACGGATCATTGCTGGGTCCATGCAGTCTACCGAGTTGCTGATCCAAACCGCCGGAATACTGTTGTCCTCCAACATTTGGTTCATCCATGACTTAGTGATATTGCGCAATCCAAGAGCCGCCCCAGGCTTGGGTAATACCTCTTCCACTTCGTCAAACAGCAGCATGACGTTTTTACTAGAAAAAAAATACTGTGCTGAACGGTATGCGCTCAAGCGGCCGCCAGGCTGTATTTGGTCGCCGGCGCTATCCTCGGCTAGCACTTCATACATTTTACACCGGGTGGCAGCCGCTAAAAGGCCTGCTAGCTGGGTTTTTCCAGTTCCTGGAGATCCATGCAGTAAAATATTTACACCGTGGCTTCGATCTTCTATGACAGCTTTTAGGTAGGAGATAGCAACGGCCAAATATTCTTTGATATCACCATAATCCGAGAGCTTCAGCGTTGGAAGAGGTGCAATCTTAACGGTATCGTACAGGAGCTCTTCCGGCGATCCCTGGCCATTAATCAGAGCCTCCGCGACATTGTTGGAGGGCAACTCCAGCTTAACCGTCATGGGGGCAGGGCTACCTCCGAGGTAGTGCAGCCCTCTTGCTTCAATTAAGCCAGAACGCTGCAGCTTACTGTTGCATCTCAATGATTGCCTCACTGCTTCCAGCGACAAACCCAGAAGTGACGCAAGCAACTGAATCAGCGTCTTATTGTTAATTTCATCCAGTGTTTCACTGGCTAGTCGCATTTCTGGATATCCATGTAAGCAGATGACGAACTCCAGAACACGTGACTCTGCCTCACTAAAGCCCGCAATCGCACTGATCTTTCTCACGTTACTTTGCAATCGCTGCGGCACCTTCCCTCCTTGTGTCTGGCTCACCGCTGTCCATGCCCGCTGGAGCTGTTCTCTTAACTCAGCGGTATTTAGCCTAGGCCGCCCTCGACCAATGTGTGCCTCCTGTTTACAGGGAAGTATACTGTCAAGTAGGTGATCACTATCTGTCAGGGTGTCGAGTTGATTGATGCCCTTGAATGGCACGAGAAAGCCCAATATCCAATAACGAATACGGGGGTTAATGGGTTCGTATGATTGCATAAACTACCTCCAGCCTTGCTCTGACTGGACGTAGTGTGGAGCAGTTAAATGACGTAGCGTGTCGCTTAATGTTGAGGGGAGGTATAAGTAGTCTAATTATCTCGTCTACAATCAATAGCATCCAAAGCCTTCAATATATATGCAGCTATGCATACTGCTTCATCGATTGTTAAGTGGTCTTCCCATTTGCAGCGCCACCAATTCGCACCTTCCCATCTTTCTCTTTCTTTCGTTTTAAAAGCATAGTCACCAAGATTTTCTCTAAAATTATCAATTAGTGGCTGCGTATTGTCGCCCTGATGAAACCCATCAGCATAAACCCACGCCATCGCCTTAATCGTTAGTTCTTCAGTGCCGTCCAGCGTTAAAGCACAGTCATGAATTTCATTCCAACAGCTTCTTTTAAATCGCAAAACTTTAACCTTTCCGTTCCAAGTTTCATGCGTTAGATGGATATCCTCAAAGCCTGATTCTATCGTAACTTTCTTATGTATCTCGTTATAAAAATTACGTTCCATTTCTTTAAGACTTGCAATGTCCGAAAAATTTTCAGCGACAAAGTTAAACTGATCTTTATTCATATCCATGATCCCAAAATTATCTAGATGTAAAAGAAGTTCGTTTGCTAATACAGTCCATTTATTAGCGCCGAAATGCTCTGGCAGCTCACTTAGAAAGACCCTGGTATTTTTCACTAGACTTTCATAGGATAAACCTTGCCAGCCATTCGTGCTGGACTCGCCATCAATTGACAGAATTACAAATCGCTTCTGTTTTTCAGGAAACGTTTCATTTGAATAGGCTTCATATGCTTTAAATGGATTATTTTGGTGATGATATATTTTGCATTCCACCACGAGCAACAACTGCTCGAACTCAATGACTAAATCAATTCGGCCGCCATTAGTAGCGACTTCTCTCTTTACCGACACCACTGCACCAGCTTCATCGGCTTCCACCCCGATCGCATCGAGCAGTCCGCGACTGAAGCTATCACCGAGATTATGTTGTCGTGCAGGATCTAAAAAAAACGCCAATAAATCGGTGGTCGGATTCTCATAATGACCACGCATACCAACGTCAAAAAATGTCATTTCAGCAACAGGCATAAAGTAACGCCTGGCTTTGTCAATTAATAACTGCAATTCACTAATGCTTGCTTCAGTCATCTCTATAACCCTACCCGCTTAATAAAATTAGTTTTTTTGGTGCTTCCTATTCATGGCTACTCGCTATGACTTACCACAATAACACCTTAAGGCGACACAATATGTCGCTTATTTATTGCATAATGCCGTTACTGCTCTCAAGCCAAACCATTTACCGATATAGAGAAAACCATGGCCGATTCGTCTCTTCGTTTGGTGCTGTTGCTGCGACAAATTCCACGCGAGCCACAGTACATCAGCAGCAAACACCTTCAGGAAAGGCTTGCAGATGCAGGCCATGACGTAACGCTGCGCACCATACAACGAGATTTGCAAAGCATATCGTTGTACTTGCCGCTGGTACAGAATAGCCCTCAAGGCCGTGGAAAAACCGGGCTTGGCTGGGCATTTGCGCGAAGCAGTCAGAACATATCTTTGCCATTGATGGGCAGTGCGGCTGCCTTGACGCTTTCGATGGCCGTGCAACACTTGCAGGCGTTGCTACCTCCTCAGGTCTTGGAGCACCTCGAGCCGTATCACCAAGAGGCACGACAGATATTAGCAACACATAAGCAGGGAAAGTATGGAGACTGGTCCGATAAGGTACGGGTAGTATCGCAAAATATACTGCTGCCAGCACCAGTCGATAAGGACACTCTAGGGTTGATTTATCAGGCGCTGTTGGAAAGCCGCCAGTTTATCGCCGTCTATAACGACCAACCCGACCGAATCATTCATCCCTACGGCCTGGTTCAGCAAGGCACTACGCTTTACCTGATTTGTCGTTGGTACGAATACGATGATATTCGGATTACAGCGCTACAACGCTACGCCAGTGTGCAGTTACTGGATGAGCCGGTGCGGCCTTTCCCCGAGTTCTGCATTGATGATTACCTGGAGGAAGGAGCGATGTACTGGCTGCCTCCAGAGAAGCAGATGCTGGAACTTGAGTTGCGTGTTGACTCTGGCTTGGCTTGGCATTTGCGGGAGTGTCCTATATCAAGCAATCAGTGTGTAACAGAGGCGGAGGGTTTGCCGGACCACTTCTTGATTAAGGCCACACTACAAGACAGCGCCCAGTTACGCCGTTGGTTACTCAGCCAAGCACCTCAGCTGGAGATATTGCAGCCCGCAACGCTCCGAGAGTGGATGCGAGAGGTTGCGTGCAATGAGGCCAAAAAGTATCGCAGCTCGGCCAGTAGTGAAAGTGGCAAATAAGTAATGAACGAACCCCGTCGAACGTCAGTCAGCCTGGGCTGATCGACCTTGTTCGAAGGTCGGGAGCTGGCGTTACGTCTTTTCGAGTTTTCTTGCCAGTGCCAAATCTCAGGCGTACCATTGTTTGTACTGTTCAAAAAGAAGGTTATATTTGTAATACACCGAATTATCTATAGAGCCAGAGCTCAGGTTGCCATTTTGACGGTACGGCGTAGCAATCAATTGCTGCGAATGTCTGAAATTTTTGCGAACTCACCACTTCGCGGTTTAACTCAAGGGTTAGGTCAACACTGTGCCAATGAGTATAAATTAGTATGGCTGTCGTTCTTGTCCCAGGCTTCATGCTCAACTGTGAACTGTGGTCGGATATTATACCGGCTATTAGTTCTTTCGGACCATTGGTTTGTTCGAAATTCAAACGCTGGCTTATCGGTTTCTCAATGGGCGGATCCGTGACACACAAGATAGTTCGCATGGCGCCTGAGCAGGTAGTGCAACACTCAACTTCATCAAGACCTAACAATTAACTCAACGGCGACGCTGCGAACGACGCGTTAGCACGACGTTAACCCTCAAAGAGATCGAGATTGGATATTCAAATTGTCAACGAAAGCATCAATGATGCGGCGCGAATACATGAGGTTACAACAGAGGCATTCTTAAATGCTGCCCATACGGCTCATACAGAGCAGTTCATTGTTGATGCTCTTCGCCGTGCGGGAGCGCTGACGATCTCTCAGGTTGCGAAAGTTGACGGAGAGATTATTGGTCATGTCGCAATATCGCCTGTCATTTTATCAACTGGTGCAACCGACTGGTTTGGCCTCGGGCCAATTTCTGTTCTTCCTGAGTATCAAGGACGCGGTATTGGCTCGAAGCTAATAAAAAGCGCCCTCGCCGCGCTCGAAGCAATGGGCGCAGCTGGCTGCGTAGTACTGGGTGATCCTGTTTATTACGGTCGTTTCGGATTCAAGGTTGTAGATGGGCTGGTATATCCCGGTGTGCCTGCTGACTATTTTCAGGAGCTGTCGTTCTCCGGTGAAGTCCCGCAAGGGGAAGTTTCGTACCATAAGGCATTCTCAGCTCAGAGTTAACAAGACCAAGCACAGCGGCCGAATGTTTTGGGAGTAAAATTCATAAATGTTTCATACACAGAATAGGCCGAGTTTCCAGCTGGTGCTAACCCTAGAAAATCATGTCACTTGCTCGCCAGACTATCGCGCGCTATTAGCTCCCCGTTAAGCACTACCCAATTAATCGAATCATAAGCGCTGATATCAGTGAGCGGATTACTTTGCAACAACAGCAGGTTCGCGATCTTGCCCGGCTCGACGCTCCCAATTTCATTTTCCCAGCCTACGACACGAGCGTTGTTAATGGTAAGCGCTCGGAATATCTCCGGTAACGCAATACCCACTTCATGCCAGCGCTGAATTTCGAGATGGCCGTTCAAACCGGGAAACTGAGTGTAGATTGGGCCGCTGGGCGTGTCGCTGCCGAATACCAAATGCCCTTCATGCATCTGAAGTTGGCGGCTGAACTCCACGACATTGTCGATAATAGGTTCATAAACTTTATTTGCGTGGGCGTAGCGCTCTGCCGCCGACGCTCTTTTTGGAGAGCCGATGGATTTGCCAACTGTATTGGCCATGCCCTGCCCCGCGTCTGTCTGATACCAGGCTAGAAGCGCAGGGGGAATGGCGGCCTGACTATAGGGCTGGCTAAAGAACTCGGGGTTTAACAACTCCTTTTCGCCGACCAGCACCTGAATGGTTGGCTGTACGGCGATACCGGCTTTGGCAACCTGTTGCGCCAGCTTGTCGCGCTGCGTGTCGGTGAGATTTTCGGTGTGCCATAGTCCATGTACGATCATGTCCACGCCGGCCTTAAGGCCGGACTCATAAGCACTGGCAGAGTTCCCGTGAAAGAACACCGGAAGAGACTGACCCTGGGCTGCGTCCACCACTTCCCGAATAATGGCCAGGCTGGGTACGGGCAAATCGCGCATAGACCCAAAGCCCGTTTCGTAAAATACCTTTACGCAGTCAGCGTTCTGGTCCTTGGCGTTTTCGATAAGTTCGGAGGGGCTGAAGTTACCTGATGGGCCGCTATCTCGGTGGCCGTGACGATCATGAAGTAGGTGTTGAGATGCCAACGGCTTTACATCCTCAGGCATTAGCGCTACGGGATAGCCACCGGGAATTAACACGGGAAAGCAAAATTGGGCGTGAGGGGCGAGCGACTGGCTGTTCCAGTCGTCAACCAAACCCCGTGTTGAAGCCAGATCCAGCAAGGTGGTGAAGCCATAATACAAATAGCTGCGCGGTATTTGGGCCAGTGCTTGCTGATAAAGGGCTGATTCAGTATCGTTCTTCGGTATCAAGCCGGGCACACCCTCCAGGTGCACATGGCTATCGATTAGGCCTGGGATTAAATATTGCTGCTGACCCTGAAGAACCTTGTCCGCCGGATACTCCTCGTCGCCAATGGCGCGGATTCGCCCGTCTTTGATCAGCACGTTTAGCGTCGATGCGCTGACCTCCGCCTCGGCGGATATCACATAAACGTTGCGAATAAGCAGGTTATCGGGTTTGCTGACCGTTGTGGTTGTATCGGCAGCCAACATCGGGCTGATTGTCAGTAGAAGCCCTACGCGACAAAACAGTTGGCAGGTGTGTTTTAGTACGCCTTGCATGGATGCGTCCTCGTGAGTACTGGGAGGACAGATCTTCGGCAGTTGCCGCCGTGCATTGCGACCTCAAACGCGATCGAGGACCTGATTGCGATAAAAATCCGGATCGTAATAGTGCCCCTACTTAGCCAACTTTATTTTATGTCTGCCATTCTGTGTGCGTTAGCAGCGGCTGGCTTGCTGTTGTCGCCTGGCCCGCGCGCGAACTCAACCCGATTGCTTGGCCTCAATTACTCACTGTACAGCCTTCAGCAGATTCTGGCGGTGGCAATTTTGTCGCGCTCCTGGGAGCCTGCCATAGTGCTCAGGCCGAGTACCGCCTTGGTTTTGGGGCCGATGCTGTATTTTTATTACCTGAGTTTAACCCGCGTGAATAATCGCTTTTCACGCCGGGATTTACTGCACTTTTTACCTTCCCTGGTTTTGTTGCTGGCGTTTTTGTTTGATCTCAGCCTGGTTCGCTGGACAGATGCCGCGATTGTTGCGAGTTTTTCCGGGTACTTTCTCGTTATTGTCCGGCTGCTGTTGTCTGGCGTTTCTGGTCTGGCGCATTTGGCTCCATACGCCAAAGTCGCCTACCGCTGGTTACTGTTACTCGCCGGCACGATGTTGGTTAACCTAATGGTAGAAATAGGCGCATGGATTGAAATCGGTACCAACAAACCAACGTACGAGTCCTGGACAATATTCATGGGCGCTCTGGTATTTTTGATTTTCAACATGTTGGCTCTGACGTTGGCTTTAACGCGAGCCCCATTGGTTGAGTGGATGCACGCGCTATATTTACCACGGGCGAACCCTTTGGGCGACGAACAGGCAGAGCACGTGTTTGCACGTTGGCAAGCGTTGGTAAAAGAAAGGGAGCTTCACAAACGCGAGGGTGGCGTGACGCTCGAGCAGGCAGCACGGATGATGGGAATCCCTTCCAGGCAGATTTCTACTGCCATCAATCGGGTTTATGGTGGCAGCTTTTCCCAGTATCTCAATGACTGCCGGGTCCAAGAGGCGCAGCGCTTATTAATTGAACAGCCGGACTTGCCCATTACCCAGTTGATGCTTGACGCTGGGTTCACGACAAAATCCAACTTTCATAAAGAGTTTCGACGGATCACCGGGTTACCGCCGGGTGAATATCGAAAACAAGCGTTAGAGCCCCGGTTTGCCCGCGATTAGTAAACGTTTTAACCCCTACTAATAGAACCAGTCATGCCCAACCCAGAAACGAAACTGAATGGGCTCACCGTAAGACCGAAACTTTGCGCTCATTTAAACCTCTAACAGGTTTAATCTTTTACAATTCAGGAGTACAAAATGGCCGGTGGCTGGACCCGTGATGGCGCCGTTCAAGATCAAATCGACGCAAGTATTGATGACGCCGTACAAGAAGCGCGCA
>Ga0209487_1001422_pt1 | contig 20236 bp, 21 predicted proteins | sample Poulit2012_FD_187524 | JGI IMG/M metagenome (GOLD analysis project Ga0209487, IMG submission 187524) | Agricultural soil microbial communities from Georgia to study Nitrogen management - Poultry litter 2012 (SPAdes) (version 2) | ecosystem: Environmental > Terrestrial > Soil > Agricultural land...
ATATTCTCAGTAACATCAACTACTCTCTTATCGACACTTACATTAATCTCATTGATGATTTCAACTTTATCATCTTGTTGCTGTTCTGATAAAATTACTCCAAAATTTGGACCACAACAACCTGCTCCCTCAAAAGTAAAACGTAAATTTGTTTCTCCATTTTCCTTCATCATTTTTTTAATATAAGTCTTTGCTCTCTCGGTTATAATCATCAAAAAATCGCCTCTTTATCTACTGTTAACTCTTTTATCATCTCATATCCAACAGGGTTTTCAATTTTCCAAGGGATAACTACGTAATGATTTTCTGAATGTTTTTCCACTTCTTTAATCCAATCAACTTCGGAAACGGAACGTCCATGTAGGATTGGATCAACAGTATGAGTAGCATATAAGCTCTGATTAATAATCCACCATTTTGGCGAAATATCTGCCCGTTTTAAATCATCTTGCAAGCGACTTGCTTCATGAACAGGCGTTGCTTCTGCTAGCGTGACAATGACCACTGTTGTTTCTTTTGGATTTTTCAATCTTGGTAGTAGTTGTTGAACTGCTACTGGGATCTCACCTGTTGCCCTTTCCATCTCTTTATGATAAGCATGAGTAGCGTCTAACAACAACAGCGTATGTCCTGTCGGTGCCGTGTCAATGACGATAATTTCGTCATTGGCTTTTTCAACAATGTCAGCGAATGCGCGGAATACTGCAATTTCTTCAGTACAAGGTGAACGAAGATCTTCTTCTAAATAAGCGAGTCCTTCTTTATCTAATTCGTGTTTAGACGCATTAATCACTTCTTGTTGATATTTTTCCACCTCGACTTTAGGGTCAATTCGACTTACTGAAATATTGCCAGTTTCATGATTTAACACTTCATTGATATGGGCAGCTGGGTCTGTTGTTGTTAAATGGACTTTCTCACCACGTTCTGACAAGCCTATCGCAATCGCTGCTGCCGATGTCGTTTTTCCAACGCCCCCTTTACCCATTGTGAAAATAATACGTTGTTTACTTTCATACAAGTCATCAATTAACCGTTGTAAATGTGGTGTCTCCGTAACAGCATATACCTGTTGATTCTCGTTTACTGAAAATGTTTCGTCGAAAAGATGTTTCATATTTTCAATTCCGTCAATGTTAAATGGTGCTAATTGTGTGACGTATGTTGAAATGTTTTTTAACTCGCCTGGTATTGATGAAAGTGCTTGTTGTTGTCGATTGTAAAAGGTTACTGAAGTTTTATCATCTTGAATATAGTTTTGCATAATGCCGTTAATTAACAATAGTTGATTTTCAATCCCAATATCTCCGAGTTCTTTTGAAGCCTTGACAGCTTCGACTAAAGGAGATGTTTCTGGACGTGTAACTAAAATTAATGTTGTATGATTTGGATCTGCAAGCGTTTGAACCGCTTTTTTGTACATTTCTTTTTTGTCTTCTAAGCCAGCTAAAGGACCTAAACAAGATGCTCCGTGTGTATTCTCGTCTAAAAAGCCACTCCAAGCAGTAGGCAGTTGCAATAGACGAAGCGTATGTCCAGTTGGTGCTGTATCGAAAATAACATGGTCGTACGTTTTACTAATTTCTTTGTCTGTTAGAAGAGAAGAAAACTCATCAAAAGCAGAGATTTCTACAGTACAAGCACCTGAAAGCTGTTCTTCCATTTGGTTAATAACAGCTTCAGGAAGTTTATTTCGATAGGGTCCAACGACATTTTCTTTATATTCTTTTGCAGAAATTTCCGGGTCAATATTTGCAACAAAAAGATTCTCTAATTGATCAACAGCCATAGGTTTATTTGTTAGTTCTACGTTAAAGACATCTTGTAAGTTTGAAGCCGGGTCCGTGCTAACAAGTAATACCCTTTTCCCTTCTTCTGCCAAGGAAACAGCAGTTGCACAAGCTGTGGATGTTTTCCCAACGCCTCCTTTACCTGTAAAAAACAAGAAAGGAGTTAAGTTTAATTTATTTGGATGGAAAAAAGCGTTCATTTTCATTCCCTCTTTCTGTTTATAATTGAATTCGACGTTTTGCAATAAGTGATTGTTTTGTTAATCCCGTCAGTTCTTGTAATTCTTCATTTGTTAAAAAACCTTTTATTTTTTTAATTTCTCCATCTACTACGGTTACCGGTAAAACATCTGGACCTTTTTCACTTAATAGCTGACTAATTATAGTTGATTGAGCAAAAGCCTGTGGTTCATTCGCTAAATTATACCGCGTAATATCATAACCTTTCGCTTTTAGGTTTTCCGTAACAGCAGCCATGCGTATTAACTCAGGGTCAACACTTGGGCCACAGACACCAGTGGAACAACACATTGCTGGATCAAAAATTTCAATTTTCGTCATAATAATAAGCACTCCTCTTATTTTTTTGAAACAAGTCATATAAACAGTTGCTTATATAACTGTTTGCTTATATAATATTCCTATAGATTATTAATGTCAATTAGTTCTGTTGACATTAATCAATTTGACACATTTATTGATATTAATACTTAGTTATGTAAAAGGTGGTGAATTTTATGTTAACTTATTCGGATGCTGAGCAAATTTTAAAAGCAATTGGCGAAGAAACAAGATTAAAAATCATTTCCTATTTGACGATTGATTCTTTCTGTGTTTGTGAATTGGTGGAGCTTCTTCAAATGAGTCAACCATCCATCAGTCAGCATTTAAGGAGATTAAGACAGGCGGAAATCATTTTGGAAGAGAGAAGAGGAAAATGGATTTTCTACTCTCTAAATAAAGAGCATGAATTATATACATTAGTTCTTCATTTGACGAGCATGCTACCGTCAAAGAAGGCGAATATTCAATCATTAGTTGTTGAAGGAAAAAGAGTCCTTTGCGATTAATCTGTGATGAAATAGAGAGGAGCTTTATTTTGCTTTTTTGGGCTATTTTAATTTTTTTAGTAACACTCATTTTAGTTATTTGGCAACCTAAAGGATTGTCTATTGGATGGTCTGCAATTGGTGGAGCTATTCTTGCTTTAATAGTAGGAGTAGTTGGATTTAGTGATGTTATTGCTGTAACAGAAATTGTATGGAACGCAACATTGGCATTTATTGCTATCATTCTTATTTCTTTAATACTTGATGAAATAGGATTGTTTGAATGGGCAGCACTTCATATGGCACGTATTGCAAAAGGCAATGGAATAAAGATGTTTATCTATATAAGTATTTTAGGCGCAATCGTGGCTGCGCTATTTGCAAATGATGGTGCAGCGTTAATACTTACACCAATTGTACTCGCAATGGTTCGTAATTTAAATTTCAAAGAAAAAATGATTTTTCCATTTATTATGGCGAGTGGATTTATTGCTGACACAACATCCCTGCCATTTGTAGTAAGTAACTTGGTTAATATCGTTTCAGCAGATTTTTTCGGTATTGGTTTTGTAGAGTATGCATCTCGAATGATTATTCCAAATATTTTTTCTTTGGCAACAACAATTACTGTATTATTAATTTATTTTCGAAAAAGTATTCCGAGATCGTATGATGTATCTAAATTAAGTGAACCTAAAGATGCCATAAGGGATCACAAAATGTTTCGTTTATCATGGTATGTTCTTGGATTATTGGTTGTTGGTTACTTTGTAAGTGAGTTCATTAATCTTCCTGTTTCCATTGTTGCAGGTGTTATAGCGATATTCTTTATCCTCATGGCAAAAAATAGTAAAGCAGTGGATACAAAAACAGTTATTAAAGGAGCGCCGTGGGCTATCGTATTTTTCTCAATCGGAATGTATGTGGTAGTATATGGACTCGGAAATGCAGGACTTACAGATGCATTGGCTACTGTTATTCAAGCGACAGCAGAACAGGGCTTATTCATCACTACAATTGCAATGGGCTTTATCGCCGCATTTTTATCATCGATTATGAACAATATGCCGACGGTTATGATTGATGCCTTGGCTATTTCTGAGACTGACACATCTGGTGCCATTCGTGAAGCACTCATTTATGCTAATGTGGTTGGGTCAGACTTAGGACCCAAAATAACACCAATCGGTTCTCTTGCCACTTTAGTATGGCTCCATGTTCTATCTCAAAAAGGAGTAAAAATTTCATGGGGAACCTATTTTAAAACGGGAATTGTTATAACAATTCCAATCCTATTCATTACATTATTAGGTCTTTATTTAACACTTACTATATTTTAAGGGAGAATGATCATGTCGAAAAAAACACTTTACTTTTTATGCACAGGAAATTCTTGTAGAAGTCAAATGGCAGAGGGCTTTGGAAAAAAATATCTTAGTGATGAATATGATGTTTATTCAGCAGGGATTGAAGCACATGGTCTAAATCCTAATGCTGTCAAAGTAATGAAGGAAGTTGATGTAGATATATCTACTCAAACTTCCGATATCATTGATCGAGATATTTTAAACAAAGCAGATCTTGTAATTACATTATGTGGTGATGCTAAAGATAGTTGTCCAACGACACCACCACATGTTACAAGATGGCATTGGGGATTCGATGATCCAGCAAAAGGAGAAGGTACAGAGAAGGAAAAATGGACTGTTTTTCAGAGAGTAAGAGATGAGATTGAACAAAGAATCCAAAAGTTTGCAGAAGAAGGTAAGTAAGAAGTCGCCGAAGGGAGAAATAAACCCTTCGGCGTTTATTGATTAACAATCTTTCTATTCTTTAGCATTAATAATATCTGAGTGATTATTGCTAGAATAGGTAATTCTAATAACGGTCCTATAATTAAAGTTAAAGCGATTAATGGCTCCCCTGGAAAGGCCGTCATGGCAATAGCCAAAGCAATTGGGGAGTTTCTTGCTAAAGTAGTCATGCTAAAACTTATCTTGATAATTGAACTTCATCAGACCGCCAACCTTTTGACTGATAAAAAGGTTTATTATAAAGAATAAAAGAATGGGAACAGTTATGATCCATAGTAACGCTAAATTGTCTATAAGTATTTGTCCTTGCGCGGCAAACATAGCTACAATTGCAAGGCTTAGGAAGATAATTGGTAACGCTCCTATATTAGAATATAATTTTTCTTCAAACTGTTGATTCCTTTTTACAAGCAATTTTGTTAGAAAAGCTAATCCTAATGGAATAAACAACACAATTAGGACACTTTCTATAAGATCTGAGAGGTGAATAACACCTGTTGTTCCACCAAAAATAAGAAGATAAATTGGTAGCAATACAATTTGCAATACAAGATTTAAAGGTAAGATAGCAGCCGATAAAGCGACATTTCCTTTTGCTATTCCTGTAAAAATTAAATACCAATCTGTACATGGAGTAACCATCAACATAATAAACCGATCCATAATGCAGGGTTATCTGATAAAAACAGGATTGCCAGTATCCATGCTAATATAGGAGTCCAAATAAAATTCATAATGATTGTCGAAGAAGTAAACCGTAAATTTTTAAAGGATGTTTTTATATCTTCGATAGGAATTTGTAAAAAAGTAATATAAAGCATGATGACCAATAGTGGTACAATAAAAATCTCAGCACTTCCTCTAACTATTTCAAATTGTCCTATGCCGATCCCTATTGTTACCGAAATAAAAATGATGAATGAATATAACTTTTCAATTAAACTCATGATTTTCCTATCATACCCTTTAGATTTTTCTATTGTTTTTATTTTATCACAGTTCCTACATTAAGATGCATGATAGCAAAAAAACATTTATAGACAAGCATAATATACCGTCTAATTTTTTAAACGGTGTATTATATGCTTTTAATGGAAATAGATCAGTATTTTATTCGGTTTTAGAGGAGCAATTTGAAGTTTCAGTTTTAGTCGTTTTGTCTTTGTTTTGTATCTTATCATTGTTTTCTTCAACTTCCTCAAATTCAACAGAACAGCAATCTTTATTTGGAGAGAATATTTTTTTAAATAATGATTTTTTTGTCATGGATCACACCTCCTTAAAAAATGAAATAAAGAATGTACCCTGTAACAGTAGCACCAAGAAAAATTGCAATAAGAAATGCCATCAATAAACGTGGTTTAAAAAGTTTATTTAATAATAAAACTTCGGGAAGACTTGCTCCTGCACCTCCAATGATAAGTGCAATAACAGCCCCCATGCTCATCCCTTTACTTACTAATGCTTCCGATATTGGAATCATCGTTTCAACCCGGATGTACATTGGTATTCCTACTATAGCTGCAATTGGAATAGCGAATGGATGTTTATCTCCAGCAATGGATGTAATAAATTCTGCTGGAACGAAATCATGAATGATTGCTCCGATGAGTACCCCTATGACCAAGTAAGGCAATACTGGATAGAAAAAATTCCAAGCATCCTTTAAAGCAATGATCCACTTTGGATTGTTTTGACTTTCTTCATTTTGAGAGCTTCGTATACGCACATTTCTTAAATGTGTTTCTAAGTTTAATGCATTAAATATTACGCCTGCTAACAATGCGAAAATAAACATGGCTATAACATAAAAAGCTGTTAACTTAATACCTAATAGTTTCCATAACAAAATTACAATTACTGGATTTAATAAAGGTGATGCAATTAAAAATGAAATGGATGGTCCAAAAGGCGCTCCAGAACTTAATAATCCAGCCAATATAGGAATAGTCGAGCATGAACAAAATGGAGTGAGTGCGCCCAATAAAGTACCAGAGATGTAACTCGTAGCTTTATTACCTCTTTGTAAAATATTCTTTATCTTTTCTTCTGTAACAACTTGTTGTAACAAGCTAACAAGAAAACTAATAACAATAAATAAGGCGGTTAATTCCAGAAATAAAACCATAAAGTTCTTTAGAAGTTCTAACAATTGGTATTCCCTCTTTCTTACATCAAAAAAAATTGATATGTGATACAAAAAAATTATTCGTTGCTAGGATAAAATTTACAGCAAAGATCTTCTGATAACACTTTTTTAAGTTTTTTAGGTTTTGCAGAATAGTAATTCCATTTTCCTTCATTTTCTACTGAAATAAAGCCTACATCCAATAGGATTTTAAGATGATAAGATAATCTTGATTGACTAAGGTTTAATAATTCACTTAAATCACACACACAAGTTCTACCATTTTCAGTTAATATTTGAAGAATAAAAAGCCTATTTTCATCTGATAAAGCTTTAAAAAATTTTTTATACTTTAATAAATCTATACTTATAGTATTTTGTAAACTCATTTTCTTCTCCTTAAATCAAATATTTTTGATGCATTTGTATAACATACTACATTGTGAGTAAAAAAGTGTCAATTGTTAGCTTTTATTTCTTTAAAATAACGTATTAATAAACAATTGTTTTCAAATATTATAGTTCTCATTTAAAAACTCTAAATGGATGTTTATTGTTTGTATTTACCTATATTGTACACTTGCTAGGATATTGACGTTTTATACTGATACAAATTCATTGTTTTCCAATAGGATAGTTCTTATAGCCATATTCATAGGGCGAGAACTGTACCACTAATATACTTATTATTTAATCGCAGAAATCGGGCGCGATTATTGAAGCATAAAAGTCTGATTCCTTTTCAAGAAAAGGAATCAGACTTATCACATTGGTTGATATGTGCAGCAGCAACAAAGTGGCACGTCTTTTGATAGTTCCCTTATAAAAATGACAGAGGTAATCAATTCCTATGGCTGTAATTAAGGACCTTATATTTATTTTATTTCTTCAGTATTTTCGTATCGACTATCCAAGAAGTCGACGATATGGATAATATATCCTTCGAGAGTTTGAGGGCTTCGTACGCATGAACCCCACTCTGGAAGGCCGTGATGACAAAGGATACAGTGTGATATTTGATGAATATCTTTTAGGGAAATATCAATTTTTTCTGATTCTATAATTTTATTTAGAATCAGAAAACCATAAGGAATATGACCTACCATAACACCTAATTCGTCCATGGTTATTCCAGTTTGTTTTCGATCATTTATAATAGAATTACTAGCAGTAGGGAATAAAAACTCAAATTCCTCATAAGTTTGACCAGCATGATCATACTCTAACAATTTCCCGATGTCATGAAAAAGAATACTTGTGATAATAATATTATAATTAGGTGCATCCTCCTTAAATTGGGTCATCCCTTGAAACATTGTATATAGATGGTCAATGGTGTCTTTCCATACTAAATTGTTATTGCTTTCTGACTGAAACTGATTCCATAATTCATTTTTATAAGCCTTCTCTACCACGCTGATTAACTTTATAACTGCTTGAAAATGATTTTCTTCAAATTTTAGGATGAATCTAGCAAATCTCATTAACCCTACGGTATGTTTCAACAAGCCACCTAAATAGTTGTGGTGAAATCCTTTGGCAGCTGGACTAACTCTAAATTGAGACCAAAAACGATCCATTGCAGCAAGTGAGATTTCCTTAAAAGGTGACTCTAATTCATCAAGATATGCGAAGAGTTCGACTGTTAATGCTGATAAACTTTGCTGTGTATAAGGGAGTAGGGAAAAAGGATTGATATCTTCTTTGTAAGGAGTTAATTTTGTAATTGTTATTGACTTTCGTCTATTAAACTCACTAACAGTTCCTTCTATCTCGAAAATGGAGAATTCCTCGAGAAGAGGTTTATATCTTTCCACTTCGCCTTGATTATCCCATATAACAGCATTAATAATACCTAAATTATTACTGAAATTTATTCTTAAAAATTGTTTGTTATGTTTGGTTAGATGGACTTTAAAGTCGTTAAGAAGCAGTCGGACAGACACATTGCTTCCTTTTTCCACGTCTTGTATATTAAAAAACTCCTCACCAGATGGTAGTTTTGGTGGTGGGTATTCGGTAAGAATCTTATCTTCAGCAGAATCGCTGATATTATGTTTAATAGGTATGAAATCATAAAAATACGAATTTCCAACCATATTCTTCACTCCTAGTTATTATTGGGATAGCCCATATTGGATTTATAATGTTTCTATACTATGTCAAAAGGTTATATAGTAATCTTTAGTTTTGTGAGAATGAAATAGTAGATACAAATAAAGAGAATCTAAAGATGGACAGTCTATTAAAATACTATCACTTGAGTATAAAAAAAACAAAATAAGCAACAAATGGTTAGTTATCACAAGAATTAAGGAAATAACGGTATTCCATTCCTTGTATTTTATTTCCAGAATTACTTCACTTTTGGGATACGGACAATAGATTCGATTCACTTTAAGAAAATTAGCAAGACAACAAATATCTATACGATTATTAGTCACTTTATTAGTAATACAGTACTATGATATGCTTACATTGAAAATTAAACTGTTTTAGTGCAATACTTATTGCTTTATAAGAGCAATGCTTTAAGGAGGGATATTATTGTATTTACAAGAAGTCAAGTTATATAATTGGAGAAAATTTAAGGCAACTGAAGATGGAAATCCCGGACTTGTTGTTCATTTTAAAAAAGGATTGAATCTCCTAATTGGTGAAAATGATTCGGGAAAAACAGCGATAATTGACGCAATTCGAATGGTTTTGGGTACAAATAGTAGAATGACAGATTGGATTACAGATGAGGATTTTTCTGAGGGAACAGAGAATTTAGAAATAGAGTGTGTATTTAGTGATTTATCTGAACAAGAAGAGGCATACTTTTTAGAATGGTTAACTACCGAGGGAAAACAAGTTGAAAAAACCTCCCTTCGTGTAGTATTAAGAGCTAATAAATACATAGATGTCAATCAAATTGAAAAAATTAATAAGGAAATCGTAGCCGGTCCTTTAAATCATGAACAGGGTATGCATTCAATTGCGCAGGAATATTTACGGGTAACGTATTTGAAGCCATTACGCGATGCTGAAAATGAATTAAGACCTGGATATAGGTCACGTGTTGCTAAAGTAATTGAAGGGCTAGAAGCTTTCCGAAGTGAAGAGAAGAAAAATGAGGTGATTAAAGGTTTTGAAAGTGCATTCAGCGCTTTGGATCAGGAATTAAAAGAACCTGTCTTAGATAAAATAGATGGACATTTAAGCATGTTTTTATCAAAAACGGATTCTAAAAAAGCACAGGTTCAAAATAAATCACTTACTTTTCAAGAAGTATTACGGCGTTTAGAACTTAATTATAATGATATTAAAAGTGGTTTGGGAAGTACAAATATATTGTTTATGTCATTAGAGTTAATTGCATTAAGAGAACAAGAGATTGGGGCGCAATTGACATTAATTGAGGAAATTGAAGCGCATTTACATCCACAGGCTCAATTACGTGTCATTAAATCCTTTGAAACATATTTAGCAGAAAACCCTTCCTTTAACGCTCAATATATACTTACAACGCATAGTCCATCATTAGCATCATCTGTAAAGATGGAAAATTTGATTTTAATATATAACGACAATGCTTATCCTATGAGTGAAGAATATACAAAGCTTGAAAAGGATGATTACAAGTTTTTAGATCGCTTTTTGGATGCTACAAAAGCAAATTTGTTTTTTGCAAAAGGGGTAATCCTTGTCGAAGGGTTTGCAGAAAATATTTTAGTACCAGCTATAGCAGAAGCGATTGGGCGCCCATTACATCAATATGGAGTGTCTGTAGTAAATGTACAAGGAACACGATTCAATCGATATATTCCAATCTTTTTAAGGAAAGAAGAGTTAATGAATTTTCCCGTATCCGTAATAACAGATATGGATATTTCGCCTAAAAGTCACTATATACATAAGTCAGAGGAATCAGAGGAATTTTATTCACAAATTAACAAACCACAAACAATTCAAGAAATCAAAAATGAAATTAACAGTGATTGGACCAATGAACAAGCAAAAGAGCATTTTAAAGTTTGGGAATATACTGAGGAACAAATTGGATTAATTAGTAGTGATGTTGAAAAAGAAAAGACAAAAGAGTACCAAGATGGTGAGGAAGAAGTTAAAGTATTTTTAGCATCTCCTTGGACTCTAGAGCATTCTATTGCTAAAAGCATGTTAAGAGAGGAATTTGAGAAAGTTATTGTACAACTTAGGGAATATAAAAACGAGAAAACATCAAATGATAAGATGAAAGAGTGGAGGAACATTGAAGACGTCCATGAACGGGCAACGGAAACATATCAATTTGTGAAAAAAAACTCAATTTCAAAAGCTATGATCGCTCAACAACTAGCTGAAAAAGTCTTGAAATTTACAGATGATGAAGCAAGTAAACTAATAATTGATTATGAACTAAAATACATAATTGATGCAATTAAGCATGTGACTGGTGGTGAGTCAAATGCAGACACTTAAAATATCGTATGATGTTTTTTCGGAAGAATGGTATAAAAAAGTAGAGGAATTTGTTTTAGGAGAATTTAGATTCAATGAAGAGCAGAAAAAGTTTATTCATTTTTTAGACTCCTCGGTAATTGAAGCTGGCCCTGGTTCCGGAAAAACCACCGCTCTTGCTGCAAAGGTTGCACTCCTACTAAAAAAAATAGATGAAGAAGGTAGTTTAGAGGGTGTTTGTGTTATTACTCACACTAATGCTGCGGTAGATGAGATCCTTAGAGTATTGAAAAAATTGGGATATAAAGACATCCCTCACCCACACTTCATAGGAACTATACATGAGTTTTTTAATAAATATGGAATGTATCCTTTTCTAAAAGGAGCAAATAAAAATTTAGTTGATATATACTTTGCTGAGGAAACAATTCTCAAAAACTACTTTAGGAATGAACTTGCAAAAAAACATCATTGGTTTAGATCAAAGGAATCAAGTTTTATACGAAATTCGAATAATTTAATAAAAAGATTAATAAACTCTCATTTATATTTTGATGAATCTGGGAAATTAAATGCAGAAACATATCAAAGTGGAGCTTTTGAAAATTATAAGAATGACTATTTAGTTTCCAAACAAGAAAGTTGGGAAAATGGTCTTTTTCATGTCAATGACACGTTTAGCTTGGCACAAAAACACTTTAATTTTGCTAGTGTACGAAGGAGACTTCAAGGGCGTTTCAAATATTTATTAATGGACGAATATCAGGATGTCTCCCCACTAGCTTTACAACTGCTTAAAAAGATATTTTTAGTGGATGGAAATATGTTCCAGATGATAGGTGATAGCAATCAACATATTGCCTATAGTAATCCAGAGGTTTCTACCAAAGGTTTTAAAACATATTTCTTAAATCAAACAAATCGTTTTGGTGATAGTATTGCTTCTGTATTAAATAAAATGTTTCAAGATAATTTAAAACCAACAGATCCAAAAAAGTCGTTACAACCAATTTTACTTTTGTACAGTGATGCCAAAAGATTACCTGATTGCTTTATGTTAATATTAAAACAAAAAAATATATCGATGGCAAATGAACAAGCTGCTATTTTAGTCTCAGCCAGATACCATGCTCAACTATTGGGTGGAATGATTAATAAAACTAATAATCTTAACTTAAATTCTTTTTTCCAAAAGGCTAAGAATGAAATCTATCGATTATTAGCAGAGAAAACAAATCTTCATATCCAATCAATAAAAAAGGGTTTACAAAAAGAGTATGCGAGCTATGAGTTGGGAATCAACAAAGCGCTAATCGAATATTATAGGGGTACTGCCAAGTATACTGTGATAAGGGACTCGATTAACTTATTTTTAAACACTTTTGAATCAAACTCCAAAATAAATGTTACCAACAGTTTATTTAGGAAACTGGAAGAGTTAAAGAAAGTTAAAAATAATGGTCCACAAAAAACTTCTTATGTAAATTCATTAAAAACGATACATGACCTTAAAGGGCAAACTTTACGAGCTAATATGGTGTATCTTGAAAAGGGATCCCGGGAAGAGTACAGTTTTTTAAAAAGCTACACCTCTGTCCTAGAACCTCCTGGGTATTATAATGACATAAATAAAAGGGTGGTATTTGTGGGAATGAGTCGCGCTACTACTTTATTAACTGTAGCATTGCATTTGGATACATACGATAGTTTGACTGAAGAGGCGCGAATGAAATTGAAGGAAGATTTTATAATTCAAAGGGAGAGTAAAATTTTAAAAAAAGTATCTGAGTAAGTCCACTTGAATCTCCCTCACTTCTACCAAAGCTAGTATTGAAAAAATATGAAAGCAAATTATGGCTACAATCGATAAAATTGCAACATTAAAAATGATTTTAAAAAGCGATAATCCTAATTCAGAGGTTGTTCAAGATTTATAGAAGATATAGTAGTCCATATGTATTGATTACAGAGGAATTAAACACACAACAAATGAGTGGGAGCGATAAAAGAATAGTGAGTTGTTTGTTGGTATGATTACGTCGAGGGAGTAAGTCAACGTGTTGACCTTTTACAACTGAATGACAGAAAAAGTACTAGTAAATGACAGTGAATTAGCACCTCGTATCTTTTATATGATTAAAGTTAAGTGTCATATTTAAATTATAAATGTTATGATTTTTGTGTTAATTTGAATGATTTTCAATAAAGACGGTCTTCTACAAACGTGCTAGATCATTAAATAGTATCAAGGAAAAATATTAATTTTGACAGACGTAAAAATGTGTTTCTCTAAATCTAAAAGGAATGGTTGTTTATGAGTATATTTTTAAAATTAAATGGAATACGTCCAAATAATGAAATAGGAAAAAAGCAGAAAATATATTCTGTTTTATTTTCTTGTATTTTTGGTTTTGCTTCTGGTCTTATTGCTAAAATACTCGATTCGCCTTTAATTCCTAACGAACTTTCATTCTTGGGGTTAATTGGAAGTAACTTGGGTGTATGGATATTTATCCTTTCCCTGGTAGCTGTATATTCATACACGCCTAAATTAGCTGCAACACGTGTTTTTGTTTTTCTTATTTCAATGTTATTTTCGTATTACATATATACGGCTTTAATTCTTAACCTTTTTCCACTAAAGTATATTGTTTTTTGGTTCTTTGCTGCATTACTTTCAATAATTCCAGCCTACATTATGTGGTTTTCTCGTGCTGACCACATTATTTCTAGTATTATTACGGCATTGCCAATCTCTGCAATTGCATTTGAAGGATATAAAATTTATCTTTCCACAGCTGAATTTTATGAAAGGTATGCTAACGTGGAAAATGTTCTTGTAAGTGATGGAGAATACTTTTATATGTTTGGCACTGAAATAGCATACGCTTTAATGATAATTATAATTTTGCTTCTTGTACCGAAAAGAAAAAAGCAATGTTTATATATTATTCCATTTTCCGTCGTTGGATTTTTTGCATTAGTGACAGTATTATCTTGATTATTAGGATATGTAATGTTCAAGAATCGGGTGCAATTCTTGAACAAGGATTTATGCCTGGTAAGTAAAAGGGCCATTTTATTGATTATTAGTAGGGTAAATTAATGTATTAAGAAAGGCGAGATGAAAATGTGAGTGTACAATCAATTTAGAGTTGAGTTGTATGTAAAACACATAGTGGAACCCTTTGAAACTTTATCAAGATATTATTGTACTGGAATTGGGATTCTTTTCTTATTGTTAAGTAGCTCATTTTTATTATGAAAATTAATTATTGGTAAGTACATCTTAATCTTGCAAGAAAATCTAGCAAGATTAGTAAAGAAATCACCTCAAATAAAAAGTACACTTATTATGAGGTGATTCAATATGTATGTAAAAGTTATTAGAAAAAATAAAAATGTATTATTTTACTTATTAGGAGCTGGGACTTCTAGTTTGGGGAATGTTATATCCGGGTTAGCCTTCCTGTTTTTAGCTTATCAGATGACAGAATCAAGTGTTCATACAACTGGCGTTGCAATCTCACAAGTAGTCCCTTATCTGTTATTTGGATTAATTGGGGGAGTAATTGCAGACTGGGTAGATAAAAAAAGACTATTGATAATGATCGACTTGATAAGAGTACCACTGGTATTATCACTAGTGCTATTTCATCAACTAGGATTGCTGAACTATTGGCATTTAATAGTAGTGAGCTTTCTTATTCAGTGCCTAGGCTGTTTTTTTAATCCTGCCCATAGGGCTATATTACCCATTATTACAAAGGAAGAGGAAAGATCTTCAGTTAACAGTTTGCTTGACACAGTTACAAGGGGCATGACTGTATTAGGGCCGGTTGTTAGTATAGGTTTAATGAATACCGTTAACGTTATACATTTTTTTACTTTCGATGCACTCACATACCTTATAAGTGCGATTCTTGTTTATAAAATCCAATTTACAAAAGAAAATATAACAAATGAAATTTTAAACCAAAGAAAAATAAGGGATATATTTATCTCAATAAAGGATTTTTCAATTTGGGTAAAAAAACACACGACAATTCGAACCCTGTTTATAGTTACAGTAATCATTGTGTTTTTCAATACGTGGGTATGGCAAGTCGGTTTATTATTACAACTAATAGAAACAACTCCAAATGGTGAGGAATTATATAGTTTACTTTTGGGATGGTATGGTGCAGCTGTTATTGCAGTTAACTTACTTATCCCATTAATTTGGAAAGAGTTAAGTGTGAAAATTTATTTGTTTGGTTCATTAATTTGGGGTATAGGCATTCTTCTATTAGGATTTTCGTATACCATCCCTATGTATTTTATAGGGATATTAATTGCTGCAATAGGCTTACCTATATCTGGCTTAGCAAGAGTATATTTGTTGCAAAAATACCTTCCAACGGAAAAATTAGGCAGGGGTTTTAGTTTTAATGCATTTCTACTATATTTGTCAAATGCTATTTCTCTTGGTGTGTTCGGATTCATCTCGTCATTCTTGTCTACAAGAATGTTGTTCACCATATGCGGAGTGATGATGGTCACTTGTTCAATCGCTTATTTATTAACCATCTCCCGAAAAGCACCGGGAGTAATACCATATAATCGCTTAAATAATTGATTATAAACAGTAGCAGAGGAAAAACCACAGTCCATTGCAATGTTCAATATAGTTTTATTTGCCTTTTTAAGCATTTCCTGACTTCTGACGACTCGGTAAGTTTGTAACCAAGAGTACGGGGAAATACCTACGATGTCTTTAAAGGCATGAGCAAATTGATATTTACTTAATCCCGCTATTTTTGCCATTTCATCCAAGGTCCAAGAATGCTGATAATCTTCTTTTAAAGCTAGTATTGTTTTATTAATTTGTGGATTTATTGTTTTATTGGTATTGAAATTTATATCCTGTGAATGAGTTCCAACAGCACTTTTTAGTAACATCAAAGCTAATTGAGTAAAACTGTGTTCCAAAAATATTTCTATGGATCTTATGTCATCCTTTTCAAGTTGTACGAAATCCAATACGAACCTAACCCAATTGGATATTTGAGAGTTCTTCTGAATAGTTGTAGCAAACTGAATATCATTGTGAACAGGATAAAGATCTTGAGAAATCTCACTAAGTAATGAAGGATTTAACTCAATCAAAAACTTACTATCATCTATTGCTAATTGTTTATGAGCATCTTGGGGGTTAAATAGTATAAATTGTTGATTATTAAGGGCAATCTGACTTCTGTTAGTTTGGTAATCTATAGTTCCTTTTAAAGAGTAAATAAATTTATAACAATTATCTGAACGCCAATTACTTTCTTGGCTAAAATCCTTTTTAAATAAGAAAACGCCATTATTATTTTCTAGTAGTAATTTTGTTGAGATCACATAATCACCTTCTTAGTTATAATAAAAATTGTATCATAATGAGGGTAAGCGTCAAATAAAATACACCTATAAATCCTAAGTCAAGCATGCGATAATCGTATTAGAATCAAAGTTGGAGGTTATGCGATGACTCAGGAAGAAAAAAGAATCGAATGGAAAACGCGGTATGAGTCCTGGAAAAAAAGTGGACAGAGTATAGCGGAATGGTGTCGTGTTCAAGAAATCAAAACTCACCAAATGTATTATTGGGTGCAGCAATTTGATAATACAAATGATTCTATGGAATCTAATAAAAGAGAAACTCAATGGTTATCAGTTCAGATGAGCGATTATGAATTACATTCTAAAGGACAGGAATCTATTTTTATTCATTATGGTTCTGTTTCAATAGAAGTGCATCCAGATTCCAATGTTGAACTACTTTCCGATATTGTTCACATTATCAAAAACCAATGCTGACAAACTTTCAGTTTGATAAAGTTTATCTCGCTCGTGGAAATACAGATCTTCGTAAATCCATTGATGGGCTAGCAGTTATTGTAAAGGAATGTTTTGAACTTGATCCTTTTTCTCCATGTTTATTTGTATTCTGCAATCGAAAACGTGATAAGTTAAAAATCTTGCAGTGGGAACACAACGGGTTTTGGTTGCATTATCGACGTTTGGAAGAAGGTACGTTTTATTGGCCATCTGAAAATGAAACGGGTCCAATGGCAATCAATCCAAGACAACTTCGTTGGCTTCTAGACGGTTTACCTTTAGAACAAAGACATGCACATCGACCGGTAACAGCACGTACCATTCTGTAAAAAAACTGAAATATAGGAATATGGAAATTCGACTAGTCAAGTCGGATTTCTTGTCGTATAATTATTTTATGAAAAAAACAGCGCATACATCCAACCAATCAATTGAATATTATAAAGCGCGCAATGAAAAGCTTGAAATAGAGAAAGAAGCGCTAGAAGCAAAATTACAATGGTATGAAGAACAATTTCGTTTGAGCCAACAGCGTAGATTTGGATCCTCTAGCGAGAAAACAAATCCAGATCAACTCTCTCTATTCAATGAAGCTGAAGATACGTCCGATTCAACAGTTGAAGAACCAACTATAGAGACGATTACATACAAGCGCAAGAAAAAACGTGGACAACGTGAACAAAATCTTGATAACCTGCCTACGGAAACGATTGAATATCGTTTAACGGAAGATGAGCAGGTATGTTCGTGTTGCGATGGAAAACTACATAATATGAGCACGGAAGTGCGCAAAGAATTAAAAGTTATCCCTGCACAAGTTAAAGTCATAGAACATATACGTCATGTTTACAGCTGCCGTCATTGTGAACGTTATGAGATTGAAACGCCTATTGTAACCGCGGAAATGCCGGAGCCCGTATTTCCAGGTAGCCTAGCCTCACCATCGGCAATCGCCTATACAATGACACAGAAATATGTGGAAGGCATGCCATTGTATCGGCAGGAAAAGCAGTTAGAGCGGTTTGGCGTATCAATTCCACGTCAAACATTGGCAAACTGGATTTTGTATGGTGCTGAAACTTGGCTTGCGCTTATATACGAACAAATGCGTATCGAGTTGTTGAAACACGATATTTTACATGCGGATGAAACAACACTGCAGGTTCTTTCAGAACCTGATCGTCCAGCCAAGTCAACATCTTATATGTGGCTGTACCGCACAGGACGGGAGAATATTCCGATTGTCCTGTACGATTACCAACAAACGCGTGCCAGCAAACACCCCCGACGTTTCTTAAATGATTTTGAAGGGTATTTGCACGTAGATGGATATGCAGGATACAACAACATTCCTGATGTAACGTTGGTTGGTTGCTGGGCACATGCCAGACGTAATTTTACAGAAGCATTGAAAGCATTACCTGAATCTGCAGCTACTACTTCTGTGAAGGCAAAAGAAGGCTTGGCCTTCTGCAATAAACTATTTGAAATTGAACGTGATTTAAAAGACGTCAATCCTACAGAACGCTATGAAAAGCGTTTGGAACGCAGTCAGCAAGTGCTGGATGCTTTTTCAGCATGGCTTCGTGAGCAAACACCTCGTGTATTACCGAAGAGCGCTCTAGGAAAAGCGATTAAATACTGTCGTAATCAATGGGATCGCCTAGTAGTCTTTTTAGAGGATGGCCGTTTGGAAATTGATAATAACCGGGCGGAGCGGTCAATCAAACCTTTTGTTATCGGCCGCAAGAATTGGCTGTTTAGTAATACAGCAAAAGGTGCTAAATCAAGTGCAACTATTTATAGTGTGGTAGAGACAGCCAAGGAAAATGGATTAAATCCATTTCATTATCTAAACTATCTGTTTGAAGTTCTTCCCAATATAGATACGACAAATCAAGAACAACTAGCTCAATATATGCCATGGTCAACAACACTCCCACAGGAGTGCCGTGTTCCAAGTAAGTCTAAATAAAGCATACACGAAATCCCCATCTACTTATAGGTGGGGATTATTTGACGCTTACTCATAATGAGGGGGAAAATAAATGAAACACGCATTAATAGTTGGTGGAACAGGTATGTTATCGGGGGTATCACTCTGGTTATTAGACCAAGGGTATCATGTTTCAATCATCGCTAGGAATTCTGAACGCATGAAGGATTTAATAGAACAGGCGGACTTAGATAGTCGAATCACACCATTATTTGTTGATTATGGTAATTATGATGAACTGCAAAAGAAAGTGAATGCAACAATAAATGAAAATGGTGCTATAGATATTGTAGTAGCATGGATACACTCGACCGCTCCATATGCACTTAAAATAATAGCGAAAGAGGTTTCAGTTGGAAAAAGTGAATGGGAGTTATTCCACATTTTAGGCAGTAGTTCAGACTTAAAAAGAATTAAGAGATCATTTACAAGGCCAGCGGATTGTTCATATTATCAAGTTCAGTTGGGATTTGTAATAGAGGGTTCTCGTTCAAGATGGTTAACACATAAAGAAATTTCTGATGGGGTAATTGAAGCTATCAATAAAAGAACTAAAATACTAACGATTGGACAAATAGATTCTTGGGAAAAACGCCCATAAAACAATAGAACGAACATTTATGAAGCCTTTGAGGTGGTACTCATAACTATCTGGTGCAGGGTAGCTCAATTAGCTATTGGCATTAATCATTGCGGTGCTGTTCTCTCGCACAATCAGGCTTAATTCAGCGCTGAAAAAGTGGGAATTAAGCCTTTTTATTTTTTTTTTGGAAATTCCACATTAATACAGGCTTCAGCAGTATGCACAATATTAATAAAGATTCACATGGAAGAGGAATGAACAAATTTTAAAATAATAAATACGAAGCTAGGCCACCGATAAATTCAACCAAAAAAAATGAATAAAAAGGTGAAAATATACTTGGGCTAAAAGTTATTCTCACAATAAGTGAGTATGTAATGTGATAAGTTATATTCCTTATATGATCTTGCTTATATTCTCACTTTTTTTATATAGATAATTGCTCATCACCATAAGCCGGAATGGGGCAGTCCGAAGCCACCCCTCGTTCAAGAAGCAGAAGTGTTACACTATATTGACATGATTGACGCAAGATTGAATATGTTAAATCGCTATTTAGAAAATACGGAAA